>Ga0255062_10000339_pt1 | contig 10602 bp, 12 predicted proteins | sample 177RNAGHGhighgp2_FD_183092 | JGI IMG/M metagenome (GOLD analysis project Ga0255062, IMG submission 183092) | Metatranscriptome of sheep rumen microbial communities from Palmerston North, Manawatu-Wanganui, New Zealand - 1770 RNA GHGhigh gp2... | ecosystem: Host-associated > Mammals > Digestive... | reverse complement strand
TAGCACTTTGACATTGTGCCACTTGGATTATTTGCATATAGACTAGCAGAACTAGTTTTACTTTCATTTAAATCAAAACTAATAATAAGCCCATGACCAGAATAGCCTTGTTTAACTTCTGCATTATATGCTTCATATTTTTTCCATTTCATATCACCAGTATTTTGTGGATCAAATGCTAAAAGGAAATGAGTAATAGCAGGATATGGACCATATGGGTTTGCATTTATTGCTCCAACCCGATTATCAGAGCCGTCTATTTTAATATTTCCAACATACCATACTTCATAATCTTCTGATGGACCTTCTCCACTTGTAAACTTTTCTCCGTTTATCTCAAGACTAGTAATCTCTTGAGAAATAGGGTCTACAGTTGCTTTTGTAATGTTAAAGTTACTGTTTGATTTCATTTTTCTTTTCTCCCTCTTTAATAACAAAGTTATTAAGAATAGTTAAAACAGCACCTTCCAATACTGGTAAAGATGCTTCCCAAGCAGCTTCCATTGGTGGATTAACAGCTGCAATAACTGCTGCTGCAATACCAATGACACCTGTTACAGATGCTGCAATAATGTTATAGATTTTTTTATCCATGATTTTCTTCTCCTATTATTCTACGTTCCAATCAAACTCAAAACCTGAATCAGTAATAGTTACTGTTACAAGTTCATTTTCTGAATCGATTACCTTAGTAAATGCAACTGCTTTCCAGTCTCCTGAAGTAGCATCATACCGCCAGATATGTTCCAAATCTTGTGCTGTAATAAAGCTAAGACCTGCATCACCAATATATTTTACTGTGTTTACTGTTCTTGAAAATATATCTGCTTCAGTCCAGAAAGAAACGGAACTTAATCCATCATATCCAGCATCTGGTGTAACAGTAGTAACAACATCAGCTGCTACAAATCCTAAGTCTTTAGCTTGAAGATTTGGTACACCACCAGTTTCTATTGGCTTACCATTTATTTCAAGACTAGATATTTCCTGAGATACTGGGTCTACTACTACCTTTGTGATATTAAAGTTACTATTACTCATTATGTTCTTCCTCTTTTTTATTAGTATTAAACTTCTGTGTTACATTTGCAGCAAAAAGTGCTATGGCTAAAGTAGTAATAGAACTACTACCATCTTTTTCAAAGAAGTTTAGAACCATTATTGCTGCAACTGCTATTACAAAAACTATAAACTTTCTGTTGTGCATTATATATTATTCCTTGCAATCATTGCATTTTCATCAATAACATTATATCCAACACTCATACTTACGATTGGAGCATCAGAATCTATGTCAAATGATATTGCACTTCCTTTCTGATAAGAAGGTTGATATCTAATGTAGCCCCATCCATCAGTGTCCCAGTTTATATTACATTCTTTATAAGCTGTTGTTGTGGACTTATCAGTAATAGTTGTTTCTCTGATACGGAATGTTTTATCATTCTGGCTAGTCCAGTCATTATAAAGCTTAACATAAACTGCATTTATATGTATCTTCTGGTTTTCTATTGAACCAAAGTATTTTGTAGCAAGATGTACACTTCCGTTCATATTAGTAGAATGTTCATAAGCCACTTTCCAATACTTTTCTACCAAAGCTGGTGGATTATCATTATTATATCCATAGCCGTCTACATAGAATGAATCATTATAAAAGTACATGTTCTGAACATTAAAAATATCATCAAGCAAGTATGTATAGCTATTAGATACACAAAGTAGTCCAACGTTTGTTGAAATGAACAACTCCTGAGTAGCTGGATTATAGAATGTGTTGTATATTGTAGAAATGTCATTACAATGCCACAACTGCTTCAAAATAGCATCACCAGTAAATGTATAAATACTTCTGTTCAATGGCGACCAGAACAAAGCCTCAGTTGGAAGCTGTCCTAAGTATTTCATACCACTTACATCAATGATTGCTTGATAGTTGGTGATTGTATTATTGTCATAATAGATTTCCCAAATCTTACCATCACCTATACCATAGTAGAGTGTCTGCAATACGAAGATGTTCTGCATATTCTCAAGACCTTTAGTAAGGAGTGCGAGCATTACAACATCTCCATTGTATTTCATTAATGGATAAGCTGTACCATCAGAAATCATCATATCGTTATTGTTATAAGTCTCAACAAACCTTGTAAAGATGTTTGGATTGTACATAACAGATGATGCATCAGTAGAAGATACAGGATAATAAGCACCCTCAAGTTGTGTGTCTTTATAGAATATACTTCTTCTGAATGACTTAGTATAAACAACTGTAAGACCATTATCCGCTCTATAAAAATCAATAGGTGCAATAGATTGTCCTCTGATTATCATTGTCTTTGGCACTGCTACATTAAACAATGCTTCTGGTGGGAATACCGCAGAAGATGGTCCCCTTCCTAATGTCATGTTATAGTTTGCATTCTGTGCAGAAGCCAATGAAGTAGTTTTATTAACACTTAATGCTTCAAGGAAGCTATTATTAGAAACGGTTATTTGTAATCTTTCAGGAACAACGACACCTTCAAATGCTCTGTTATTCCAGTCAGAAGCCCAGTGACAAACTTGCTGATTTTTAAGGTCATAACAGTTATTATAAGAGATAGTATTTATAATAATGTATCTGTTCCTTACAACTTTGTGCTTATTAATGCCAATAGTGTTTGATATGTAAATATGTTCTACATTACCAGCATTATTAAGATAATAAACATCGTTTTCTGTAATGCTTAAAATCTTAGCTACAGTAAGCCAGTCAGTAACTAATGTACCAATCATGTTATCTTTTTCAGAATATGAAATACCAGCTAAAAGATTATTATTATAAAGTACACGCCAGTGTCCAACTTGTACCAATGAGCCAGTATTTATACCACCAACAGCATTGTATCCAGCCTGCATAATAACACCAGTATTACTGTTAGCAAAACCAGAATCATATAGTAAAGTAGTTTCCCATTTAGCTTCATTTCCATCTTCGTCTATATATGGTACACCTTCTGCAACTATGTTATTTCTGTAATAGTTCCATCCAAGTGATACTGAACCATATCCTTCTTTTGGCCTATATGGATACTTATAGTTAAAAGCAGTATCAGCTTGTCCTAGAAGAACAGATTCGTGTGTTGTAGATGTATAAAATAGATTATAATAAGAACCATCATAAGTAATAGACTCTACTGTACCAGTGAAGTTGTAAAGACCTTGAGTATAATGGCCTTCTTCTCCTGTATCAGGAAGCTGTGTTTGAATAATAGTACCATCACCTAAGATTGCATCACAGTATTGAGAAGTGTTAGAAACAACAGAAGTACTAACTCTTGCAAACTGACCACTTTTATAGTAAGCGCTACTAAAAGCCCCGTTTGCTGATGAATAAGAACCAGGAGAACTTCCATACGACCATCTGCTAATGCTAGGAATGAATCTGAAATGCTGTATACTATTTACAGCAGCATCAACCTGTTCTTGTGTATATGTTTTGTTTTCAACAATATATTCTACGTCAAGCCAGAGAATTTCTTTAACCATTCTATCGCTGGATATAGCATCAGTAGTCAAAACGGAATATCTAAGAGGGTTATTCTGGTTAGGTACTTCAATATTTAATGCCATTTCAGCATTCTGATCTACATCAAACCATGTAATAGCTGATGAATCATATGCCACATTTTTCGCATCTGAGGCACTTGTCCAACTACTAAGTTCTTGTACACCAAGCATTATTCTAACATCAGTAGAACCTGATGGTTTAAGCCATATATCTACACGTTCGTTACTATAATAAGAATATTTCTGCATGAAGTAAGATAAAGACCTGTTATATTTTTCAATCTTTTTAGCAGTAATATGCTGTCCCTGCTCATTTTTTATATTCATTCTATGAATACCATTAGCACTTGTCCAGCACCAGTTTCTAGTCTTGTGAGCACCAACACCAGAACCACTATCTGATATAAGTGAAATAGCATAATAGTCTACATTATTTAATGTATATTTGTGAATATTTAACACTGGAGCAGTTAAATCACTAATCGACCAAGAAGTTGGCAGACTAACAAATACGTCGTTTCCCTCTATTCTTCCTCGAACCCATATAGTAGTAGTATCACCGCCAGAAGCATATGTATACACACATAAAAAGGTATTTGGAGAATACATAGCAGAAGCCCATAAAGTTCGAGTATCATATTGATCAACATGAGCGTAACCTTGATCCTCCCAGTAAACGGTATATCCACCATTTGAGTTAAAAGAAATATAGTTATCCTCATCATACAAAGATTCTACATGGGGAAGAGCAAGTGTTTCTTTTTCAAAATGCTTCTGGTCATAAGACATTACATTAGTATTGTTCTTTTTTAGAGCTGAATCTCCAACAATCCATCTGTCTTTATTATCGTCCATGTAATCAAAAGCCTGGTTAGTTTCCTGCTTATAAACTGGTGAGAGTATATTACCATAAAGTACACCATTGTTTTTAAGATAGCCACCATCTGCAGGATTTGTTACATCAAGTTTATTTTTAGAAAGATTTATTTCACCTTTAAGTGGAATGTCTATAACGTTACTTTTAATCGCCATTTATATTTACTCCTTCACTTTCAAGCCAACTATCAATCCCGTCGTAAATGCTATCGGAATCCCAAAGACCACACTCCACTTCAATACATTGCACATAGTATCTTGTTTCTTCAATAACTTCGACTGCTTCTCCGACAGTTCTGATATTTCTGTCAACTGATTCGTCAAAGTTATCACACAGGAATCGGATTTGTCCAAGGCTTTTTGTAAGTTCTCTATTAGTATCTTCTGCTGCAGAGATTCGTTCTGTAAGTTGGTCATTAGATCTTCTAGTTTTGTTAAGTTCTCTTGTGGTTGAGAATAGTAAAACAGTGGCTCCGACGAATAAGCAGAAAAACATAATAAGCAAACCACCAGTAATAGCATTTTTAACTTTTTCATTTAATATCATACTTTTCCTTATTCATTATTCATATTCAACTTTAGTTTATCTTCAAGCAATAAATCCATTTTAGTTGAAATAGAAATGATATTTTTATTCATTTCAGCCAAAGTATTATTTTGCTGAATATACGACAACTCTAAAGAAGCTACCTTTTCATTAATAGTCGCTTTCCATTCCGAATAGCTTTTTGTCCTTTCGTCTACATCTTCCAACACTTTTTGACTCCTTCCAAGCTTAATGAAGAGAGTGGCTATAGGAATGATGAATATTATTGCTTCAATAAGCATGTATATAAAAGTATGTTTATCCATTATAATATGTTTCCTTTACTTTATTAGTAAAGATTACATATTATATAAATAAAAAAGGGACCATATTGGTCCCTAAGGAGATAAGAAATGATATTCTTATAGGCAGCTTTTATGGATTCACGCTACCGAACCATTTGTATTCTTAAATAAATATTTTTAACTATTTATTGGTTATGCAGCAGGGAATAAACCTACAGCATTGTTACCAGGTGCTTTTACAACGAATGTACCAGTGAAGAACAATGTTACAAGTACGCTTGGACCATCGTCAGTACCTTCTGCAGGCTGTACATTGATGTAGTCATCGATGATAAGCTTTGAAGGGTCTGTTGCGTATCCGTCTGAACCGCTATTTGCTTCAACTGATTCTTTACCTGGGTTATTGTCAGCGATACCGTTGTCAATGAAACCAGTATTTGTGAAAGACCAAATCTTGATTACGTCCATATCAAGGATATAGAACTTGCCTTTTGGCATATGTGGGTCATCATAGATGCGGTCAGCAAAGTTAGTAGAAGCTGCAGCAGCAAGCTTGTTGATACCAGCAGTAGCTGATTTCTTACCTGTACCAGTTGTTGGTGTAACGAAACGGTTGCGAAGTTCGAGTTCATCAGAGATGTCCTGGAAGTCAAATGGGTTAACTACGATTAAGCAGTTGTCATTTGAAAGACCGTGGTTACGAGCACGCATAAATGCTTTCTGAAGTGTCTTGATTTTTGTGTTTGAAGCAGCTGCAAGAGCTGAGTCATCTACTACAATACCAGCAAGACGATCTGGGTTAATAGAACGGTTTACACCATAGAAAGTAGTAGCAATATCTGTACGATCAGATGGAAGCCATCCTGCAAGTCCTACTGGAAGACGTGGAGAACCATCACTGTTTACAGAACCATCAAGTGCGATAACCTTAGAAGCTGTGCTAGACATAGCAGAAGCTAAAACTGGTTTCAATGTAAGATGGAAGTCATCAGCAGCGATTACCTGAACTGCATCTGAAAGGTCAGCAGCATCTGCTGTTGATTTAGTTGCTTTAATACGAAGTACCTGTCCTACTTCAACAGCAGCTGGAATAGAGCTATCTGCGAATGTGAACTGTGTACCAGAAGCAGCGATAGAAGCAACGCTACCTGTGTTACCGATTACACCATAACCGTCACCATAGAAAGCAACAGCCATTGTACGGCGAAGACCACGAGTAGACATATAGAGCTTTTCGCCTGCTACTTTAAGGTATGCACCTTTCTTTGTGAGAGAAGCCTGAACTTCATCTGCACTCATTGTATATGGTGAGAAGATTTTACCAGGAGTTACTGTGAACTCTGCGTTACCTACTGTTTCACCATTTGTTGCAACGTTCTTTGCTCTTAAGAACTTAGCAGAAACTGCACCAGAAGCTCCATATGGAACTGCGAATGCAAACTCTTTACCCTCAACACGCATTCTGTCAAGGATACCAAGGATAGGAGACTCACGTAAAAGAACGTCGTCTACTTTATCAACGTAGTACTTCTTAAGAATATTAAGTACCTGTTCTGAAGCTGAAAGATTAGCCATTATTGTATTTCCTTCTCTAGTTTATTTACCGATCCACCGAACTGAGACGGCTTCTTTTTAGTATATTCTACCTATACAGATAGAAAACCTGTTTATTTATTAGTTATCTTCATATACTGCATCAGTAAATAAAGGATTAGTTTTTCTCTGCTCCCTTACTGTGCACATGTCAATAACTGTTCCATCACTAAGCGTACATTTTATATGTAAGCCAGGATTACTATTACATCTTTGTACAAACTCTTCTAGGGCGGCCCAATCCATCTTTGATTTGATTAGCTGCGCTCGTTCGAGTTCTTTTTTCTTAAGCTCAAGCTTATATTGCTCAAGCTCTTTTTTTGCTTCTTTTGAAAACATGTCTTATCTCCAAATATTTTTAGTCTTCAATACCGAGCATTTTGTGAATCTTTTTAGCAGTAGTTTCTTCCTCAGGTTCTTCTTTTACAGTTTCTTCTGTAGCTTCCTCTTCAACCTCAGGCTCTGTTTCTACTTTAGGTGTTTCTTCAGTAACTTCCTCAGTTACTTCCGGCTCTTCTGCAGTTTCCTCTACAGCTTCTTCTGTAGACTCTTCTGTATTTTCACCTTCACCTTCTACAGCAACAACTTCGCCGTCTTCTACTTCTGCTTTTACTTCACCTTCTTCGGTTTCAACTTTGATTTCTTCAATCTTTTCTGGCTCAACACCAAATACTTCAGCAATATCATCTAGCTGAGACTGAATATTGTTTACAAACTTGTCAACAAACTCTGCCTCTTCCATACCATCAGTACGTGCTGAGAAATCATCGAATGCCTTTTCTACAACATCGAAGTTATCATCTTTTTCTAGTTTCTTAAGCTTATCAGAGAATGGCTCGAGTTTTTCTGCATATTTGCATCTAAAGTCTGAAAGAGCATTATCATGTTGCATCTGCTCAAAATCAGCCTTAATAGGATTGATAAGATTATCATATATGCTAGCCTTTACCTCGGCTATTTCCGATGCTAAATGTCCATAATCATTCACTAACTGCTTTACTGCAGCTACAATATCAAAGTTCTGTTCATCCATATTATTGGTTTACTCCTGTATTATTAGTTATTCTACCATATTAGTATTCTGAAGAATCTGATTTGCTTGCAACTGTGCAGTAACTGTTGCAACCTGTTGATTTACTATTGTCTCAGCTTGTCTCTGAAGCTGTGTCTTAAATGCCTGCTCATCTGCAGCAGCTGCATTCTGATTATTCTGCGCTGTAATCTGACTCTTAAGTCTTACTACCTCATCATAAAGATGCTTAAGGCTTTCAATATCCATAGCGTTCTGCTCATTTTCTACAGACTTTAATCTAAGCATAGTAGTAATGATTTCTTCAGAAAGCATATCAAGTGGTACATATTCTGGTACTGTAAAGTCATGATTTACAACTGCCTGATTTATTACAGCTTCTACAGCATTCAATGATGCATTAGCGAATGAATATGCAGCATCAAGGTCATTAGAATCATAGAATCTAGCAACATGTGATCTGCTGATAACGCCCTGGTCAATAAGTGACTTAATCTCTATTGCTTTCTGTGTTGGGTCATTGCTGAAGAAGTCAAGAGATGTAAACTTAATCTTCATCTTTGTATATTCTGCCTGTGCCTGACCCCAAGTAATAGGGAATCTGTTATTGTCCTTTGGCATTACATTGTCATCTGGATTTTCTATACGTATAATAAGCTTAGCAAGGTCTGTATAAGCTCTGATTACCTGTTTGCTCTGTACTTCAAATCTAGCAGACTCAATATCATTCAAAGTCTTTAATGCTTTACCAGAATCAAGACCAGCTGGCTTTTTAGACTGGGCGCCAAGTTCAGAACATCCAGTAATATTATAAGCATCCTGTTTAAGTTTTTCTACAAGCTCCATGTACTGGCCGCCAATAAAGTCTGGTGTTACAACTGTTACAGGATTTGTTACACCTTCAATAGGATTATACTGTAACATCTGCCCAATCTTATTAGAGAGCTGGCTTGTTTTGACGTCACTATTCTTTGGCACAATAATAGTATTAGCTGGAGTCATTCTAGATGCTTCATCTATTTTACTGTAGAGCTCATCTATCTTCATCTGAATACCATAAAGCTGGTCTACCATAGATGTTGTGTCTCTACCATAGATTGGAGCAACATAGTATAATGAGATAAAAGGTATTGAAGCATCGTTATAAGCTTCTGTATGTACAACTTTATTATTTATGATTGTGGCACGGATATGCGCTTTTGTGTCAAAATATTCTTTGATTTCTACATATTTTTCACCAGCATGAGGCTTATACCATGGAAGCAAAGAAACTGGATAGTCTGGCCGTTTATATACAACCTTGGATATTTTACCATAGGTTTCTTCTGCATTATCATATAATACGTTCCAAGGTAAAGCTTTTTCTGGCGCGTGTGTTCTTGTATCATAGAATATATATCCTCGTCCAAATATACAGGCATCTCTAAATGCTTCTGTAATAAGTTTGTTTACATTATGTTCATCATAATAGAAGTCAAAATATCTTTGTAGCTGCTTTGCTATTCTGTCTTCTGCATAAGTACCATCAATAGCATCACAAGAAGGTACAGCATGTTTAGCTGCAATCATAGATGTAAGATAATCTACACAAGACTGGATTACATTCTCATTTATAGAAGATGTGTAACCTGAACCATCCGAAAGTGCCCAGTATCCAATCAAGTTGCCATTCTTTACCTGACTAAGTGAGGCATTTATAGAATATGTATAAAGACGAAGGTTTCTTAAAAACTTACCTCTGTATTTGCCAGTTGTGCTTTCAAGATAGCTCGCATTATTTAATATTTCATTACTAGTCATTTATTATTCTCCCTGTAATGACTGTCCACCTGTTTGAGTTGTAGTTGGTACAGGCATATTTGCAGCTTGTGGTTGTACAGCTTGAGTAGCCATAATCACATTCTGCATATCATTAGCTGTTTCTATATTTTGAGGTGTTTTCTCCTCTGCAGGAATATCATAATCCAAAAGCATTATTTCTTTCCTCCCATACCTTTAAGCAGTCCACCAGCAGTACCTAAAAGTCCCTGTTGTTCTATAGACTGTACTAAAGAAGCAATAGCTTTATTAAGTGCAGAAGAAGGCTGAGTAGCAGTCTGCCAGTTCTGTATAGCAATCATATCATCTGCCGAAAGCTTAGCACCCTGAGCTTTAGCCTGCTGAAGTGCATTTACAAGTTCTGCACGTGCTTCTTTATTCTGAGCTATTGTATTTACCATATCCTGAGCATTCTTAGCAGCTTCTGCGCGTCTTTCTTGTGACTGCTTAGTATATTCATCTTTATACTTCTGCCAGTCAGATGTATAATCTTGTCCAGCAACACCTTTACCAGCAGAACCAAGTAAGTTACCAAGTACGTTTGCTATTGCCTGAGCTTTACCTTGTGCTCCGCTGCCCCAAAGCGCTTTAAGATAATCTGCACCGGATTTATATGGATTCTGCTCATCTAATACTTTTTGAGCAATCTGCCATTGTTTCATAGCTGAGTCTTCTGCAAGTTGTTCCTGTGGACTTAATCCATTGCTTTCCACATTACTATTGCTACTAACAATATTGTTATTGCCAACACCATTTGTTTTTTCTCCTGCATCTGATTTATCGCCTATCTGTAGATCTCCACCATATACTTCTGGGTGTTTTTCTTTATACTCTTCTTTTACTGCAATAGGAATGTGGAAAGCAATGGATTAAGTCCACAGGAACAACTTGCAGAAGACTCT
>Ga0255062_10000337_pt1 | contig 10608 bp, 3 predicted proteins | sample 177RNAGHGhighgp2_FD_183092 | JGI IMG/M metagenome (GOLD analysis project Ga0255062, IMG submission 183092) | Metatranscriptome of sheep rumen microbial communities from Palmerston North, Manawatu-Wanganui, New Zealand - 1770 RNA GHGhigh gp2... | ecosystem: Host-associated > Mammals > Digestive... | reverse complement strand
GTCCTGCTCACGTTGCCCATGTTGTCATAGCTGTACTCCAGGCCGCCGGTGCCGTCAAGGCGGAACACCACGCGCCCCTTGGCGTGGTGGTCGTCGTTCTCGTCGCCGTAGCGGTAGCTCACGTCGTTCTCGGGGTGCTCGGGATAGTGGACGCCAGTAAGGCGGCCGAGCTCATACAGGTGGCTTATCGATGCGCCTGACTCCTTCAGGTTGGCGGTCTGCACCGTGAGCACGTTGCCCAGGCGGTCATAGGTGTAGCTTGTCTCACCGCTGGCGGGATGGACGACCTTCGTGCGGCGGTCGCCGTAGTCGTAGGTGGACTCCGTCACGTTGCCCTCGGTGTCGGTGACACTGATGAGGCGCCCTATGCCGTCATAGACAAAACTCGTGGTAAGGGCGGCGCTGCCGGCAGGGCCCTTGTACTGGATGCTCTGGGTGGTCTTGCCGCTGCCGTTGACCACCGTGGCGCTGCTGTTGCCCTCGGCATCGGTTACAGTGGTCTTTAAAGCGTTGCCATCGAGGGAATATGCGTAGGTGGTGTAGGTGTCGTCAGGAAGGGTCACCTTCAATGGGCGGTCGAGCTCGTCGTACTCCGTCCAGGTCGGGGAGACGTTGTCGACTGCCAGGCTGAAGCTGTCAACACGCTCGCTATCAACCGTCGGATGGTACACCTTGACAGCACGCCCGAACGGGTCATACTCCACCCTGCCGCTCGTCACCACAACCTGATCCGCATGAGCAACAGGAATGAACATAAACTGTAGCAACAGCAACAAGATGATGTGTCGTATGTTGAAAAAAATCGTTTTCATAGCTTTGTCCTTAATCATTCTTTATGTTGGATTCCTTACGAGTCTCAATGACTCTTCCAAAGCCATCGACAAAGGTAGTAATTTTCATTGATTTAACATCAGTTTCTTCATTAATATTATTTCCGTATTTTCGCCTGAAATAATATGTTGTAGTTGCAGATGCAGGTTTTATGATTACTCCATTATCAACAATAGCTATTGGATTATACTCAAATAGCATAGTCATGTTATCTGCATCCAACTCATTTGGAGAGCGAACAGCAGACATTCTACCTACATTGTCATTAGTGACAAGATAGGGGGCTCCATTTTGGTCTATTGTTAGATTTGTTATACCATATCTAAAGTCATGCGACATATCAATGCTATTAAGGCCAAAAATATCATCAACCTCACGGATATAAGTACTCAGTGTGTCCTCATAAATATATTCGTAGTAAACACGAGTACTGTCACTGCCTTCAGGCAAAATCACTCTAGAAAGATTACCAAACTCATCATAGTCAAAGTTTGTCTGCGCATAGTCAAATGTTCCAAATGAACTGTTATCTTCGTGGGTATCTGGAGTATATAACGCTGGTGGCAATATATCAGGATTGGTAATTGAGCTACTCCCTCCTGAACCCGATCCTACAGAAGCATTTGAATTGTGGGGATTCATTTTCCTCTCAACTGCGCGCTTTATACTCGTCAGTTGAGTAGGGTATGTATTGCTATAGGTTGCCTCTACAAGATGGTAAAGTGTTGAGTTTTTACTAACTGTAACTTTTTTCGGATGGCCGAAATAATAGTTAGTACCAGTAAGTTTGTTGCTATAATCAATGGCTGTATTATAATCATAGTTACCCGCACCGTTGTTTCCGAGTGTGCCATTATCACTGTAACGATAATCTTTTAGCAGACCATGCTCACCATCACGAGTGTAATAGGAGTTCCATGACTCTGACATGACAGTTCCATTAGAGCTGCCCTCATACTGCAGATTCTTTGTATACTTCAACGGAGAGAATGCCGATCCACGATCATTCCACAATTTGAAATTTTCATTAAACTTGTATTTTCCACCGTTAACGCCACTCGCGGCCGAATTAGTCAAGCCATAACTATAGTAACCATTCTCTACTTCTGTTAACTTGGCTCCTGTAGGTTTCGCCACATAAGTACGCAACAGGTTTCCAGCAGTATAGATACTACATGTGTCATACTCTTCAACAGTCTGACGATAAACCGACATATTATGCTCCGTATCAATATTCTTAGTAATGACTTGACCAAAGCCAAGAAATTCACGCTCATGACGGTCACGACGGCCGTTGTTGTATTCAAACACGTTCTTGGTGTTAGGGATCTCATAGGCACCATGGATGCCATAGTCAATATCAACACTCGACATCACCCACTTTCCGCCTGGCAGGCCATATGTTGGGGTATTGTGCTTATAGTCAATTGTGAACGTACCACCAAGCGAATTAGTGACTGTCTTCAACTTGTTTGTTCTAGCTATTGTAGAGCGTTTAACCCTCAACTGATTTTCGATATCCGATTCAAGTATATCAATAAATCCATCACCATCAATATCTCTCAGTTCAAATCTAGGACGACTCATAGTCTTACCTGTATTAACACCTGGCGTTATGGCAATTTTTATATTAAATGGAAGTGTTAGATTAAATGTACTTGCAATATTTGCAGAAAGTGAAGATGATGTTGTCGTATTAATTGCATCGCTGGCAATTAAGTTTGTTGGATTATCAAATCCTGTACCTGTGTTTAGACGAACTACCACAAGATTGGTAATGCTATCCACATACAACCTATCAGGAAGACCATCGCCATTGATATCAATGAAACTTCTTTTTTCTTTTGATGTTGAGCTCGATATTCCTGCGCCACCAGCAAAACTAGACGATTTGTAGTTGAAATTACCACCTACTCCTAATGATTTTGTCCCAGTATTTGATGTTTGTATGCTATCAATGTCTTCTAATTGGAATGGCGATGTAAAATAATACCCAAGATTTAAACGAACACAGAGTTTATTACCAGTAACGGATAACATGTCTTGCAATCCATCTCCATTAATATCCAAGTAAGAGAATGCTGTGCGTTCATCATTTATTGAAGAATCTCCTGAGAAAGATGATGCTCCTCTCGAATGATCAATGGACACATTCGAACTTTTGGAGTGAGAGAAAATATACTGACCACCAAACCCAAAACTATTTGAGTTGTTTTCTGATTTCATCTCTAATTTAGGTTTCTGTGGGGAGAACAATCTAAACACTAAAGTATCACCATTAGCGAATCCTCCAATAGTATTTGTGTATTGAATCGATTGGTCTGTTATAATATCTGGGAATCCGTCGCCATTCATATCCATAAAAGCGTTTTTCGTGATACTTTCACCACTTGCAACATTTCCACTTAATGAAACGACACTTGCACTTAGACCTGCTATAGCGTCACTACTTTTCGACTTAGTAACAAGAGTCAATCCACGAGCTCCTGTGCCAGGTATTCTACCATTATTACTGTTATCAGGAATAAATGTTGTATTTAATGATTCAAAAACATTTAATGGTATCACATTGTTATCTCCTAGTCTTGCTGTGCTCATTGTATCGCATTGTACGAATATATCAGGCTTAGGACCTACCAAACGAGTTGGGTCTTTAGAATCAATCGTAAATTGCGAAAATGGCATTGTCAGAGGATTATAATAATCCCTATTTGTCGTATCTTTTGAAAAATGAAGAAGGTTTTCGTCTATTGGTAAGCCATATCTACCATTTGCTCCATTATATATAAATTGTCCCCAACCACGATAATTTGAATTTAATGACTCTGTTTCATCTGCGAATGTATAAAATCCAGAGAGGACACGATTCACGATGGATCTTAAATCTACTGAATCACTAGTTTCTGGGGTTACTGTTTCATGTATCAACTCTGTTATAACTGATATGTTTTTAGCCAAAATAGTATCTTCTGTAAAATAGTCAAACCAAAGAGTTGTTCCATCTGGCACATTCAACCAAGAATAATAGTCTTGGTGTATTTCTCCATTAATGATTTGGATGTACTTCTTTGCCACTCTTGAGTTTGATGATTTTATCGTTAATATCAATGACCCGTTTATTGAATTTGATGCCACATTATCATTTATACTTATGATTGGCTTATATCTATAATACTCATTATCAAATTGACGAGGTATACTGGGTCTAATTTGCTTATTAAAAATATTTTTTTGGGGGATGCATGCAACATTTATAGTATCATTCTCGTTTGTAATTGTTCTAAGTACAGGACTCCATTTAATTTTCTCCCATGCAATGTTACTATCAGAAGATATCTCAAAAAATAAATATCCAGAGTTGCAACTTGCTGGAAGCGAAATATTTAAAGTATCGTTATATAATGTGTCCCAATTAAAAATCCTTTGATATACTTGAGTACTACTTAATGTACTATCTGGATTAATTGTCATGTTATATATTGAGAGCTTTACATCATCTGTGGTTAATGGTTTGTAAAATGAGCCAATTATACTAGAACTGTCATTTATTATCACCATTCCAAAGCCAGAAGATATCGAATCTGCATTATATGAATATGAATATTTTAGATAACCATTAGGATCGCAAATTGTATCATTCAGATGGTCTGTATATGTAATGGTCGTTTCCCAATTTACTTTATCATAATCACCATTACTAGTACTATCTCTGCCACACTGGAGCCGAAAATATATCTTATCTCCTTTGTTAACCGATACTATTGGATAATCCAAAGTAATTGAATCCAATGCAATATGTTCGTTATAGTTGTTTTTTTCTATATCTTCATCCCATATCACATTTGAATCATTTTCAATTGAAACATGTACTCCATCCCTGTTTTGATATTCCTCTGTAGTAGTATCAGATAAGACAGGTTGAATTAGCCTTACCTTACTGTTAATAATCACATTGCCATTGATTGGAGCCTCCCAAAAACGTACGACATCTTGCATTGGAGAATATTGTACAAGAGAGTCCTGACTTTCTCTAAGATCTTGAAAATATGAAACATTTATAGTGCCATTGTTGTTGATGGGACTTGGAGTATCGCCACTACTGGATGTAAATGTAGGAATCCCAGATTCATTAATGTGATTAAACAAAACTTGTCCATTTGAAACTATATCAACCAAACCATCACTGTTGACATCCGAGAAATAATGTGTAGTTTTTGAAGTTGATGACATCATATCAGCTCCAGCCTCTATGATTGCCATATAACCTTTTATTCCTCCTGTAATTGAAGAACTTTTGTTCCGTGAAAAATTTGAGACAGATACTCCATTAGACTGTATTTTAATCTTATTTCCAAAAGTCGTTGTATTATTAACTATTGTTTGAGGGCAATAATACAAACCATCATTTTCCTTATACACCATATCTGAAAGACCATCGCCATCAATATCTATAAGTGCCATTTGCCCTTCAGATGTACTTTGATTGTATCCAAATGAAGCACCTGCTGTGAAATCTTTTCCAAGTGTAGTTCCCCAACCCACACCAGTATATAATGTTGTCCCTATGGATTCAATTTTTGTTCCTCCAAGTCCAGTAGGCTTTGAATAATGGTCTGAATCTGAAAGAGCGCCGAAAAACTCAAAATTGTCAAATTCTTTTCCATTTAAGTTGCTAATAGAATAACTATCATTATGGAAAATATTATTTCCATTTAAATTCACATCATTATAATAATCAAATTCTTGATATGATATTATGTGCCCAGTATCATCAAGGTGTGTGATCTTTCTTAGCAAATCTTTATGGAAAGTAGTATCATTATGGTACTCTAGCGGATAAGAACGGAGTGTCTCGCCAAAGAACTTAACCTCAACTTCTCCAAGAAGCCTATTTGATGATGTCAAAAAGCCATATCTAGCATTATTGGCCTGTAACGCTTTAAGTTTAAGATTCTCATTTTCTTGTAAAGGAAGAAAACTTACAGTTGTTGTTTCAATACTGTCAGTTGGATTCTTTTTCTGATAAACATGTATGTTCTTTAGGTATACTGGCGAAGTAACAAAGCCACCCATAACAGTTTCTTGTGTAGTATTCTTATCTTCATATTCATACACCATAAAGTCTCCATGAGGCTCTTCAATTCTTGTAAGCTTCCATTCAGCAATTACTTGTCGTTGATTGCCATTCACATCTGTATATGAACCACTTAATTTTGCATTTGCATCTCCGCCATAAGTATATTTTACTCCGTTTCTGTCTGTCACCTCCCAAAAATAATTAGAAGGGTTGTTTCCTTTACGAACTATTAAATTGAAATCACCGCCCTGACGCATGAAGAACTGTCGGTTTTCTTGTCTCTGGACAGAATCGGTTCTATGTGCAACAGTCATTTCGTTACCATTCATCATGGCGAGCATTTGGCCATTAAGAAGATAGGTCTCGGTCTCATAAGTAGTGTTGTAACGCGGCACGCCCCAACGAGTATCAACTGTTATGGAGGGGATAGATATATCCCAACCTTCACCAGCCCATCCGCTACCTCCATCACTATTGTAAGACAGTGCCACTTGTGGTTGCATACCATTACGTGCTGGTGGCATCTCAAATGGGTATTGTAGATTTGCTGAACCACGAATATTCGCAGTCGGAGGTGCGATAATATTAATCTTTGATGTTGGATCTGCAGCCTTGATGTCATTCATCATCGTAGGTGTGAAGGCACTGGTTTCTGGAGATTCAGGAGCCACAATCACACCATTAATCATATCCGTGAAGTGTGTAGTCTTAGAGACAACGCATGCTTGTTGCTTGTCAACCTCTACGAGTTGCAGAGCCACCCAATTCTTCTTGTCTGAGTCATAATAATATGTCCTGATGTCATCTTCGGTGTAACCACTCGGAATACGAGTACGGTCATATCCAAGCTTAATGGTTGCTCCATCACCACCGAAATGGATGCCATGAGGAAGGAATCTAAAACCCTCACCTTCGACCGACACGTTAAACATGCCATAGTCAAGTTTTGGTACCGCAGTGGAGTCAATAGAGGAAATACTCAAGTCCATGTCATGCAATAGCACTTCATCTGCAAAAGAGATTGAGGCCCTTTGTAATGCGACGCTGTCGGCAATTCCTTTTGTCACAACTTTTGTTGTCTGTCCATTCTCGGCAACAGCTGGTAATGCAGAAAGCATTGAAGCTGTAAATGCCACAAACAGTATTCTTAAAAAACCAGTCTTCATAGTTTATTCTTTTATCAATTCAACTTACTATTCCTTATTCGCTCAAGAGTTTCCAAGTGTATTCATCATCACTTGTCAAAACTTTCACAATATAAACCCCACTTCCAGGAACCGAGAAAGAAGCATATTTAACCTCTCCAGGACTCATATTGGTTTGTGTTATCAGTCTTCCTGCTGCATCAAATACAAGCAGTTGAGCCGACTCGGTTTCCTTCGTTCTCAACTCAGCATTGAAGTTGCGATAACCGTCAGGGGTTACAGTGAGTTTTCCCTTGTCAGAAGAGAAGTCGCCGATGCTTGGAGATTGATTATAACGAGGCAAATATACATTTTGTCTCGGCTGTGATGTGGTGACAAAGCTTTCTTCTCCACAATCTCCAATTGTTACATCTGCCTCATAAATCATTGGCCTAATTTCCTCTACAATCACGCTCTCGTCAGATTCAGTTATCTCAGCATTATTTCCTAATTTGACATTTGCAAGTGTAGCGCTTCCAATTCCAAATTGCGCTTTGAAGGTAACTGAACCATATACATTAGCGACAGATCTCTGATTGTCTTTCACCTTGAACCTTACACTATCGTTATCAAATTTTATAGACAACGAATCACCAACATGAAGATTCGAATAGAATAGAATATGAGTGTTCCCTATCTTCAAGTAGCAGTTGGTGTCATCAACCTCAAAACCTATTTTTTGACCGTTCTGCATAACACCACCAGCATAATATTGTGAGACGGTATCTGTAAGTTGCCAAGAAACGTATGTTATTGGAACATTAGTTTTTGCATATCTCTCATTATTGTTTTGATAATTGTTTGCAAAAATATTTATACCTCCCATTTGCTTTACAGTTACATGATATTCACTAGAATGAAGGCCTGTAATTAAGTGGCACATATCTCCGAAATACAATCCTGAGTTCCAAAGAGGGTCTTCAGTTTCCCCTGAACTAGGATTCCCTCCCTCTGGCTCACCGTCACGTGGATCTGCATTCATTGCCTCTTCTTCATAATCATTCTCAGTCATAGAACATTTAAACAATGGTGAACCACATTTTATATTAACAAGTATTTTTCCATCATTTCGAGAAACCCCATTGTTGCATGTAACACCTGTTGGAATCAAGTCAACAATAAAACCATCATACGAGGCAAAAGTAAAGTATTGAGGTCCTTCGTTTTTAAATGGAACATTGTGAAACATTATCTTGTTTCTATATTTGTCAAAACCATCACTTTGAACTATATACGTGTTATTATTTTCAGGATCAATATCCTCATCGTTACTTACAAGCAAGAACGTCCTCTTGTTCCTATATTTTTTTAATGCATTTGCAATATTGTAACTAAGTTCTACTTGATTGTATGTGTTACAGAAACCATCAACACGGAAATTGCTTAGAAGTAATGATTCTCCACCGTAAACATGAAGCGCACCTTTACAGCTATAACCAGGTTCTGGTATTATATCTATGACAGGGCTGCCCGCTCCAGTACCACCATTAGGTTGCATACCAGAACCTGATGGATTAAGCGGGTCAAATGTGTGAGGCATCAGAGCGACAGGCACCACTAATGTTTTAGATAGGCCACCTACACCATCAACTTGAAGGAACAGATTGTCTCCTCTCTTATAGATATCTATTCTATGGTTTCTAGCATCATTATAAACGACACGATTTCTAGTAAGGCCAACAGTATAAATACTACCATCCGTATTAAACTTAAATCCATAACCTGATGAACGTGTTGGTTTTACTAACACATCAAATGTAGGATAATCATTAGGACAAGTAAAACTGAAATGTAAATCATTAGATGTATTTTGACCAAATGTGATATCTGAAACTGAAGATGATATTCCACGGGTAATATTGAATACACCTTCCTTAATTTTATCAACTGATATATTGCTTGTAACTAGTGTAACTGTATCATTTGTTACGTATGGCAAGTTAGAATATAGTTTCCACTTGCGGTTCATTACCTGCCACAAAGTGTCAGACTGATTTGCCGATATTTCAAGAGATGCGCTATTGTCGCCCCAAATCATATAAGAATTATCTGGCATGGGGCAGCCATATTCTCTACCCATCACTAACAATCGCTTTGAGGTGGGCTTGTTGTAGCTACTCCTTAAATAATACGAGTCACACAATGAGTCAATTGCGCAATTTGGCAATTCTTCATATGATGTGGTTGATAAAGGTTGAAGTAGTTTTGAAGCTGGATAATGAGCTATAGCAGTAACTCTATTATGATATGAATTATTGGTTTGTGAGTCCCATATTAATGTGCTGTCTGGAGCATAGAAAGAACCTCGTAATGTTATTCCATACTTTATGGCAAGATATGATTCCACTTTTCGACGCTCAAAGTGGCTAAGCTCACGCCCATAAGCAATCAGCTCTGGACAAAAAATGAAGTTCGAATTATCATTGGATGGGATTATTATTGAAGATTCTGTTGGCTCTCCCCATACTGAATGATTTGGCACAAATGAACGCTGATACGTCATAGTCCTCAAAGCACTCTGTTTAAATGCCACATCATTTTCTCCATCAGCAAGAAGATTTAATGTGGTATCAACCCCATACTGAAGATTGTTTGCCACTCCATTAATAGATTCTTTGAAGACTGAAAAATTCTCATTTTCTCTACCATAAGCACTATATATCCTGGCATTATGAGCTATACTTGTAGAATCTGGAGCGAACACTCCCAAAATAGTTGCCTGCGAAAGGTTTGTGTGTCTCAGGTTTGAGATTATACTATCCGCTGATAAAAACTTAAAATAAAAGGCTGGATTGAAGTTAAATGCCTGCATAAAGCGTCTCGCTTGCTTATATTCAATGTTGGCATTACCAGAAACATGACCCATAATGGCATCTCCCGACAAATCTTTCCATCTATAAGTTGAGTCAAGATAAACAGTTGTTGGCGTTGCGACATGCCACAGTTCTGCACCAGACACACCACCTGGAGACTGCCCCCATAAGCATAAGGCATATAAAATGCTCATAATAAAAATAAGTAAACGTCTTGCCATAATTTTAGTCTTTTGTCTTCTTGGGAGTTGCCCACCTATAATTATATTAAGAGGGCAACCCCATAGAAGAAATTAGTTAAAAAGTCATCCACATATAAAGACTATAATACTGTGAAGTTTCCTGTGTAAGTATAGCCGTAAACGCTGTGGATTGTGATAGTGTAGTAACCTGCAGGTAGATAGGTGTAAGTGGCAGTATAACCACCGTAGTGGCTTTCACCATATATATAATAATATGGTGTGCCAGTGCCGTCATCACACTCGAGGTCGATAGTCCCTGAAGAACCGAAATAGACTGTGAGCTCATTAAGTTCTTCATCGTAGGTCACTTGGGGTGGATCAAGGTAGACTAGTTCATGACCGTTGCCTCCGCCATGATGAAGAACGACTTCATGCTCATTTCTGCCATTAGCGAATGTTGTCAATGCTAATAATGCAAGTGAAAATGTAAAAATCTTTCTCATAGTTTTATTATTTTTTTG
>Ga0255062_10000336_pt1 | contig 10625 bp, 9 predicted proteins | sample 177RNAGHGhighgp2_FD_183092 | JGI IMG/M metagenome (GOLD analysis project Ga0255062, IMG submission 183092) | Metatranscriptome of sheep rumen microbial communities from Palmerston North, Manawatu-Wanganui, New Zealand - 1770 RNA GHGhigh gp2... | ecosystem: Host-associated > Mammals > Digestive... | reverse complement strand
TGAAAACTCTGTTAAATATGCAAAAAAGTTAATGCGGAACTCATTAACTAAGAAAAATAGCTGTATATTTGCATATAATCTTAAACGATGCCTAAATACATTCGAACATTAACCATTCTTTTTGACACAGAAATCCATCAAAAAGAGATTCCACTTTTCAGGGGAGCGGTGCTCAATCTGTTAGGTGACAAGGCAAATATGCTCTTCCACAACCACAATGGGGAAAAGGGATTCAGATACGCCTATCCTCTCATTCAGTACAAACGGCTGGGAGGCAAAGCTGCTATCGTCTGCATAGAGGAAGGAACAGACCTGATAGGGATGTTCCTGACAGAAGCGAACGGGACACTGAGAATCGGCGACCGTGAAGCCGTGTGCAACACACGGCGGCTGACTCCTGTGAGAATGCTGGTACAGACATGGGATGAACCCTTCAGGTATCACCTCACACGATGGCTCCCCCTGAACGCCAAGAACTATCAGGTCTATCAGCAGACAGAGGGAATGGCAGAACGGATACTGCTACTGGAGAACATCCTGAAGGGGAATCTGCTATCCATGCTCAAAGGACTGGACATACATCTGGAACAAGAACTGCTCGTGAAGATAACCGATATCAGTGAGCCGTACCTCGTTACCAACAAAGGTGTACGGCTGATGGCATTCAATGCCGACTTCACGACGAATCTTTCCATCCCTAACAACGTGGGTATCGGGAAGAATGCCAGCATCGGGTTTGGCGTCGTACACCAAGAGAGAAAAGAAAGAAAAGAAAACGACGATCACAAATAATCCACTCATGGAAAAAGGACAAGCATACAAGCAGTTGTTTATCGGAGGAGATCTTTCTGGCATTCAGAAGTTCCTCTATAACATCTCATCGAGGAAAGCAGCCGTCAGCCTGAAAGGACGGTCGTACTACCTCAAAAGGTTCATGGAGAATGTCTGCGAGACCATTGTCGTTGAAACCGAGAAAGCCGGTGCAGAGAAGACTCGTGTCATCTACTGCTCCGGTGGAAAGTTCTATCTGCTGTCCGACTATTCGGCAAAGATCACACAGGCTATAGACCAGTGTGCACGACAGGCGAAAGCCGACCTGTGGAAAGAACACAGAGGACAGCTGGGCATCAGCATCAGCTATGTTCCCTTCAACGAAAACACGGACGGGACGATAGAGTGCAACGGACTGAGCCGACAGAAGCCCGGCTATCTGTGGAAACAAGTCAGCGCAGAATTCAACAGGCAGAAGAAACAGAAGTTCAAGGACATACTGACCGACAACTTCAGCGACTTCTTCGAGCCGATAGCTGTCGGTGGCAAGCCGAGAATATGCGCAGTCACGGGCATTGAGTCTCCCGACTGTGTCGAATTAGAGCCTGAAAGCGACGAGGAGGAAAAGATGTATGTTCTTCCGTCGGTCAAGGAGCAGATAGAACAGGGGAAGAGACTGAACAGGGAACAGCACTTCAAGGGGTTTGAGGCCTTTACAGGCAACAAGTATCTTGGGGTTCTCCGCATGGATGTCGACGGACTGGGCAAACGGTTCGTCGAGGGTTTTGATTCCATCCGGCAGTACAAGGAGTTCTCCGACCGGCTGGTGGCTTTCTTTGAAAAGAGTATAGAAAAGCTACAGCAGGAGCAGGTCTTCAAGGACGACATCAACATCATCTACGCCGGAGGTGACGATCTCTTTATCGTCGGTCAGTGGGATAAAGTCATCGACTTTGCCGAACTGATCCGTCAGGAAACGGTGAGGCTCTTTGCCAAAGACAACATCAGTATTTCCGGGGGCATTGCCATCGTGAAGCCCAAGTTCCCTATTGCCAAAGCAGCAGAACTGGCAGGGGAGGCAGAGGACAAGGCAAAGCAGTTCAGGAACGGTGAGAAGAATGCCTTCCACCTGTTGGGTAAGACCGTGTCGTGGGACAAGGAGTTTGAATACGTGAAGAACTACAAGCAGCAGTTCGTCGGTCTCCATAAGAAATACGACATGAGCAAAAGCATACTGCATAAGCTGATGCTCTATTCTGCCATTGCCGACCAGAACATGGTGAGACGCAGAGAGGGAAAAGCCGAAGACTTCAGCTATATATGGCACCTCTCCTACTATCTGACACGGTACATCGACCGATACAAGTCACCCGAAATCAGAGATTTCTGCAGGAATCTAAGGGACAAGGAACTGGACTACAGACATGGCAGGAACCTTGAACTGATAGCACTGGCTGCCAGATGGGCAGAACTGTCATTGAAAGACGAATAATAACATAAAAATAAAGATAATATGGCCTGGGATAGAAAAAAATTAATACCCTCAGCAGAGATTCAAGAGAAAGTTACCCAAGAATCTGTTCGCTTTGCTAAGGATTTTGGTGAAAAACTTGCTGAGACAGAGAATGATGCTGAGCCGCTTACCACCAGTCAGCTCAGGAAATTTTTCGGAGAAGTGAAAAGACAACAGATGATGAAAGAGTTCAATGAGACCGAATTCATCATGCTGAAGCCAAAGCTTGCATACGCCGTCGGAAGAGCAAAGCAAAACGGAAGAAAAGGAAAGAAACAGAAAATCGAAGATTTCTATTGGGTGATGGCAGATGCCATTGATAAAGTGATGGACAGTGCGGACAAGGAAAAGGCGTTCAAGAACTTCATCACTATCTTTGAAGCAATTGTCGCTTACCACAAAGCAGCAGAAAAACAATAACGTAAAAAAAGAGAACAATGGAAAAACTGATCAAGAAAATCAAAATAGAAGTCCCCATCACCGTTATCACCGGACTTCATATCGGAGGCAACAGTGAAAGTGTTGAGATTGGCGGCATCGACAATTCCGTCATCAAACTTGCTTCCAAGGATAATCAGCCTTATATCCCCGGCAGCTCTCTCAAAGGAAAGATGCGCTGTCTGCTGGAGCAGGTTGCAGGAGCATCAAAGATAGGCAATGATGAAAAGGTGAATAATCTGTTCGGTATCACTGAAGACAAGGAAACAAAGAGAAAGAACAGACCATCGAAACTCATTGTGAGGGATGCCATGCTGAGCGAAGAATCCAAAAAGGAGCTGCTGGCATGCGACAGCCTCGATATGCCTTTCACAGAGAACAAGTGGGAAAATGTCATCGACCGTATCAACGGAAAGGCAGAACATCCCCGCCAGACCGAACGTGTCCCTGCCGGAGCCGTCTTCAACGCAGAGTTCATCCTGAACATCTGGGATGGCGACGATGAAGCAGAAATGATGGAATTGTTTGAGAAAGGCATCCATCTGCTGGAAAACGACTATCTGGGCGGTAGCGGCTCGCGTGGCTATGGACAGATTAAGTTTGGTAAACTGGACAACAAGACTATTCTATCAGAGGAAAACAACTGGAAAGCATAATTGTGTCGGGCTATGGCAACATTCAAGATCTATAAATTGCATTTCACGGCTCCACTCCACATTGGTGACCAGCATGCCGATGACGGTTCAAGTCTGAAGACGATTCATTCGGACACGCTCTACGCTGCTCTCACAGCATGTCTTGCCATGGCAGGAAATACAATCCCAGAAGACGGTGACCTTGGGTTTACGACAAGCAGTCTGTTCCCCTACTTCCAGAAAGATGCCGACAGCAAGCCCGTCTATTTCCTGCCGATGCCCATGATGGTCAGGATGCCTGAACTGGAAGATTTCTCTAATGCCAAGAAGGTGAAGAAGGTGAAATGGGTGGACAGTGCGCTTTATGATGCCGTTCTGACGGGCAATCCCATCTTCGACCATCAAGACAAGTATCTTTCCTGTATTCAGGAATCATATCTGACAACCATACAACTGCCCGAAGATGCGGACGGCTCAAAGGAGTTTGTAAGGTCGGAAATATCTCAGCGTGTCAGAATTGACAGCAGAACCGGGGAGAAGGATGCTGAGCCCTACTATGTGGACAGAATTCTCTTCAACCATCATGCCGGGCTCTATTTTATTGCAGACGGTGACACCACACTCCTTGACAAAGCTCTCTCCATTCTTGCCGCCGAGGGTATCGGTACTGACAGGAGTGTAGGATTCGGCTTCTTTGACTTCACCACCGACAGTCTGACTATCGATTTGCCTGACGATGCCGACCACCAGATGGCACTCTCGTTGCTGATACCAGAGTCGAAGACACAGCTGACCATGCTGATGGACTCTGAAAAAACTGCCTACGAGTTTACAAGAAGAGGAGGCTGGATTACGACCTATCCCTATACAAAGATACGCAAGAATGTCATCTACGGATTTGAACCCGGCTCGGTCTTCCACAAAGAACCAGAACAGAAGTGCTCCACAATTGGCAAAATAGTATCCCTGAAACCGGAAATAGGTGAACTGACACCCGACTTCCCTATCTGGCGATGCGGAAAATCAATCATGCTGCCCATCAAACTGAAATGAAGAATCATGGAAAACAAAAAGTATCCTATTGAACTGGAAGTCGTCACACCGCTGTCTGTGGGAGCCGGTAACGATAATGACTGGATAAGAGGAACTGACTTTATCCAAAAAGAGGGTAAGGTCTACGTTCTTGACTTTCAGAAAATGGCGGCGAGTGGTGTTGATATCAATATGCTGAGCAGCCTGTTCCTGAAATCCGATGATGAAGGTATCGCCAACTTACCTGGCATGAAGTTGGAAGAAGTATCAAGATACGTCTTCGATTCACCTTGCCGGACAAGAAACAACATCAAGACTTTCCTGCGCACCCAACTCTTCGACAAGCCTGTAGTGGCTGGCAGTTCCATCAAAGGGGCTGTGCGGTCAGCATTGTTCAACCAACTGCATACAAGCAAGGAGGAAAACATCAATGATGTATTGGGGAACATGAAGAAGGACACCGACTTCATGCGCTTCATCCGAATCAGTGACTTTGAAATGCCTGACACCATTCTTGTGAACACCAAGATATTTAATCTCAGAGGTTTTGGGAACAACTGGGAAGGAGGATGGAAACACCTTGGTACTGACAGAGATGGTAACTCACATACGACAAACGAATACAACCCCTTCGGATTCAACACCCTCTATGAATGTGTTGTTCCCGGCAGAAAAGGCATTGGAAGCATCTCATTGGCTCAAAGTGCCTTCTCTATGATGGATAGCAAAACGATGGACAACATCTCCCATCTTAAACAGAAGAAAGAAGTCATCAACAGTTCCGTCAATGTCCTGTTTAAGATGATTAATGCCTCTACCAAGGGCTACCTTCTGAAAGAAAAGGCTTTCTTTGAGAAGTATCATGCAGAGCGGTCGGATGAGATAACAGACAGCATCCAGCAATTGATTGACATGATACCCGAAGACAATTCCTACTGTCTGATAAAGATGTCGGCAGGAGTAGGTTTCCATTCCATTACGGGTGACTATCAATTCGACAACTACGACGACACCGGATTCTGGGAAGATAACAGAAACAGAGGAAAGAAGAAGTATAAGTCGCGGAAGACAGCCGAGTATCAAGGCAAGCTACAGCTGATGGGGTTTGTCAAGCTTCGCCTGATGTCCGACGAGGAAGCAGACAACAGCGAGCAGAAGCTACAGGCTGAACATAAAATGACACTTGAAAAGATTACTGCTCCTATCAAAGAAAAAGAGGCAGAAAGGGCAAGGTTGTTAGAAGCAGAACAAGAAAGAATAAAGGCTATAGAAATAAGAAAGCGTAACCAGAAGGCTTTTCAAGAACTAATGGAAAAAGCTATTCAGGCTTATACAAGCAACTCGTGGGACGAAGCTATTGCGAACGCTGAAAAGGCGGTTGAAATCGATCCCGACAATCAGGCACCCAAAGAATTGATTGCAAAAATCAGGCAGTCACAACAGATTGCCAACTTCATTGAAACAGAACAGAAAGCCAATATTCAGAAATTCAACCAGGAATTAGCTGAAGTCATCAAAGGAAAGATTTCGATAGGTGCTCTTATGGGTACGACGGAGAAATGGCTGAAAGTAGACGGGCATACATTTGGTGAGACAGAACACCTTGCATTGTTGGAAGAAATAAAAAAGCTGCCGGGCAAAGAATTAAAAAGGCTGAAGAACTCTCGCATGAAAATAGCCAATGTAATCGGTCCTGAGCAAGCCGACAAGATACTTAAAGCATTTAATTTATAATGGCAAGAAAAGTCTTAATCTCTTTTTTGGGATTCTCAAATTACAAGGAGTGCATTTATTACAAGGACGGCTTTGAGTCAGAAAGCCTACGCTTCATACAAGAGGCGACAATGGACTATCTGCTCACACTTGAAGAGTGGAATGCTAACGACTTGGCAATTATCTTACTGACAAGCGGTTCCAAACAAAGAAACTGGCTGGACGACGGACATGTGGACCCTATAAGCAAAGAAAGGATTAAACAAGATGGTCTGCAAACCCGTTTCAAGCTAAAGGGCTACCCCTTCAAAGTGGAAACGATTGAGAATCTGCCCGACGGAAAGAACGAATCCGAACTGTTTGAGATATTCAGACAGGTGTACAACGTACTGGAAAACGGAGACCAACTCTATTTTGACATCACTCATGGGTTCAGGTCGCTCCCGATGCTTGCACTCGTCTTAATCAATTATGCAAAATTCCTCAAGCACATTGAAGTAAAGAGCATCAGCTACGGCAACTATGAAGCTCATGAACGCATCAACGATGCAGAGGGCAACCTGTTGTACGTCAAAGCACCTATCATCGACCTGCTGCCATTATCCCAGATACAAGACTGGACATTTGCAGCTGCTGATTATCTGAAGAACGGAAATGCAGATAAGTTTTCCGAACTGCTAAACAGCTACAAACGGTCTATTTTCTTAGGAAAAAGAAAAGGTGATAAAGAAATGGCCATTGCCATTGACGGATTTGTCAGAACCCTCAATACCGTGACCGATGATTTCCAGACATGCAGAGGGAAGGAATTGCTTTCCCAGAAAAACATCAAGGCTTTGAAGCAAAAGCTGAACAACCTCGGAGAAACAGTCATCGAACCGCTAAATCCTGTTATACAACGTATAAATTCCGCCTTTATGCCTTTTACCGAGGCAACGACAGACAACGACAATCTGCATAACGGATTTGAAGCTGCCAAATGGTGCATGAACAACAACCTCTACCAACAGGCTGCAACCATTCTGCAAGAAGCAATTGTTTCATTCTTCTGTAGTAAGCACAAGCTGAGTCTATATGCAGAAGAAGAAAGGAAATTGGTAAACGGTGCATTTGCCAAACGCTACAAACTGGACTCATCCATTGTAACCAATGAAGAAAAAGAGTGCATCAGACAGGAGATAGAGGAAAGTAGTACCCTTAAAGAACTGGTCAACGATGAGCTGATTTGTGACAAGGAAATCAACAATGCCTTCGCTGTCATCACCAATGAAAGGAACGACATTAACCATAGCGGAATGAGAATGTCACCGCATTCTGCCAAAGTCATAAGAGACAATATCAGACATGCCTTTCATGTCTTTGTAGAAAAGATGGAAGCAAAAGAATGAAGAAAGTTCACATCTCTCTTGTCGGAGGACAACCCATACCCGTCTATATCGGCATTAAAAACGACGGTCAGGCAAGTACCATCGTACTTGTCTGCTCCCCACAGAGCCACGATGAAGCAGAAAGAATCAAAGAGCAGTTCCCGAAACGTAATATTGAGATTCAAGAATGTCATCCTACAGACCTGTTACAGATTGAAGCTTTGGCGGTCAGCCTCAAAGAGCGGTTTGAAGACTGCGAAATTACTGTTAACCTTACAGGCGGGACAAAGTTGTGGTCGATTTCATTCTACAGTGTCTTCTCAGAAATGCCGGCATCAAAGTTCGTCTATGTTGATCAGACGAATCTTATTACTAACCTCCAGACTAAAGAGAGTCACTACGGCAGCATTGCCACCACGACCCGATTTGAACTGTACGGAACGCCTTTGACATCTTTCACCACATTAGATGAGTATTCTCAGGATGACATTGACAATGCCAAGGCAATTGAAAGAATCAGAAAGGTGAATCGCAATGATTTCAGAAAGCTCACTTCCGACTTCGACAGGGAGAAACTGGAAAGAAATGTACCCATTCCCCCTACAGAAAACGGTTCAAGCATTGAATATGCCTACGAGGAGAATTGGGCAAGAATCATAATCCAGGGAAAAGACAAATCGGAAACTAAGGAGCTGCAAAGCGAACACTTGTTTAACATCCTGTTTAATTCGGGATGGTTTGAGTTAAAGACTGCCGTTGAACTGAGCAAGAATCCTAACGTAGAGAAGATATGGCTAAACTGCGAGTTTGCAGATCTTGGGGGTAGTCCTAAGAATGAGATAGACATCATTGCTGACATGGGCAACCGCCTATTTTTCATTGAATGCAAGACAATGATTTTCAATGCAACGGATATTGATAAGTTTCGCAGTGCCTTGCGCAATTTCAGCGGAACGAGTTCAACAGGTGTCTTTGTCACGAATGACATGCCTGGTTTCCTTTCGGGTTCCAAATACGGACATGCCATGGAAAAATGTAAAGACAACGACATCCTTACATTCAATTTCTCCTTATGGAAAAAGAATCCGTCACTCATGCCGTCACTCAATGAAACCATCAATTCAATCCTACACGTGCAGAACAAACGGTGAGAAAGGGCATCATAAACGAATATAGAAGCATTTTGTTATAGACAAACTTGTCAGAAATAAATTAATTTCATACCTTTGCACCCCGAAACAAATTAGTATTGTAGAAATAACAGGATGAGACAGATAATCACACTATTACTGACATTCGTATTCCCTCTCACATTACTATCTGATGTTCTGAGTCCCAACGAGAAACAGGCACGAAGCATCTTTGACAGAACATACCAGATGGTCTTCGGTCCTCAAGGCTCAACCCTGAGTTATTCTGTCAATATCATCGGCATATTCAAGACGAACGGGACGATATGGTACAAGGGTACCAAGAGTAAATTCACCGATGAGAAATATGTGGCGTGGAACGACGGGAAAGAGTATTACCGGCTTGAGAGGAAGAAGAAGACCGTGACCATCTATGGTGCAAACTCTGAAAAAAGGGACAAGTATGCCACTAAGTTCAAGTTTCATCCGGAAAACTATCATTACAGCATTGCCGACAGCAAAGACGGATTTCTGATAACACTCAAAGCGAAAAAAGGAGCAAAGGGTATCTCAGAGATCCGGGCGCTGATTGACAAGCAGACCCGTTATCCGCTGAGTCTGCGCATCCGTCTTGGCATCTTCTCGACGACAATCAAGATCAGTAACTTCAAGAGCGGAGGCATCGACGAGAAGCTGTTTACCTTCCCGTGGAAAGAGTATTCCACGTATAAGTTTATCGATAAACGCAACGAGACGTAAGCATTTCTGCTGACAACGACATAAACTGACAGGAGTCATGCTGTTCAACTCAATCGCCTTCCTTCTATTCTTCCCTGTGGTCTGCCTGGTTTTCTTCCTTATTCCGGCAAGCCGCATACGGATAAAGAACTTGTTTCTGCTGATAGCAAGTTACTTTTTCTACATGAACTGGGAGCCTGCCTATGCCTTGTTGCTGCTGACCAGTACGATTGTCACCTGGACAGCAGCCATCGGCATCTCCCACTTTCCTGACAAACGAAGGAAGAAGATCTGTCTGGTGAGCAGTCTTGTACTCAACCTGTCCATCCTGTTCCTCTTCAAGTACTTTAATTTCCTGTCGTCAAACATAGAAACGGCTCTCCAGGCATGTGGACTGGGCATCGACATTCCCGAGTTCAAGCTGTTGCTACCCGTCGGCATCTCGTTCTACACCTTCCAGGCGCTGGGCTATTCCATCGATGTCTATCGTGGCACGACAAAAGCGGAACACGACTTCGCCACATACGCCTTGTTCGTGTCGTTTTTCCCACAGCTCGTTGCGGGTCCTATTGAACGGTCGAACAACCTGCTTCCCCAGTTCAAGGAACAACATCGGTTCGACTATGAGACGCTGATGGCTGGTGTCCGGATGATGGTGTGGGGCTATTTCATGAAGCTGGTGTTAGCCGACCGTTGCGGGACATACGTGGACAGCATCTTCAACAACGTGGACATGCACAACGGAGGTTCCTATCTGCTCGCCTCCCTGCTCTTTCCTTTCCAGATATACGGTGACTTTGCCGGCTACTCGCTTATCGCCATCGGTGTGGCACGGGTGATGGGATTCCGGCTGATGGAGAACTTCCATCGTCCCTACTTTGCCTGTTCCGTCGGTGAGTTCTGGCATCGCTGGCACATATCCCTCTCCACCTGGTTCAAAGACTATGTGTACATCCCCTTAGGAGGTAACCGAGTGAAGAAAAGCCGCCAGTATTTCAATCTCATGGTGACGTTCATCGTCAGCGGTATCTGGCATGGAGCGAACTGGACATTCCTCTGCTGGGGCACCTTGCACGGGCTCCTGCTCTGCATAGAAAAGGCAATGGGCATCGGAAGGAAGAAATATGCCGGAGTGCAACGACTGGGGCACTGGGCTGTGACATTCGTTCTCGTCTGTCTTGCATTGATACTGTTCCGTGCGAACAACCTGGAGGATGCCGTGACCGTGATGACTGGCATCTTCACAAGAATCAGTATGCCCGACATCAGTTTCGCCATGTTCACCGAC
>Ga0255062_10000335_pt1 | contig 10626 bp, 4 predicted proteins | sample 177RNAGHGhighgp2_FD_183092 | JGI IMG/M metagenome (GOLD analysis project Ga0255062, IMG submission 183092) | Metatranscriptome of sheep rumen microbial communities from Palmerston North, Manawatu-Wanganui, New Zealand - 1770 RNA GHGhigh gp2... | ecosystem: Host-associated > Mammals > Digestive... | reverse complement strand
GCGCGGCAGAATCGGAATTGTTGATCACGTACCAATAGACGTTTATCGATTCACCTGCAGGAACGACTACATTCCTTACTATCGGGACGTCATAGAAGACGTAGTTCGGGTCAGAGGTAACATGAACGGTCGTTTCTACCTGCATTTCATCGGGATAAGAACCACCGGTCGACTTAGTGTACAGGGTAGCAGTACCGTTAACATTCTTCGGTGTGATCACACCCGTATTTTCATTGACGGTGAAAACATTGGTATCGCCGGAATAATACTTTAATGTGCCGATATAGTTAGCGGAATAGTTCGTTCTGAGAGGAATATTTGTCGTATTGCTCAGCGCCGCGTCAAAGGTGTTGCCATACGCGACAAAGATATCCTTGTAATAATGGTTGATACAGTTGCCGGTAACTGAGTAAGGAGGGGTATGAACCAAATGATTACTGTTAGAATCGTTGCCTTTGTAATCAGAGGTAATCTTAAACAGCTTACTGGCGGTAGGAGATTGCCCGTCTGAGCCTAAGTTGCAAAGCTCCTGAGAACGCTGCCCCCAGTTTGGCTGGCCGTTATTATTGGTGCCCCAGTTCTCTACACAGAAGAATGCATGGGTCGCAGTCTTGGGGATATCGGCATAATACTGATTGGGGTTATTGCTGCCGCCGACGTGGGTCAGCTTATAGTAGGTACCGTTTTCTCCTTTGCTGCCGAGTGTTTCATTATTCAAATCGGAACTCTCATTCCAACAGATGTAGAATTCGGTGCCGTTCCAGCCGGAGACGCTGTTATCCTTCTCAAAGTAGATACGCATCACATCGCGGTCGGCATAGGTCGTGGGCTTTGCCAACGCAGTGTAATCGCGATAGCTGCGGGTGGGTCCATTCACACCGAGGGCAAGGGTGCCGTTGTTCGATGTCGGAATAGACAGAGTATTAGCGTAAAGCGAAACATCCTGTTCGGAGCCGGAACCGTTAGTGATAGTGGTACAAAAATACTTTCTGTTATGAGAACTGATCCCGGAGCCGTTGTAGTCTGTTGTGGCTGTAGTTGAATAATCGAAGCCATTAGAGGACGGATATGTCGCGATAGTGACGCCTTTACCGCTGTAACCGGTATAAGTGCCTTTTGACTCGAGCATCATGTTCGCGCCGGTCTGACTTTGAGGACGCGAGAACCATGAAAACGTCGGTGCGCTCAGTATGGTTATCAGCAATACGACCGCAAGCACGATCGCTAAGATGAGTTTTGACTTTTTCATGGTTTCACCTCCTTGGTTTTTCTAATTGCTAATCGGTTGGCGGCGACCAAGTGCCTGCCGCACTACCAGCGCCGTTGAAGTAGAAGCACGAGTTGCTGCCCAACGTCGTATCGCCGGTCTGAGTACCGCTGTTGTTATGGAAGATAACAGCCGTATTACCTGTATTGATCACAAAATACAATACATCCTGATTATACTCATTTGTATATGCTTTATTGGTCATATTAGAGCCCGGCCAAGATGTACTGCCTGAGCTTCCACCCCAATAATGGATGTAGTTGTTCGTCCAGTTCTTGGTAAAGTATACATAGCGCTTAGTACCGAGCGTAAAGCTCCTGTTGATCGTTGAACCGGAAGGACCGATCAATATCGTCTCGCCGATATGAGCGGTATACTCACTTCTGGCAGTTTCAGAACCGTTATCGCTGACGATGATACCAATATCCTCATCCTGACCGGTCATGAACGAATAGGAATACAAGCCTCTGTTACTTGTATAGGTCGGAACTGTCGAGCCGGGGAATGCACCGTTGTACTCTCTGCCGGTAGATTTACCGTAAACATATACGCGCATCTTGCTGTAGCCGCGATATGTCATATAAATCGTTGTAGTCGACTGCTGCTTGAACTTCGCAAAGACTTCTTTATCGCCGACAGTGGACATATTCACGGTATAGGTAGCATCAGCACTTAGGAAGTTGCCACCGGATGACGCCGAATACCAACCGTCGAAATCGTAGCCGGAAGACGCTGTAGCGACAACATTAACGCTGCTCTTATACTTAACGCTCGCAGTAGAGGTCGATCCCGCAGTAGAGGAACCGGTCTTGACGGTACCGCCGCTACCGACAACAGTTGCTGTGACGTTATAACTATTAGTCGTGAAGCGTACGTAATAGATAGTTTCGTAATTTGAGGAGTCCGCGGTGATATTCACCGATTTAGTCGTACCGCTGGTAGTAACGCCCGTAAGAGCAGTACCGCCGGACTGTACGTCGAAGAAGCCACCGAAAGAATAACCGGTATCAGTCAATGTTTCTTTCAAAGTAACTGTAGCGTTTTTATTTACTATAATGGATTTTGACGTATTATCACCAGTTGCGGTAGCTCCGGTAGAAGTAAGAGCCAAAGTAGCTGCCTGGCTCGAAGAGGAACCGTCGATATACTGTTTCAATGTGATCTTGCGGACTTCCTTGAACTTCGCGTAATATGTGATCTCAGAAGCAGTGGACGGTGCGTTGGGTGTGTACGTTGCCGACGATGACAGCAGATGTTTATCATTGTCACCGGAGCTGTTATCAATTCCCTCAGGATTATCATACCAACCGACAAACGCATAATTTGTCTTGGCGGTAGCTTTCAGCTGGAGCTTCTTACCGGGCCAAGCATGGATGGTGTCCTTATGCTTCTGGCTATCAGGATTGGTCGACTCGATCTCATGCGTAGATGTTGTCGTACCGACATAAGAGGTAGCGCTGAGCGTGCCCCAAGGATTATCTCCACCCTGACCGGTACAAAGAGCTACCTTAACCGTAGCGGGATCATGCCATGAGCCGGTGCTCTTGCCGTCTGAACCATCACTAATTGTTTCAATGATATAGGTCGGATCTATCGGATCTTTCGGAATCGTAGTATCGACCGTCTGATTCCAGTATCCGTTAGTATTGGAATCAGTGTCGGTAGCAAACGGCCATGAGTTGTACGGACCGGGCTGAACCGAACAATTTGATTCAGCGCGGACAAATGTCGTGCTCCTATAAGTACCGTTATAATCGAACGAATAATGCTCGTTGTCGTCTAACTCAAGCTTATACAGTCGACTTCCGTCGCCGTTAGACGCATTATAACACCATGCATAGAAAGTAGCGCCGTCTTTATCCCAAGTAGGGGTCGGGAGCAGGGTAACATGACGAGGCGTCAGCGAGGATGTGATACCGAAGTTGCTGATCTTGATATTCTGCGGCAGACTGTCGTTCATAGATGAGCCCTGCAGCCATACCTTGATCGTTACGATCTTAGTCTCATTAGCGCCTACAGCAAACAGACGGTTAGTAGTGCCTTTGCCCTTGATGTGATCAGCAAAAGCCTCATAGGTAGTAGCGACAGCCGAACCGGATGTATTACCGACGACCGTTGTGCCGGAGGCACTGTCAGAATTCGCGTATATCTGCGTATACTTTGGTTTACCGTTTGAGTCATACAGGTCGCCGCTGCTCGTACCATCAGTGTATGCGGTAACAGATACTCGCATATTAGAGCTCTGATTGCTGAAGGTGGGAACTTGATCAAAGAAGAAATCGGCGTTTGTATCCGCTTTGAGCTTAAAGGTAACGCTCATATAAGCGGTGTTCATATCGCTGGTATTGCCCTTCCTGAACCTTGAAGTGCCTGAAGAAACATAAGCAGCGCCGTTAGCGGTCAGCTTAGGGAAGAACATATTAACGCCGTCGGCGCTCGACGCGGGAGCAAAATGCATATCGCCGGACTGCTTGAAGTACTTGCCCATGTCGATAGTACCCTGACTGCCGCCGATAGTAGCCTCGGTGAATACATAGGTATCGACCTCAAGCTGCTGATTGCTTTCTGTAGCGATCTTGATGGAAGAGACTGTCTCGACCCACGCGAAGGTAGCTACACCCGCAATCGCGATCAACTCAACGAGGATGACAATTGAAATCACAAGATTCTTTATGCCATTCTTACCGGAATGGTTCGACAGGAAGCTTTTTCGCTTGCTATTCAATTGTATCACCCCCTAAAAAAGATATATTATGAATTAAGTACCATTACATCATCGTTATTGATGGAATAGTTGACTTTCCAGTTTGCGGTTACCACGTGTGTTCTGGTAACACTGAAATCCTTATAACCGGTACCGCCGGAATTTGTTATATAGAAGCCGATGATCTCATCGTTCGCCTGTAATGTTCCGTCCCATCTAAAGGAATTGCTGCCGATACGAGAAAGTTGGAAGTTTCCGTTGTTTGTCCAGAACCACAATTTATCACCGTTTTGGACATTGGTATCTATCCATGTCTTATTAGAAGTATTGACATTGACTTGGATGCTGTAAGACGAAGTCGAGCTACCGCCGCCGGAATCACCGCCGCCGCTTGAACTGCCGCCGCCCGAGCCGCCGCTTGAACTGCCGCCGCCCGAGCCGCCGCTGTAATCCCAATAGCCTACGCAGGGAGCGAGACGCTGCGGGGTGGAATCGGTAACACTGTAACCGTTACCGTGAACCGCGGTATAAACAACAGAGTTATATCTGTTTCCGTTGGAATCAGTAAACTGACGGGTCGTCTGTAGATCCTGCGATCCGGTTCTGTACCATCCGTTTGGAATGCTTGAAGCGGAGATCCATGTTGAGATGCTCTCAGTGGTATGCCATGCGTTATAGATCGTACCTTGTGTTGCACCGTTCGCGCGCGATAGTCGATAGAAGGATATATCGGTGATTGCCTTCTTTGGGATCTTACAAGTCCATGTATAATCACTTGAGAAGTTAGGAGACTTTGACATGATTACCGTCTTCCAACGTCCCTCATCAGAGAACGGATCCTTATAAGAGCAAGCGATGATCGGATTATCATTGGAAACCCAATGCTCCTGACCGCCGGAGTTATCAGGCATTGAACCGTCAACGAATTTGATGGTCTCCATCTCAGCGAAGTTACTCTCTATGTCGATATCAACGGATATCTTCTTTCCGATGTATTTGTCACAGTTAGGAAGCGAGCCTTCCAGCCAAACGACAAGTGTTACATCCAGCGTCTTTCCGCCGGGAATAACGAACAGCGGCGTATTACCGTAATAATAGGTCGAGAAGGAATTCCAGTTATTTCCGTTGTCATATGAATCAACTGGAGTAGGTACGCCGTTTTCATCGATCAAGGATACCACATTAGTGGAATTATCGACATAATCGACTTCCTGCGCAGAGGGATCAATGACCTTGGGCTTATCGCCGCTGTCGGAGATAAACGCCAGTCTGATCGGACAATTATCACAGGGTATAACCTGAGAAGAAGGTCTGCCCTGACCGTCATATCCGACCGTCAGCTGATCGTGATAGATCGCGTTTACTTCACTGTCATGTGGAGTATCAGCCTCTTCGATCTTGATCTCATAGCTCTTGATATAAACCGGAGTGTTGCCGGAGGTACCCTTGAGCTCAAAATCCTTGTAGACATAATGCCCCTTCATTTCGGGGTTGCTTGTATAAACCGAGCCGGTCTCGTCTCCGGTGATCCTGTCGCCGGCGTTAGCCTCGCGAAAACGCATATCGGCGGTAGTGGCTGTAAAAGACTTATCCAGCGGGAAATAAATATTTCTGCCGTCTGTGCTGGACGCCTCATCGAGAACCGCCTGTTCGATACGGATGATGTTAGAAGCGGATTTATCCTTGTTGATACGCAACGACGAAGCGGACTGGAACTCCATATCTCCGGAGTGGAGCTTTGCCGACTCCTTTTCGGTAAACCACGCAAAGCACGATGAAACGCCAAGTATCAAAACAAGAAAAAGTGAAACATATGATTTAGCGAACTTATTACCTATCGACTTGTACTGTGCAGCTTTGACAGTCAGAGCCTTGAATAAAACTTTTAAATCCATAATGCCTCACCTCATTTCCGTAATAGAATCGTATGTTGTTATAAAGAGATCGCTTAAGATCTACGAGCCGTGCGTTCCTGCAAAAACCAACGACATATTGAACTTGCCGCCGACAAACTTCAGTCGGGACTCGGCGTCTTCGCCTTCAATCCACAGATTGATACGGATATGATTATAATAATACCCGTCGTTACCGGTCTGATTCAAGGAAACTACAGTATTATCTTCGCCGAGCTTATATTCATTAGTTCCGGTGCCTGTACTGGCAACGATATCTTGACCAGTTGCCTGTACACGATCCTTGGAAGCATTGTAGTACCAATGCTCGTTGGTACCGTCACTGGTAAGAGAAATTGTGTCACCGGAAACAGTAACATTACCGCCGGGCTTATATGTGCCGGCAGTTGAGCCGGTGTAATTAGTATGCAACAGGCCTTGGTTGTTGTTAGCCGTACCGTCAAACCACATACGGGGAGCAGGTATCCAAAGGAGCTTGCGCGCGTTGTTCGCTCCAAGAATCGACATTCTGACCGCGCCGATAGCGCCGTTCTTCATACCTTCTTCGGTACTTGCATCTATCGTACCGTTAGGAGCGATGGAAGAATCTGACTTCAGGACGACGTCAGTCTGTGATTTGCAGCGGAAGTAAAGATCAAACGACATATATTCATCGTTAGGGGTAGCGTCTTCAAAGTCCTGAGTCGTGTCAACATAAGCGATCTCGCCGTACTGGATCAAACTCGGGATCTTGAACGTTTGACCGTCGCTCGTCGTTTCACAAAGGAACATATCCTCCATGAACATTAACTCGGGATCGGAAAAATCAAAGGTCAGTTCGCCTTCGTGCCATCCCTTAGCAACAAAACCCTGCTCGCTCTGATGGTTGTTGTTATAGTTGCTGATCCAAGTATTGATAGAGGAATACTGATCGCTATCATCCGGTTCAACAATGAAATACTCCAGACCGTCTACAACCTGAGTATTAACATTAATACCGTTGGCTGTAGCTTTTTGCGTTTTAGTGAACCAGGAATAAACTCCCGAGAAAGCAACAACGGCGAGCACTACTAAAACTATTAAATTTTTAGCAATCAATTTCCGAGTTTTTACCCTCAGTTCATCGCTCTTTTTCATTGCTAACCTCGTTCACATAATTATCTTAACAGATCTAATATCGACTATCGAATATTATTTGGACGAATCTTACTTGTAATCTTCTGCTTCTTTGAGATTCAGGAGAGCCTGGGGTTTATCATCGACAAGAACTCTTGCCTTCTTGACAAACTTCTTAGCTTTCTTTGTTGCCTCGGCGAGCTTGGTATCGTAATCCTTCTGGATAGCTTTCTTCTCGGCGTTCAGTCGGACGGTGTACTTCTGGTCGTCCGTAAACTTGCAGGCTGCAACGATCTGAGCGTCAAGCTGTTCGAGCTTGGCTTCATACTCGGCTTTTTGCTTAGCCAGCTTAGCCTCGTACTCTTCTCTGACCGCGTTGATACCGGCATCCTTAGCTACATTTGCCGCATAAACCTGATCCTTGAGATCCTTGATCTCTTTCTCTCGGAGTGAGGTAGACGCTACCAAATTAGCAATCGAATTATTGAGTCTCAGATTCTCGGTCTCAATATCGGCTACGGTATCGCGGGCTGCTCTGATCTCTGACTGAGCCTTAGCCTCGATAGCTTCAACGCCGTCGATACGCTCTGTCAATTCTGCCTTTTCTTCACGAAGGGTGGTGATTATCGCGTCTTTTGCGGAGATAGTGTTCAGATGAACTCTGATCTGATGCTGAAGCTCGCGGTTCTCACTATTACCCTCGTTGATGGTATTCTGAAGATCATTCAGCTCTCGCTGGAAGTTGGAATACTTATCCTGCAGCTGTGTATGCTCGCTTTGAAGCTTTGCCAGCTTACCGTCGAGCTTGGCGATAGTGTCATTATTGCTCTCGATAGTAGCTTTCTTGGCGGTGATATCATCAGCCTGCTCGCTGATGGTGCGCTCCTGTTCGGAAATAGTATTCTTTAATGTGGAATTCTCAGCTGTCAAACTGCCGACCGTATTAGTCAGAGCGGCGACGTTGGAATTCAAGCTTGTTATCTGACTTGCCTGATCGGCGATCGTTGTCTCCTGCTGTTTGATGAGCTCTGCCTGCTCGGCTATCTTAGCCTTTAACTGCTCGATCTCTGCATTAAGCTTGTCGATAGTAGCATTGAGTTCGGCAATCTTGCCTTCGAGCGTAGCGATCGTAGCAAGGTGAGCGGCGATCTGAGCCTCGAGTTCTGCGATCTTCGCTTCGAGTTCAGTAATCTTCGCTTCAAGCTCGGCGATATAAGCCTTGAGCTGTTCGATCTCTTTCTCGAGATCCATGATACGGATCTGAGCCTTGCGGAGCTCTTCACGAGTCTCTTCGAGCTCTTTCTTAAGAGTAGAGATAGTAGACTCAAGTTCTTTGATCTTGATATCACGGATACGAATCTGTTCTTTAGCCTGTTCGAGTTCAGCGGTGAGCTTGGCGATGATAACCTCACGCTCACGAACCTCCTTGAGTCGGAGAGCCATTTCCTCACGGCGAACCTCATATATCTTATCTTCTATGTAGCGCGCCATTTCCTCTTCGGGCTTATTTGCCTCGGCAGCGCGGCGTGCATTTTCGGCTTCATACTCAGCTTTCAGTTTTTCACGGAGAGCTGTGTTAGTGTTCATAGTAGCGACGAAGTGCTGGAAAGCCATAACGTCGTACATATCTTTCTGAACGTTCTCGGGCATCTGTCCCTCAAAGACGTTCTTCTCAAGCACATAGCCGGTCTTGCGGTATGCTTCGATGAAAACCCACAAGTCATAGCACTGCTTGAAAGCGGGATCCTGTTTTATGCAGTTTGTCTTATTTATGGGGGATTTAACCTTGATACAACCGTTGAGCGACTTGATCAAATCTGTATTACAAAAATCATCAAGCGTCATACGTATACGCTCGATACGCTCATAGTCGGTCAGAGCGGAGAGGTCTTCATCACGATCTATTTTATCGCGCTCATGCTTCTCTGCGTGATGATCAATGGTGAAGCCCATTTTTTCATGACCGATGACAAGCTCACGATCCATGTGCATCTTACTGGATGAGTCGTTGGGAGCGTCTTGAAGCGCGCGGAAACGAGCTTCAACGAATGTGATACAGTTATGTATCAAAGTATGGAGGAAGCGGTTCTCGTAAGTCGCGAAGCTGTCCTCACGGTGAGTATTGAGAAGTTTTTCGGGGATGACGCTTCCGTCGTCCTCTATAGCCATGATAAGGTTGGCATGCTGGGTAAGATGCTGAACAGCGTCCTTGCCGACCTGCTTTACCTTATCTATACGGTCGACCTCTTTATACTCCTCGATGAACTTTCTTTGTTCGTCTATGGCCTTCTCGATGTAGGGCAGCTTGCCCTCAATCATCTCGACCCATTCCATGTCGATAACTCGGTTATACGCGTTACCTGAGAGTTCATCGTTACCCTTATCGGCGTCAGCCATTGCTGATGTCAGATAATCATGCGCGTAATCGCCGTCGAGAGTATCTTTCATTTCGGCATATGCTCTGTAGTATCTGCTATAGTCAATCATCGGGCTCACTCCTTTTTAAGGGTTGGATAATAAGTATTTATACATTCTTCGGGAGAAGCGTGCCCCTCCCGCAAGGAATTATCAGGTCATCTTCTGAAGCATGCGGACATACTCTTTACATTCGTTCATATTCTCTCTGCCGAAGAGCTGATCGAGCTGCTGTACAAGACCGTCGATCTCATCGCGGATGTAAGAAATGTTCAGAGCCTCAAACTTACGGAATACCTTCTTGCACAGCGCATAGTCTATACCGTCGACCTCTGTGCCGCCGCAACCTACAAACGCGGGAACGAAGGTGTTGATCTGCTTCATAACACGGTTACCGAAAGCTACGCGGAAATGCTCGATAACATAATCGTCGAGGATCTCGATCTTCTTGAGGTTCTCTTCGCTGATCGGGTTGGCAGCGACGGCGTCCTCAAGGAGCTTGGTAAAGTGCTTATAGTTGATATGACAGGGCGGTGTATCGGGAGCCTCGAAGGGCTTACCCTTTGTGTTGATATCGATAGGCATCGCACGGTCATAAACCTTATCGGTGATAGCGAAGGTAGAGTCATCGTTGTTCGCGGTACCGACGTACCAGATGTTATCGGGGATAGTCAGCTTGCCGTGGTCGAGGTGCTTAGGATCATCAGGCCAGGGAGCGGCAACGATCTCAACGATCCACTCATCATGAGCGGGCATTTCAAGGATGGAGAGCATCTCAGCGAAGTAATACTCAACACGGGCGATGTTCATCTCATCGAGGATTACTACATATACGTTCTCATTGTATGAAGCCTCATACAGAGCACGGAGAAGCTCAGTCTCGTTATATCTCTTTGTAAACTCGTTGTAGTAACCGAAAAGCTCGGTACGGTCACGCCATGAAGGCTGAACAGAAGCGATGACAGCGGGGTTGCAAACATATTTACCGAACGCATAAGGCAGTGAAGTTTTACCGGTACCGGAAATACCCTGGAGGATAGTCAGTCGGCCGGAAGCGAAACCTGCTACGAAGCAGCGAAGCAGCTTGATCTCATACCAATAATGCATTCTGGAGCAAGCAAAGTTGCGGAAGTTGGTAACAAACTCGGGGAGAGTAACGTCCCAATCGTAGGGCTCGGGCTGATAATCCGCCCACTCTTCGTCGATAGTGACGAGCTTGTTGAAACGACCGG
>Ga0255062_10000330_pt1 | contig 10646 bp, 22 predicted proteins | sample 177RNAGHGhighgp2_FD_183092 | JGI IMG/M metagenome (GOLD analysis project Ga0255062, IMG submission 183092) | Metatranscriptome of sheep rumen microbial communities from Palmerston North, Manawatu-Wanganui, New Zealand - 1770 RNA GHGhigh gp2... | ecosystem: Host-associated > Mammals > Digestive... | reverse complement strand
GGGTTGAAGCGGTAAGTTGCCGTCCCGGCCTGGACGGGTAATTATCGTGGACCAGACAGGGCGCGACCCTGTCGACGGACTCACCCGCGCGAAACGCGCGGCAGGCACCGGGCTTCCGCCGGAGGAACGCCGCCTGCGAAGCGATCCACCGGATGGGGAGACTCCCACCGAGTGCCGCGAGTACGAATTCAAGGAGGAAAAGTTATGGCCAACCAGAAGATCCGCATCAAGCTCAAGGCGTATGAGCACAACCTCATCGATCAGAGCGCCGAGCGCATTGTGGAAACCGCCAAGCGCACTGGCGCCAGGGTGTCGGGCCCGATCCCGCTGCCCACTGAAAAGGAGATCGTTACGATCCTCCGCGCACCCCACAAGTACAAGGACAGCCGTGAACAGTTCGAGCGCCGCACGCATAAGCGCCTCATCGACGTGCACAACCCCAGCCCGCGCACCGTGGACGCCATGATGAAGCTGGATCTGCCCGCCGGCGTCGAAATTGAAATCAAGCTGTAAGGCAGGAGGACGACATCATTATGAAAAAGGCGATTATCGGTAAAAAACTGGGTATGACCCAGGTCTTTATGCCGGACGGACGCTTGGTTCCCGTGACAGTCATCCAGGCCGGCCCCTGCACCGTGGTGCAGAAGAAAACGGCTGAGAACGACGGTTATGAATCCGTGCAGTTCGGCTTTGAAGAGATCCCTGAGAACAGGGCCAAGAAACTTGTGAACAAGCCCATGGCCGGCCACTTTGGCAAAGCCGGCGTCAAGCCGATGAAGACCCTGCGGGAATTCCGTCTGGACGACTGCGCGGCTTACGAAGTGGGACAGGTCATCAAAGCGGACGTCTTTGAAGAGGGCGAAGCGGTTGATGTGACCGGCACCTCCAAGGGCCACGGCTTCACCGGCGCGATCTACCGCTGGAACCACCACACCGGCCCCATGGCGCACGGCTCCAAGTATCACCGCGGCGTCGGCTCCATGAGCGCGAACACCTATCCCGCCCGCGTCTTCAAGAACAAGAAGATGAGCGGCCATTACGGCGTTGAGCGCGTCACCATCCAGAACCTGAGCATCGTCAAGGTGGATGCCGAAAGGTCTCTGCTGCTTGTGCGCGGTTCCGTGCCCGGCCCCAACAAGAGCCTGCTGCTGATCCGCTCGTCCTGCAAGGCTTGATCAAGGAGGATATTGAATTATGCCAAGTGTAAACGTGGTCGATATGCACGGCAAGACCGTGGGCAGCATGGAACTGAAGGATGAAATCTTCGCCGCGCCCGTCAACGTTGCCGCCATGCATCTGGTCGTCCGCTCTTATTTGGCGGCGCAGCGCCAGGGCACCCAGTGCGCTCTGACCCGCGGCGAAGTCCGCGGAGGCGGCCGCAAGATCTATCGTCAGAAGGGCACCGGCAATGCCAGGCATCATGGCAACCGTGCTCCCCAGTTCCGTCACGGCGGCGTGGTCTTCGCGCCCAAGCCCCGCGACTATGTGATCAAGGTTCCCAAGAAGGTCCGCCGTCTTGCGATGCTCAGCGCCTTCACCAGCAAGCTGAACGATTTCATCGTGGTGGACAAGATCGCGCTTTCTGAGGCCAAGACGAAGCTCGTCGCCCAGATGCTCAAAGAGCTGGGCGCCGAAAAGAAGACGCTCCTGGTCCTGCCCGGCAAGGAAGACAAGGTCGTCCGCGCGTCCAAGAACATCCCCACGGTCAAGGACAGCTATGTCAACACGCTGAATGTGTATGATCTTCTCAATGCGGACAAGATCGTCATCGAGAAAGACGCCATGCAGGCGATCCAGGAGGTGTACGCATGAAAGATCCCCATGATATCATCCTTCGCCCGGTCCTGACGGAAAAGGGCTATGACGGCATCGCCGACAAGCGCTATGTTTTCGAGGTTGCGCTGAACGCCAACAAGATCGAGATCAAAAAGGCGCTGGAAAAGGTTTTCCCCGGCATCAAGGTGGCCAGTGTCAACACCCTGCGCACCCTGGGCAAGATCAAGAGGCAGGGCATTCATTCCGGCCGTACCCCTGAAATCAAGAAAGCCTATGTTACTTTGACTGCAGACTCCAAGCCCATCGAATTCTTCGAGGGCATGGCTTAAGGGAGGGCATCATCATGGCAATTCGAGTTTATAAACCGACCTCGCCCGCCCGCCGCTTCATGTCAGTGCTGACCTTTGAGGAGATCACCAAAAAGACCCCCGAAAAGTCTCTGACTGAAACCCTCAAGAAGAACGCGGGCCGCAACAAGCAGGGCAAAATCACCGTTCGTCATCAGGGCGGCGGCGTAAAGCGCAAGTATCGCATCATCGATTTCAAGCGCGACAAGAAAGATATCCCGGCGAAAGTCATCGCCATCGAATACGATCCGAACCGTACCGCCTTCATCGCGCTCCTGCAGTATGCGGACGGCGAAAAGCGCTACATCCTCTGCCCCCTGGATCTGAAGGTGGGCGATACCGTGGTCAGCGGCGAAAACGCGGACATCAAGCCCGGCAACGCGCTGCCCGTGGCCCGCATCCCCGTCGGTACCCTGATCCACAACATCGAGATCAAGCCCGGCCGCGGCGGCCAGATCGTCCGTTCCGCCGGCGCCTACGCGCAGCTGATGGGCAAGGAAGACAAGTACGCGCAGGTCCGCCTGCCCTCTGGTGAGTTCCGCAAGGTTCCCATGAACGCCATGGCCACCATCGGCACCGTCGGCAACACCGATCATTCCAACGTCAATATCGGCAAGGCAGGCCGTACCCGCCACATGGGTATCCGTCCCACCGTCCGCGGTGTCGTCATGAACCCTGTTGACCATCCCCACGGCGGCGGCGAAGGCAAATCCCCCGTTGGTATGCCTGCACCTGTTACTCCTTGGGGCAAGCCGGCTCTGGGATACAAGACCCGCAAGCACAAGAAGTATTCCAACAGGCTGATCGTAAAGCGCGCCACCAAGTAAACCGGGTGAGCAGGAAGGAGGAACTTCATGAGCCGTTCCATTAAGAAAGGCCCGTTTGTACAGGAAGCGCTTCTCAAGCGCATTGATGAGATGAACAAAAATGGCACCAAGACCGTGCTGAAGACCTGGTCCCGTGCCTCCACCATTTTCCCGCAGTTCGTCGGACACACCATCGCGGTGCATGACGGCCGCAAGCATGTTCCGGTGTACATCACGGAAGATATGGTCGGTCATAAACTGGGTGAATTTGTTCCCACCCGCACGTTCCGCGGACACGCCGGCAGCAAAGCAGCCAGCGAACGCAAATAATCGAGGGAAGGAGAATTACTATGGCTACGAATACCCGTGAAAAGGGAATTGCTCGCCGCGAAAACCGCGACAAGCGTCCTCACGCAACTGCCAGACATATCCGTCTCTCTCCCCGGAAGGCGGGCATCGTGCTGGATCTGATCCGCGGCGAGCAGGTCGATAAGGCACTGGCAATTTTGAACTTTACTCCCAAGGCGGCCTCCCCCGTCATTTCCAAGGTGCTCAGCAGCGCGATCGCCAACGCCGTGAACAACCAGGAAATGGACCGCGACAGCCTGTATGTGGCAGAGTGCTATGCCAACCCCGGCCCCACGCTGAAACGCTATGTAGCGCGCAGCCGCGGCAGCGCATCCCCCATGCTGAAGCGTACTTGCCATATCAGCGTCGTGCTGGACCAGAAGAAATAAGGGAGGATGAACCATGGGTCAGAAAGTCAATCCACGTGGAGCTCGTGTCGGCGTCATCTTCGACTGGAGCACGCGCTGGTATACCGATAAGAAAAGTTTCGCCAAGCAGCTCAAGGAAGACTATGAACTGCGCGGCATGCTGAAAGAAAAATTCTACGCCACCGGCATCAGCCGCATCGACGTGGAACGCAGCGCCAACAAAATGACGGTGAACATCTTCACCGGCAAGCCCGGCATGATCATCGGCCGCGGCGGCAAGGGCATCGAAGACCTGAAGAAGGAAGTTGAAGAATTTGTCGGCCATGCCGTCAACCTCAACGTGATGGATGTCAAATCCCCCGATACCGATGCCCAGCTGGTTTCCGAAAACATCGCCCAGCAGCTTGAAAAGCGTATCGCTTTCCGCCGCGCGATGAAGCAGTCCATCCAGCGCGCCATGAAAGCCGGCGCCAAGGGTGTGAAGATCGCCATCGCCGGCCGTGTCGGCGGCGCCGATATCGCCCGTACCGAGCAGTATCACGAGGGTTCCATCCCGCTGCAGACCCTGCGCGCCAACATCGATTATGGCTTCTGCGAAGCCAAGACCACCTACGGCCGTCTGGGCATCAAGGTCTGGATTTACAAGGGACAGGTGCTGCCCAAACCGAAGAAGGTCAAGACTGTGCCCGCCGCTCAGCCCGCGGCTGTCGAAGGAGGCAAATAACCTATGCTGATGCCAAAGAGAGTCAAGCACCGCAAACAATTCCGCGGTCGCATGAAGGGCACTGCCCATCGCGGCAATGTCGTATGCTACGGTGATTACGGCCTGTCTGCCCTGGAGCCCGCCTGGGTTACCAGCCAGCAGATCGAGGCTGCCCGTGTCGCCCTGACCCGCTACACCAAGCGCGGCGGTCAGGTCTGGATCAAGATTTTCCCGGATAAGCCCGTCACCGCCAAGCCCGCTGAAACCCGAATGGGTTCCGGTAAAGGCGCCCCCGAATACTGGGTGGCAGTGGTGAAGCCCGGCCGTATCCTGTTTGAAATCGGCGGGATCGACGCCGCCGTCGAAAAGGAAGCGCTGCGTCTGGCCAGCGGCAAGCTGCCCCTGCGCACCAAGATCGTGGCCAAGCCGGAAGTCGAAGTAAACGCAGCAGGTGGTGAGAGCAAATGAAGGCAAAGGAATTCGCAGCCATGAGCGCTGAAGATTTGACCGCGAAGATCGCAGAGCTGAAAGAAGAGCTCTTCAACCTTCGCTTTCGTCTTGCAACCGGTCAGCTCGATGATGTTATGCAGATTCAGAAGGTGAAACGCGATATCGCCCGCGCTCTGACTGTGCAGACCATGAAGAGCAGGAACGCCTGACGAAAGCAAGCAGAAAGGAGCAAGAAAAATGAGCGAAGCAAGAGGCATCCGGAAGACCCGCACCGGCGTGGTCGTCAGCGATAAGATGGACAAAACCATCGTTGTCTCCCTTTCCACCCGCGTTCGTCATCCTCTGTACGGCAAGTTCATCACCCGCACCACCAAGATCCATGCGCATGATGAAGAGAATCAGGCCGGCGTAGGGGATACCGTCCGCGTCATGGAGTGCCGTCCGCTGTCTGCGACCAAGCGCTGGCGTCTGGTCGAGATCGTCGAAAAGGCAAAGTAATTTTCGTTTCCCCTCTCATGTCCGCAGGGCGGGCATGATGAGGAATCCATAAAGGAGGAAAACCCTTATGATTCAGCCGCAAACGCGACTCAAGGTGGCCGACAACTCCGGCGCCAAGGAAATCATGTGCATCCGCGTTCTGGGCGGGTCTTTCCGGCGCTCCGGTTCCATCGGCGATGTTATTGTGGCGTCCGTGAAGACTGCCACCCCCGGCGGTCAGGTTAAGAAGGGCGACGTGGTCAAAGCTGTTATCGTCCGCGTCCATCAGCCCAAGCGCCGTCCTGACGGCACCTATATCCGTTTTGATGACAATGCCGCTGTTCTGATCAGCGACGACAAAATGCCCCGCGGCACCCGTATCTTTGGACCGGTGGCCCGTGAACTGCGCGAGAAGGAATACATGAAGATCGTATCCCTTGCGCCGGAAGTACTGTAAGGAGGACAATGAAACATGGTTGTGAAGACTAAAGATACCGTCGTTGTCATCTCCGGCAAGGATAAGGGCAAGCAGGGCCAGGTCACATCCGTCCGCCCCGACAAGGGCAGGATCACCGTTGAAGGCGTAGCCATGGTCACCAAGCACCAGAAGGCTGCTTCCCAGGGCCAGCCCGGCGGCATTATCCACAAGGAATCTTACATCGACGCGAGCAATGTCATGCTCGTCTGCCCCAAGTGCGGCAAGGGTACGCGCATCGGGCACAAGTTCCTGGATGACGGCAAAAAAGTCCGCGTCTGCAAAAAGTGCGGCGCGCAGATCGACTGATAAGGAGGACACATCTTCATGGCTACCCGTCTTCATGAGAAATATCTGGCCGAAGTTGTGCCTGCCTTGCAGCAGAAATTCGGCTATAAGAACGTAATGCAGATCCCCAGGCTCGAGAAGATCACCATCAACATCGGCCTTGGCGACTGCAAGGACAATGCGAAGGCTTTTGAGACCGCAGTGGCGGAACTGACCCAGATCGCCGGTCAGAAGCCCATGGTCACCAAGGCCAAGAAGTCCATCGCGAACTTCAAAGTTCGTGAAGGCATGAACGTTGGCGTCATGGTCACCCTGCGCGGCTCGCGCATGGAAGAATTCATGGACAAGCTGGTCTCCATTGCTCTGCCCCGCGTCCGCGACTTCAGCGGCGTATCCACCAAGGCCTTCGACGGCCGCGGCAACTACGCCCTGGGTGTCAAGGAACAGCTGATCTTCCCCGAAATCGAATACGATAAGGTTGAGAAGATTCGCGGCATGGAAATGATTTTTGTTACGACGGCCAAGACCGACGAGGAAGCCAAAGAGCTTCTGGGCCTGCTCGGTATGCCGTTCGCGCGTTAAGGGAGGGTAATAGCATGGCTAAGACCAGTCAAAAAATCCGTCAGTCCCGTCCCGCCAAGTTCTCCACCCGCGAATATACCCGCTGCACCATCTGCGGCCGTCCGCACAGCGTTCTTCGCCGCTACGGTGTATGCCGTATCTGCTTCAGAGAACTGGCTTACAAAGGACAGATTCCCGGCGTTCGCAAGGCGAGCTGGTAAGTATTAAGGAGGTTGCATCATGCTTGTCAATGATCCCATTGCCGATATGCTCACCCGCATCCGCAATGCGCAGGTGGCCCGTCACGACAGCGTGACGATCCCCGCCTCCAACATGAAAAAAGCGATCGCGAAGATTCTGTTGGACGAGGGTTATGTAAAATCGGTTGAAAACGTTACTGAAAACGATCGGCCTGCGGTGAAGATCACCCTGAAATATATGGACAAAAAGCAGCCCGTCATCCAGGGCCTGCGCAGGATCTCCAAGCCCGGTCTGCGTGTATACGCTGCCTGTGAGGATCTGCCCAAGGTGCTTGGCGGTCTGGGTATCGCCATCGTTTCTACCAACCGCGGCATCATGACCGACCGTGCGGCCCGCAAGGAAAACATCGGCGGCGAAGTGCTCTGCTACATCTGGTAAAACCTAACACGCATTGGAGGTAAAGAAACATGTCTCGTATCGGAAAACGTCCGATCCCGGTTCCTGCAGGCGTGAAGGTCGAAGTCGATGACAAGAATCTGGTCACCGTCAAAGGCCCCAAGGGCACGCTGCTGCAGCAGGTTGATCCTGAAGTTACTGTCAAGCAGGAGGGCGCCGAGCTCATCCTGTCCATCGCGGACGACCGCACCATGGGTGCCAAGCACGGCCTGTACCGCGCGCTGATCCACAATATGGTGGTCGGCGTGACCGAAGGCTTTGCCAAGACCCTGGAAATGGTCGGCACCGGTTACCGCGCCGCCGCGGAAGAAAACGGCAAGAAGCTGAACATCGCGATCGGTTTCTCCCATCCCGTCATCCTGACCGCGCCGGAAAACATCACCTTTGAAACCCCCGTGCAGACCAAGATCGTCGTGCACGGCATCAACAAGCAGCAGGTAGGCAACCTTGCCGCTGATATCCGAGCCATCCGCAAGCCCGAACCTTACCTCGGCAAGGGCATCAAGTACGAGGGTGAAGTTATCCGCCGCAAGGAAGGCAAGGCCGGCAAGAAGTAAGAGAGGAGTGAACGCATATGTTCAAAAAGCGCGACCGCAATGAAGTGCGTGTCATCCGTCACGCCCGTGTGCGCAAAAAGATCAGCGGCACCCCTGAACTGCCGCGTCTGTGCGTCTATCGCAGCAACAAATCCATCTATGCCCAGGTCATCGACGATACCAAGGGCCATACACTGGTCTCCGCTTCCACCCTGGATCCCGCTCTCAAGGGCCAGCTTGAAGAAGTGGATAAGTCCGGTGCCGCCAAACTGGTGGGCAAGCTCGTCGCAGAGCGTGCGATCAACGCCGGAATCAAGGACGTGGTCTTCGACCGCGGCGGATACCTGTACACGGGCCGCGTAGCAGCCCTTGCCGCCGCTGCACGCGAAGCCGGCCTGAACTTCTAAGGGAGGAATAGAGCATGCAACGCAGAGAAGAACCCGTCAGCGAATTCAAAGAGCATCTGGTATCGCTGAACCGCGTTACCAAGGTCGTTAAGGGCGGTAAGAATTTCCGCTTCGCCGCCCTGGTTGTCGTGGGCGATGAAAAGGGCCGCGTAGGCGCCGCCATCGGCAAGGCCAAGGAAGTGCCCGAAGCGATCCGCAAGGGCTCCGAAGCCGCCAAAAAGCATCTGATCAACGTACCGATGAACGGGACCACCATCCCGCATGCGATCGACGGCCATTACGGCACCGCCAAGGTCGTCCTTCTTCCCGCTGAAGAAGGCTCCGGCGTTATCGCTGGCGGCGGCGCCCGTGCCGTTCTGGAGCTGGCCGGCGTCAAGGACGTCCGCACCAAGTCCTTCGGTACTTCCAACCGCATCAATACCGTGAAAGCCACCCTCGACGGCCTGAAGAACCTTCGCAGCGCGGAGCAGGTTGCCCAGATGCGCGGCAAAACGGTGGAAGAGATTCTGGGTTAAGGAGGCATTTGTAAGATGAAACTGAAAATCACCTTGACCAAGTCTCCTATTTCCAGTCTGAAAAAGCATATCGACACTGTGAAGGCACTGGGCCTGCACAAAGTCGGCCAGTGCGTCGTCAAGGAAGACAATCCTTGCATCCGCGGCCAGATCTTTGTGGTCAAACACATGGTGAAGGTAGAAGAAATCAACGATTGATAGGAGAGTGGCTACTATGAAACTGCACGAGCTGCAGCCCGCGGCTGGTTCCCAGACCGCACCGAAGCGCCTCGGACGGGGCGTAGGATCCGGACTCGGCAAGACGTCCGGCAAAGGCCACAAGGGCGCGAAAGCCCGTTCTGGCGGCGGCAAGCGCCCCGGATTCGAAGGCGGCCAGATGCCTTTGACCCGTCGTCTTCCGAAGCGTGGATTCACCAATATCTATCGCAAGGAATACGCTGCGATCAACGTTTCCGCACTGGAATGCTTTGATAACGGCACGGTCGTCACCCCTGAACTGCTGCTTGAAAGCGGCGTGATCAAGAAGTGCCTGAACGGCGTGAAGATCCTGGGCGGCGGTGACCTCACCAAGAAATTGACTGTCTCTGTGGATAAGGTTACGGACTCTGCGAAGGCGAAGATTGAGGCGGTTGGCGGGAAAGTCGAGGTGAAGTAAGCATGCTTGAGACATTAAGAAACGCCTGGCGCGTTCCTGAACTGCGCAAGAAGCTTCTTTATACTTTCTTCATGCTACTTCTCTTCCGCCTCGTCGGCGTCGTTCCTGTTCCCGGCATCGATCTTGCACAGATTCAGAGCAGTATGGCCAACTATGACGCGCTGGGCCTGGTCAACATGATGACCGGTAACCAGTTCTCTCAGATGACCATCATGGCCATGGGCATCACGCCCTACATCAACGCCAGCATCATCATGCAGCTCCTCTGCGTCGCTATCCCGGCGCTGGAGAGGCTGCAGAAGGACGGCGGAGAAGAGGGCCGCAAGAAGATCAACCGCATCACCCGTTATTCCACTGTTGTGCTGGCTGCCCTGCAGGCCATCGGCATCATCGCCGGCCTGAACGGCCTGAAGTCCGATTACAGGAACTTCTTCGGCTATCTGACAGTCGGTATCATCATGGCCGGCGGTACCGCCCTGGCTATGTGGATCGGTGAGCGCATCACCAAGAACGGTATCGGAAACGGTATCTCCCTGCTGATTTTCGCGGGTATCATTTCCAACCTGTTCAACGGCATCGTTGCCGCCGTCGGCAATGTGTTCAACAACATTCCCGGCGCCATCGGAAACCTTTTGATCATCGTGGTGACAACGCTTGTCATCGTGGCTGTGGTCACCTTCGTGGACCGCGGCGAGCGCCGTATCCCGGTGCAGTATGCCAAGCGCGTGGTCGGCCGCAAGATGTACGGCGGTCAGTCCACCCACATCCCGCTCAAGGTGCTGTCTGTCGGCGTGCTGCCCCTGATCTTCGCCTATTCCTTCATGGCGTTCCCGGGCACCATCTTTGCCATGTTCGGCACCCACTCCGGCGCGTATCAGTGGTGGACCAACAACATGAATCAGTTCACATGGGGCTATATGGTCGTCTGTGCGATCCTGATCGTGGCGTTCGCCTACTTCTATACCGCCATCACCTTCAATCCGCAGGACATCGCGAAGAATGTCCAGCAGCAGGGCGGCCATATCCCGGGCATCCGCTCGGGCCAGCCGACGGTGGATTTCCTGTCCAAGACTTCCAATCGTCTCACCCTGTTCGCGGCCATCTTCCTGGCGATCCTGGCGACTGTTCCCTCCATCCTGACCGTGTGGCGTTCTGTTCAGATCCCGTTCGGCGCGTCTTCCATTCTGATCGCCGTGTCCGTGGCTCTGGAAACCATGCAGCAGGTCGAGGCTCAGCTGACCATGCGTCACTACAAGGGTTTCCTGCAGAACTGATCG
>Ga0255062_10000311_pt1 | contig 10826 bp, 4 predicted proteins | sample 177RNAGHGhighgp2_FD_183092 | JGI IMG/M metagenome (GOLD analysis project Ga0255062, IMG submission 183092) | Metatranscriptome of sheep rumen microbial communities from Palmerston North, Manawatu-Wanganui, New Zealand - 1770 RNA GHGhigh gp2... | ecosystem: Host-associated > Mammals > Digestive... | reverse complement strand
TAGCGGCGTCTGATTGGAATTACAACCAATCGTAGATCAAAAAGAATAAAATATCGACGCACACTCGACTCAGAAGTCGAGGCAAGGTTGAAAATAAAAGAAAACAAAGAAAAATAAAATAGGTAACATAAGAACAACATGTGTTTTTCTTGCGTGTATTTAACAGTAAACTGAGAAAGAAATATACCAACTCTTGCTGGGGATGGATAGTAATGATCTCAGCGATTCTGGCCAAGACCGGTGTGGTCTCCGGGGGCTCTCGAACCCCTCATCATCTGTTGAACGAATCGAGGTTGATTATCGAATATCCCGGCCGGTACTTTCTCTTTACCAGGGGGGTTGAGTTCCAAACTGGAACGAAGTGAATAATCGGTATTACCAGACATTCTGTGAGCTTGTGCCATCTCTGGGTCAGGTCGCAGGTCTGTGGGTTTCCTGCGATCGGTGACAGACGTTTTCGTCACAGAACGGTTATGAGTCTGCCAAGACTCCAATTCGTCGTCAGTCCACTTGTCGTAGGGTTTTATATACTCAAAAATTGAGCAGACAGCCAGAAAGTTCTTTGGTTTCACACCCAACCTATTGGACATTGGGGTCCCGTTTCTAGAGTATACGTCAAACCTTTGTTGAGAATTGACAAGTTCTAAGATTCGGGGGCCGAAACCTCTGCCTAACCTTCTCGGAGTCATGGTTCGTTGTGTATCACCATCCCTCAACTCTGCGTTTATAGCTTCAAACATTACAGCTACGGTTTCCCATTTACCATCCCCCGTCTCGTTCGCCGCGGGTCTAACTAACCAACCACCAGCCTCCTTGAGTTCATCACTGAATCCCGTCCTTATACCCCACTCGACAAAGTCGACAGTCCATTGACCGCGATTAATAGAAAAGCAAAACCATGTATCTAGAGCTTTAAAAACCCTTAAAATTTCGTTTATAGTGGCAGAGGCACCAGTCTCCACCGTAGAATCGCCCGACAAATCCGTTTGTTTAATTTGCAAAGCACGCCAGAATTCACCGGACTTATTAGCCGTATTAACTCCACCGGCAACAGACCCGGGAGCGTCGTCGTCGGGATTATCACCATCATCGAATTGTTGACCGCGAACATCGATATCAGCACCGTCTTGACTCATTTTATTTTTCAAATATCTCCACGAGAACTAATAGACGTTGCTAGCGAACCATTTCTGTTCGGTAGTCACGCGATTTACGTAATTGCTCAAATTAACACAACGATCTGGGGCGTGCTCCTTTAAGAGAGGTACGGCCAAAACTTCTTCCAATTGCTCTTTGATGGCATCACGAATTTTATTGACGTCGTAGTGAGAACCATCTTTCCATTTAGAAGTAAAACCGATGAACATAGCTTGTCCTTCATAAGATAGAGAGTATGCAGCCTTGCAATTGACAGTTTTCCTCTCGACATTGAAGTCGAAATCAGGCATGTCTTGATGGAACTCAACCGAAGGTTGCAAAGACATTGCATAAATTAGCGATGTTATGTCTGAATCTCCCACGACGTCACCAATAGTGGGGTGGCGAGCTTTATCCGGACTCCTGTCAGTGTAAGCCATGTACTGCATCTCCACGGCATCTATCACCCTTCGCAAAACTCGAAATAGGTCGGGCAGGAACTGAACCATTTCGCGTTTGACCATTTGTATCAAATCCGCTAACTTTGCCTTTTTCTTCAACCCGGGTATGGTCGCCACCATCGCCTTGGCTCCGATCAATTGTCCTTCCCTGCTCACAAACTTTGTAGGGTCAGTAGTGAGGTCTGAGAAGTCAGCAATAGGTGCTATGAAGAAACCCGTTGGCCAATAATAGAGTGATAACTCTTTCGCAGCCAACCGGGCAAAACCATCTCCTTCACCACCACATTCTCTGTACTTCTCGCCTTGTTCGTTATACTGATAGGCCGCTATGAGGGGTCGATTACAGTCGGCCTTCATGGCAGACATGGCCAACTTTTGCGAGATGTCGGAGACCTTCGGGAAATCTTTAAGGAACGCATAAGACTTGAACATCGATGAGTCGACACCTAACGCGACCAGCTCCACAGCAGCGTTAGCTTGATAATAGGCGGGATCGTCTGTGTTGTTGACCTTGTTCAACGATGGTGGTCTAATATATAAAGTCGGAATCACTCGACCTCCCCTGCTAGCTCTCTGTATCTCCGCAATTTTGTCCAAAGGTTGAGTCTCTTCAAGTACAACTTTACCATCGTATCTGACTGCCGATGTGGCACCCATGCTTATCAACACAGTCATAGGCAATGTTATTCCAGCTTCCACCCCCGGTTCTAGAACGTAGATGCGTTTCTCTCGGTCTCGGACTGCCTTCTTATACGTCTCGACTCCAGTGTGCCTAGTTATGGTCCACACCCGATACCCCAAATCTTTATAACGCTTCGATAGTATCCTAGCAACAGAGACACTCGGTGCAACGACGGCCATAGAATTGCCCTCTTTCTTATATCTGTTCGGATCCAAAGGTGTATTCTTGATCAACCTAGGAATGGTTGATTTTATGTTATCGTCGACTCGAGTCGTAACATCAGCGGGGATACTAGCGTTGACCTTGACGCCGGGTATAGTAGCCGAGACAAGGATATATTTGGCTTTGACATCCATGGCTTTGAATAGCATGACAGTAGTGACCATATCTTGGATAGGTAGATGGAATTCATCAATCACCCAATAATCGGCTCGGGGTAAATCGCCTGTTTTTCTGAAGAAAGTCAGCAGAGCGGGGACGGTGGTCACATACAGGTTAGTAAAAACTTTGGATAAGTTTTTGTCTTTGAAATCCGTATAAGCGACACCCATGGGCTTTTCCTTAATGACACCGTTTCTAAACAAATTCGGTATGGAACTTTCGAACTCTTGCATGATATTCCCCGCATTGGCGACGGTGGGCTCCACAACAATCGTGCGTTTCGTTTTGTCTCTCACCAAAGGGAGTAGAGCCACCGTACTTTTTCCACAGCCGGTTGGTCCGCATATGATCCAACCAGGGTTTTGTTTGTTTATGATATCGTGCACCTTCTCGTACTTATTGCGATCTACGTCGACTCTGATCTCTTTTATCAAGCTTGAACGCGGTCGCGGGGTAATAGTATCGAAAGCGTTTTGCGCAATGGTCAAAGCGGTAGAGAAAGTGGGGACGTGGCTCTCATCGCAACTACCTGACGTCAGAGTGCTGCGAGATGGTCCGCTGATAGAACTCAGCCTGGAATGCAAAACGTCGGCTCTACTAGTCTTCTCGCGTTTCTTAACAGTGTTTTTCAGGTTTCGCAACTCTGCGGCTTTCCTGGCTCCTTCGTCTGCATCGGCGGCGCAAACCTCGTCGGTGAACTCTGCTTGGTTCCGAGCCAATTCATCGATCTCCTGCTGCGCTTTCTCGCGGTTGAACGCCAACTCACGCTCATATTTTTCGCGTTGTCGTCGCAAATGTTCAGCCTTCTTTGCGGTTTGCTCTCTAGCCATCTTAATGTTTAGATATTCTGCGGCGGCATTACGCAGATAATCATCGACGTCCTTCATCGTAGCAACGTAACGCAATCTCGTGTTTCTAGCCCCACCCACGAGCTTATCATGTACAGGTTTAGTGAAGACAAAAATAAATTCCGCATACGTGTATTCGTAGAATTTTTTGTTAAAAGAAAAATTTTCTAAATAAGATGTACAAAATTGAGAATTGAGAGGTATGTTGATATCATCAAAAGGTACGCATTCCATATTTAAATATTCAAAAAGAACCACGTTCAATATATGGTTTGACTAGTTTGGTCATGCCAAAACCTGCGAAATTCTTTGAAAGATTTTCGCAATGTAAAAAGTGAAGAAATTAGGGAGTCAATCCCACTTGTACTAGCAAACTGGTAGCGTTCTCTAACAGCGTCTCCCAGCGCGTCTTGCACGCGTTGGTCTTCGTAGTTACGCATACAGTCTCCAAAAGAGACCCAGTGTTCTCGGAATTCCGGTTCACTCTTCACATCCCATCTCCCGAGTTTAACAGAACGCCGTATGGGATCGCAAGCCAGTTTCAACTTACTTCCAATATTCAATATATAATAACCACAAAAATAAGGGTACTTGTAAGTTAAAGGTTTAGCTTCTAGATTGAACATGTTAGCCATCAAACTAGGTGCCTCTTTGACTACGGAACCCAATTTCCTGTCGTTGACGATTCTTATGTAAGAATCGTCGCCCAACCACAAGGAATACAAAATCTTAAATTCTCGTAAACGGTAGCACCAGGCTGTAGATGCCATGTTGACAGTGGTGTTACCGAAAGCGGTTGTGACATCACCGGATTTACGTTGAAATCTCAAATATAAAATAATACCTAATGAAATAGAAATGTTAGTGTTCTTATAATGACCTTGCATCCAAATGTGTAGCAATTCAAGGTCTAATCCCATGTTACTCAAAGTGACTTCGTCTAGCGAGAAAGCCTCCGCCAGCTGAGACCTATCGTAATCACCAAAATCGTTCTCCAAATTGAAGATACTCCCGTCAACTGTGTTGTTGTTGTTAATAAATTCTTCTATTTGATCTAAATTCTTGCCTTTGTTATATAAACAATTTGGCTTGAGCAAGGAACGGAAGCGTTCGTCCGCACGTTTCACCAGAGGACCAAATAACGCGTTGAACTCTTTATTATGGAACATCACTGTCTGGACGGTCGTCATAATCTGCTGGGGTTTTAAGTCAAGAGCTACTTTGGGTTGGTTCTTTAATATGAATTGATAAGTGTCGTTAGAAAACTGGGCTATCTCAGCCGTCATTTGCTCATCACACCGCTTGACCGCCAGCTTAGTAGACTCAGACTGCAACTTGAACCAAATCTTGAGATCCTCAGAATTGGGCCTCAATGGTTCAAGTTGAAATTCGGTGACCTTGCCTCTCCAATTAGGTACAAAAAATGTATCGCCCATGTAATCCCAGACTTCCTTGGCAAACATCTTAATCTCCTTTGGGAACGCCACAGAGGACCCGCCCCAATTGCGCTTATTTAATGAAAGTATGGCCTGTTTCTGGGTGGGTTGCCTGGCCGGGGCACAAGTAGTTCGAAGTTTTGGTTTGAAACTTTTCCTAGGTTTAAGTACAGTAGCGCTCTGCCTACCATTCAGTTTAAAATTACCAACGATGTTCAGATTTAAATCAGAATGTTCAATTAAAGACGCGTCAAATTCAGTATCCAGTACTGAATTTCCGGGTAGTATCTCGTCAAGAGTTTGTTGTATAGTTTCCAGTGGTGATTGAATTGTAGTACCGGGTGGGACGCCGGGTTCGTAAACAAAATTCTTATCAATCACCACCGCGAATTCCTAATGATTGTTGTTGGACGATTTAAAATCGCCGTGTGCTCTGGCAACGTTCTCCAGCTTGCGAGCCTCTTCGACGAGTTCAAAAACCAGATCCTTGTCCTTACTCTGGTCTATGGTCCAATACTCAAAGTTATTAGTGTGTCTCGACAAAGCGACTATAGCTTGCGACATCTCCCGCCTGAGACCGGCGTCCAAAATGTTCTCACCTCGCACCATGCGGACATTTTTAAAGGTCGAACCCTCCGACTCGCCGATTGTGCACGCATTGGAATACCCCATGTTCCTCAACTTCTCCGCTTGCGCGCGAGTAAAACATATGTACTGCCAATTGTGCTCTTTGGGGACCTGAGCTACATTGGCAATAACTTTCTTGCTCAAGGACTTCTCGATGCAATTAGTGGTCCAAAAACCATTTTTATAATAGCGCCGCAAAATTACCGCAACATCCATGGGCACCCTGTGGCTTAAGGTGCGATATGATACACCCCAATTGATAGTTATCGGGACACCATCTTCATCGGGTAGTTTGAAGGTTCGGTTACGATCCCCGACACGAGGGATAAACGCTATTTGTTGCCTATCACCGTATACCTTAATGTTAGTGGCTCCAACCAACTCAGACAGATATATTATGGCGCCAGGATGCATCATAAGTCCTTCATCCACGATCAGCTTAGGAAACTTCTTAGAGCCGTTAATTATACAAGAACCTGCAGTACGAATGTTTTCAACAGGTTTGTTTTTACTGTTAGCCTTGCGTTTTGCGTCCTGACAGGCGATCTTAGTTTCAATTGCAAGCAGTGTATTACCATCCATGTCTTCGATAGCTGCCATAGTCTTACCGCAGCCGGGCACGCCGTCCACAAGCTCGAATTTTCTATTCGGGTCCACGGAGGATATCTTATTGCGAGCTAAAGATCTTTTTGTCTTGTGGACCAAAGAAGAGGCTATATGCTCGGTAACCAAAACCTCAGGAGAATCAAAATCGGTCATGAAGGTGTTAGAACCGGGCTTGTGACAAACACTTATTAACGCGCCTTTAGACCTCCGAATGTCGACAATATCCTCCACGGCAGTTGTCGACGTTGGTACGTAAGGATCAAACACACAGTCCAAAGTTTCAATATCTAGACCCTGAGGAACTCTATATGTGCGAGCAGCGAGCCTTTTGCACAATACAGCCTTGGTAGCGGGGAACCTCTTATCTCGCAAATTCTCAACAGTCACGCCATCAAATTTCTTGAGATCCATATATACAGCATAGCAGTGATTCTCCAACTCTCTAAGTTCAGTGTCCACATACTTATAATAATTCATGAGCAATTTGGTGTGCCTGATCCTCACAGTGTCTAAGTTCACTGGGAGCTGGCCGTGAGCCCCCTGTTCTTGGGCTCCTTCGGGCTGGTTCACGCGAGACTTGACGGTGCGTTGAATGCCTGGACCTTCCGCAGGCAATTTACCGACCACAGCATCAAGTAACGCTTCTTGAACGGAACATTTTTCATCCTCGTCTGGATTGCCCAAGAACCCGTTAACATAAGTTTGAGTGCTGCAAAAACCTTCGCAATACGGATCGTCTACTCGTGTCGAAAGATTTGAAACCAATTGGGGTCTTAATGCACTAACATTGCTGTGACATGCCGTCACCCTGACCTCTTCTTCTGTTACCATTCTTGCAACAGCAAATTGTTTACGAGCACTTCGGAGTAAGTGCAACGGTAAAACAAAAGGAACCGCTACACATTTCATTAGCATCTCTAAACCCCTCACTACCCCGTACACGGCGTCAGTGACACCGAAATTACCAACCACACTGTCGGATTTCACACCGATGAATCTGAAAATGTTTGAAGTGTAACTTCCAGAGTAAAGGCCAGCGGGTAAGTAACCAGCCCGAATTAAAGGCCCATATGGTTCACCGACGGTTCCCAAAAGATATAAAAAGGAGAACAGAACTGCCAACTTGTATGATAAAGGCAATCCTAAAAACCACAGACCCAATTCGCCGACACCAGAAAATATATCGCTTAGAATTACATTTAATAGGTTAGAATGAAGCAGTCTAGATATTAGAATAGTAGTGGAAATATAACCAGAAATGTTTAATAGGTTTTTTATGAGATTTTTAAATTTTTTATATTGATTTTTGCTTATAAAATTTTTGATATTGTTTTTAAAGTTTTTAATTATAATAGAGGAATGAGATAATATAAAATTTTTATTGGAATGCTTCTCGGGGCTTTCGTTCGCACTGACATTTTCCGCAACGACGGTAGGTTGGGATGCGTCGCTGAATGCTCGCTTAAATCTGTCTGAACTGTGGCGGCGTCCGCCCATCAATGTTAAAGGGTTAATCTTGTTGTTAGTCCCGTTAGAATTCTTGATGTAGATGGAGTTTGGTGACTGAGACGATTTTTCTATGACTATCTCCTTGTCAACGAAGTTTTTGAAAGCCTTCGCACTACAAGTGCTGCGACGCTTCTTCAAACCGCCTGGCTCCGGATTTCTCAGCCTCCATTTACAATATTCCAAAGAACTGTCCGTCTCAAGGCTACTCTCGTCCGTCTCTGAAGCATACTTCAGACACTGTTTAGACCTCGCACCACCTCTGATTGTATCTGATGATTTTTCAGTTCCGGGGTCGGACTTGTCTTCTACGCATTCGAACTTACCGACGAACATACCGTTGGAGTCGTCAATATCATCGAAGTTAATAGCCAACGAATCATCCTCAGAATTGACGTTTGACAAATCCGGGTCCGGGTCAATCACAGCATTAACAATTGTGCCTGAACTGGTGTTGTCAACGTATTCCAACTTCCAATCGGCACCCTCGTGCGTGTTTGAACTGACAATCCCGAGCCAATGTTCACCGCATTCATTAAGTAAGTACGCGGAATGCTTGGCGTTCCTTACGGGGTCTGAATCAAAGAACGCCTTAGTTTTTCCAGCACCACTTCTAACTGGTACATAAATGACATGGACCGCGACGCTAATCCTGTTGGCATAGTATCTCAATTGTTCTAGCGAAAAATTGCTCTTAGAAAAACCGCGGGAATCTCCGGCCCCGTCAGCGAGACTCGCAAGCTGCACTTTTACAACCGACACGCTTATGTTAAGGTCTTTAGGCATCGATTTGGCGAGGGCCCTAGCACCACAAAGGTTACCTTCTCCCGACACATTTATCACAGCCAGTTTGTTGGCTATCAATTCCCTTAAGTCGTCAACGCCAGGAGCGTCTTTGTTGCATTCGATGGTCAGGTCGAACCACCAGCGACCTTTGAGAGGGCGTCGACCTGACGAAGCAGTTCCTACGGTGTCACCGGCGTCGCTGCGAGGCGTGCTAGGTGGTAACGATTCAGGGCTTTTCAGCGGTCTGGAGGTCACAAGAACCCCCTTGTTATCAGACTTTTCATGGTGTTTCAAACCATCATTCAATAACAGATCGCTACCTTTCAAAGGCAAAATAGTATCCAGAATTCGCTCGCAGTTCTCCTTTGGAGACCAGCAAGCAGCCGCGGTTCTAGCTCTGTTTGGATCTACTTTCGCGAGTTGCCGTAAAGTGAGGTTGCGAAGGTCTACAAGCTTCCCGAATTCTTTGGTGGCTGGATCGGTCATGCGGCAAGCGGTTGACAGTTTGTCGGCCAGCTGTTCTAGAGCAGAAGGTATGAGCATGAACTTAAGCGCGTCGTGGAGTGGTTGTAGTCTTCCGTAAGAGGGTGATGCTGGTTGGAATTCGTTTTCCAAATTGTAGACGAATTCGTTGTACTCAAAAAACACCGGTCTCTCTTCGATACCAGGCGTTTGGTCGTTGGTCAGTATAATGTCGTAAAGGACATTTCTGGCTTTCTCTTTGAAACCTCGGAACCAACCCTTACTCGGCAGATGCAAATCTTCTACGTTAATACCATCTACCTTACCGTCCGTGAGGTAAATTTTTAAAAGTTCCATCAAACCAGCCTGGGACAAACGGCGCTTGATCAACTCCTTACTTATCATGTTCCTGCTGATCAGTTTCTGTTTGGCTCTTTCGCAAAAAGTCAGGAAGAACATACTGTAAGCAAGCCGGTACAGTTCTTCAGCGGGCATCCTATCACCTGGTGTAATTTCAACACCGTTGGCGGTAAACCGAGTGTTGAGACTCGATGCATAAGAAAAAATATCTTTAGCAGAGTCTTTGTTTTCTTCGGTTATGCGCAGGGCATAACTGTAAAGACGGTTAAACATGTCTGCAGATATGCATACAACTTGTTGTTTCAGTTTGTCGTTAAAATCAGACTTTGTGTTAAAATTGTAGTCAAAAACTCGCACAAATTTTTTATCTTTCAAAGAATGGTCCCACAGCCTGAAATTTAGTTGTGAACTCAAATTCATCGGCTTGGCAACTTTCACTAAGGAAAAAACCAACATACCGTCTAAATCTTCCCTTTCGAGCAAATATTGCGATCTATCTGTGGTGATAGATTGTTGAGTAGCCAAGCGAACGAGATTGTCCAATTTATGTCTATAGCCCATCTCACTATCACCCTTGAAATAATAGTAGACGTATTTTTGCTTAAGATCATAAGTGGTAGTGTTAGCAATCTCAAGTTCCACTGATTCCTCACGGATCACCCACTCGATGTCAAATTGTGGAATAAGGCCTTGATCGGCCAGGAGCATAGTAGGAGAGAAGAAAAAATTTCCGTAAGCTAACTCGCACCCGTGTGCGTCCATAATGTAAGCCATATCCATCAGATCGATGTCGTAGGCTGAATCTAAAAACATAGCCGCTTTTGCCGGCACGTCACACTCTTGAGCTTTGCGATTACAAATTCTGAAGTCTTTCTGATCTTCGAATAATTTGTATTGCCGCATCTGTTCAGAGTCCGGCGACAGTTCGCTTATGTATTTACGAAATTGATAAGTTCTTTCCGTGGCTCTTTTACTGTCTCGGTGATCAATAAGAGGGCAACAGCAATGCACGTTATATATGCCAGCTTTAAAAAGTGTCACATAATTCGAACCTACGTCCAGGAATCTTTCGGTTTTGTTAAATTTGCCGACGATGTAATGTTGCATTATGGTTCTAGCGGCATTGGACATAGCATGCTTGGAATGTGAAGTTCCAGTGAAGTTATAATTGTATATAGGCATCCATCTTTCAAGTTGAGTCTGCTGATCTCTAGTTAAATAGACGGACACGTTAACAGTTTTCTTCGACTTACGTTGTTCGTTGAATTTGTTGAATTCTTGTTTGAGGTGGTCGTTAGCAAAATCGGCTATAGCGCTCTGAGGGTCGCGGGCCATGTAATTGACTAATTCTTTCTGAAGATCGGGGGGGAGTGGGGCGTTGGCCAGTAACCCATTTTGTTCCATCTGTGCGGATTCTATGGGTTTAGTGGTCTATGATTTTACGAGTCTTTCTGATCTTCGAATAATTTGTATTGCCGCATCTGTTCAGAGTCCGGCGACAGTTCGCTTATGTATTTACGAAATTGATAAGTTC
>Ga0255062_10000295_pt1 | contig 10991 bp, 9 predicted proteins | sample 177RNAGHGhighgp2_FD_183092 | JGI IMG/M metagenome (GOLD analysis project Ga0255062, IMG submission 183092) | Metatranscriptome of sheep rumen microbial communities from Palmerston North, Manawatu-Wanganui, New Zealand - 1770 RNA GHGhigh gp2... | ecosystem: Host-associated > Mammals > Digestive... | reverse complement strand
GTCTGCATAGGCAGTTTATGCAGTTTCATAAATTCGATTGAGACGCGGATAATCCGCACTTCACACCGTATAGCACGCGGGAGCGAAAGCCCACGACGTGATATAAAAAAGATAAGGAGAAACAAGAAATGAGAAAAACCATGAATCTTGTGTGCCTGATCCTGGCACTGGTTATGGTATTTGCTCTGGTCGCCTGCAAGAGCGGGGAAAAGACCCCGGAACCCGATCAGGCAACCGAAGCGCCCACCAGTCCCGACGATCAGAATCCCACGGATGAACCGAAATCCGATGAGACTCCGGTTCCCATGGCAGAATGGGACGGCAAATACATCGAGAGAGACGACTATAAGGCATACATTAAGCATGACCTTGAGTTCCTCTACAACACGGTTAAGGATCAGCTTGGGGATTCCGCTGCGGCAGTTGAAGCTGCAATCGCAGCCGGCATGAAGGCGATCGACAATGCTGGTACGGTTGAAGAAATCCGCACGGCATATGCAGATGCATTCGACGCGGTTCTTGCTGCGATCCCGACGGCTGAAGGCGTCAATTCCTTCAAGAAGCTGCCCGACTCCGAGAGAACCGAGATCCTCGGTATCCTCGAACGCTTCGCGGTAACCAAGGGCATCACCGGTATCTCCCTGTTTGAGAACGGCGGTTATGTCATGTACAACCCGCGCATCACGCTCGGCACCGAGAACTACATCGTCGGTTACGGCTTCGGTCTCCTTCCCGAAGGTAACATCACTGCCGACTTCGAGTATGAAACCAACGAAGCCTGGAAGAGATACTACCACACCTACGAAGCGAACGATCCCGGCACGCTCAACTATCTGAACGACCAGGGCTCTCAGGTTGGCGACCTCTACGGCTACATGGCTGCGAGCTTCTTCACCAACTTCATGAACGAGACCAAGGACGGTTATGATTGGGTTCCGGAACTCGCGAAGGAAAAGCCCGTTCCCGTTAACGATGAAGACGGCGACGGCGCAGCAACGACCTGGCGTTTTGAAGTCCGCACCGGTGACGATGGTCTGATGTACAAGACCGGTTCCGAGATGGAAGACAGAAAAGCGTTCGACAACAGACCCGTTGCGCTCGAAGACTACGAGTATGCGTTCAAGCTTCTGCTGACGCAGTCCAACCAGCTGTATCGTGGTTCCGAACTTGCGAACACCAAGTCCGGTGCGATCGCGGGTGCGAAAGACTACTATGCCGGCACCGAAGCGGGCCCGAGCGAGGACCTGTGGGCAAAGGTCGGCATCAAGACCTACGTTGAAGACGGCAAGAACTACTTCGAAGTCACCTTCACCGAGGAGCAGACCCAGTTCTACTGCATGTACTACATCGCTTCCAGCCTGTACATGCCGATTCCTGAAGAGTTTGTGAACCTGGTCACGGTTACCAACTACCTTGGCTTTGACAAGGCAGCGAAGACCAGCCCGGTCGACAACTCCCTGACCGTCGGACCGTACTACGTTGAGAGATACGATTCCGATCAGCAGATCGTTTACGCAAAGAACCCGAACTACGTCTTCGCTGACACGAAGTACGCAATCCCGGGTATCCACGTTAAGATCTTCACCGCTGCGAACGAAGACCCGACCGCGGGCTTCAACGAGTTCCTCGCAGGTCACTTTGACTCTGCAAGCATCCCGCAGGACTACCTGAACGAGTATCGCAACGATCCGCGCACCAGATCCACCACCGGTGACTCCAACTTCAAGCTGAACGTCAACGCAACCGATGAAGAGACCTGGGAATACCTGTTCGGTGAAGAGGGTGTCGTCACCCAGACGCCGAAAGCCGATTACTGGACTGTCAAGCCCGCTCTCGGCAACAGCCACTTCGTCAAGGCTCTGAGCCTGTCCATCGACAGACTGACCTTCGCAAGTGCGCGTGGTTCTATCCCCGCGGTTGACTACCTCTCCTCCAACTACATGATCGACCCGGTGAACGGTATTTCCTATGCGGTCACCGACGCGCATAAGAAGGCAATCGAAGGTCTGATCGAAGATACCGACGGTTACGGCTACTCGCTGGAGCTTGCGCGTGAATACTTCCGCGTTGCTCTGACCGAGCTCGAAGCGGACGGCGCATACACGCCGGGCACGCCGGAGAACCCGACCGTCATCGACATTGAGATCGCTTGGATGCGTCCGACGCAGGAAGAGCAGTATCACAATGAGATCAAGAACTTCATGGAGACCGCGTTCAATGACGAGAGCGTCTGCGGCGGTGTCTACAAACTGAGCGTCAACTTCTGGGTTGGCAACGACTGGTCTGATGTTTACTACAACAAGATGATGGTCGGTCAGTTCGACATCGGCTTCGGCTCCATCTCCGGTAACCCCCTCGACCCGATCGGATTCGTCAGCGTTCTGTCCTCCGATCAGGATATCTCCGGCAGCTTCACGCTGAACTGGGGTGTTGATACCAATGATCCGGCAGCTTACCCGATCGTTTACAAGGGCACCCGTTGGTCGTTCGACGCACTGTACAATGCGGTCAACTCCAGCGCGCTCGTTAAGGATGGTAAGAATGCTGCGGCAGTCACCTTCGACTACACCAACCTGGTCAAGAACGAAGACGGTTCCTACACCGGTGTGTTCACCTTCAAGAAGACTCTGCCCGACGTTACCAAGATCGAAATCATCAAAGTTGCATGCTGCAACTACGAGCGTTACTACAATGGTGACGGTACGTACGACGAGACCGACCTGATGACGATTGATGGCGCAGTCAAGGCAGAAGATCTGGGCGACACCTACGTCGTTACCTTCACCGTCCCGGCAGAGCTTGCTGCAGATTATGCAACCGGCAGCGGCACGTCCGAGAATCCGCAAGGCGCGACCGGCTTCGACTTCTACTACATCCTCGACCTCGATGGCAACGTCTCCGGTGCAGACGGCAGTGTCTACTATTCCGTCAACGACAACTTCGTTGTTGAATAATTCCGAGGAATTATATCTGGAATAGAACTGTAATGAACGAGAAGCGATGGGGAGGGACTCTCCGCCCCATCGCTTTTCAATCTAAACACCTGACGAAAGGGGATTGCTATGGGGAAATATGTCCTGAAAAGGATTTTACTGGCCTTTCTCACAACATTTATCATTCTCTCATTGACTTATATCCTGGTCAAGCTGCTTCCGTTTGAGAGACCGCTCGGCGATGATGCCAAGCAGATCGCTTATTTTGACAAGCAGTATAACCTCGGCTACGTCTACAGATTTGATCGGGAGATGGAAGGGTACGGCGAACCGCTCTACAAGTCGCCCATTGATAAAGGCAGCCGCAATTATTATTACATGGTTCCTGTCATGGAACAGTACGTCAACTGGTTGCGCAACATCGTGACCAGATGGGATTGGGGTGTCAGTAAGACGTACCAGCCGAACGTAGCTGCATCCACGATCATCGTGAAGAGGATCGGCTACACCATCCGTTTGAATATTTTCTCGGTCATCTTCTCGGTTCCGCTCGGCATTCTCCTCGGAATCGTCGCGGCATTGAAGAAGAATTCGGTAACGGATCATGTCATTTCCACGATGGTTATGATCTTTATCTCGATACCGAGTTTCGTATTGATATCATTTGCTGTTCGAATCCTTTGTTACAATTTAGGATGGCTGCCGTCAACGTGGCCGCCTGATACCGCGCCGCTCAAGACGAAGATCCTCGGCTACATCATCCCCGTATTCTGCCTGTCGTTCGGTTCGGTCTGCTACTACTGCAGATACGTCCGCGCAGAGCTTTGCGAGGTTATGGAGAGCGAGTACCTGCTGCTTGCGCGCACCAAGGGCCTTACGAGACGGCAGGCAATCGTTCGCCACGCGCTCAAGAACGCGATGGTCCCGATCTTCCCGGTCATCCTGTCCGAGTTCATCGGTATCCTGGGCGGTTCCATGATTCTGGAATCGTTGTACGGCATCCCCGGCATCGGCAAACTCTTCGTTTTGTCCCTGGGTTACAAGGACTACGACATTCTGTTCGTCGATATGGCGATCTTTACCACGATCAGCCTGCTCGCCGGCGTTGTGGTCGACCTCTCGTACGGATTTATTGATCCGCGTATCAGAATGGGGGCGAAGAAGTAATGGAACAGATGAATCATACTCCCGTTGAATTCAAGAGTGACGACTTTGTTCTGATTCAGGAAAACGTACGGATTCCCGATAAGAAATTTGAAACGAAACCGACGACGTTCTTTAAAGACGCATTGAAGCGTTTCGTGAAGAACAAGTCGTCCGTCGTCGCAGCGTTCATCCTTGCGATTCTGATCCTTCTGGCGATCATCGTTCCGATGGTTTCCACGAAGAATATCACGTTCGTCAGTTCTCAGGAGAAGTTCCTTGCGCCGAAGCTGTTTGAAGCGGGCACGGGCTTCTGGGACGGCACGAGATCCTTCAAACACATCGTTTACGATCCCGAGAACGGTGTTCCCGCGCTGTCCGACAAGTATTCCGTAGATACGATCAAGGCTTCCCTGGTCAAACTGAAGGTATACGACGAGCCGGAACAGATCGACAGCAGAAGCCAGTACGGAACGGGCGGTGCGATCGTCGTGGAAACCGACTCCGAAGTCGCAGGACACGACATCTTCATGACATCGAAGAGCACGACGTTCACGGCGACCGGCAATTATATGGTCGAAATCATCTTCTCCGGTGATACGTCCATTGTGGACGAGGACGGCGAGGATATCGAAGCGCTGCCGGAAGAGATCGGCGACGAGATGGGCGAAGAAGGAGAGATTCCCGGCGAAGAGACTACGCCCGAGGACGAAGAAGCGGACGCAAACGCAAAGCTCGGTGTGTACCGTGTTTCTCTGAAATACGGTCCGTCGGACGAAGAGCGTATCATCATCCGCGACTACGGCACCAACTACGGCAGGATCAAGTTCGACATCAGCAAAGCGCTGCAGGAAGCAGGTCTGGATACCGTCAACGGCAGCATCGTATTTGACGTCAAGTCCGCCGACGGTGCAAGACAGTTCATCCTGGTCGAGAAGGTCCTTCTGACTGCGGACAGCAACGTCGCGAACGCGGAAGATCTTGCGGAGATCTCGTTTGACGACGCGACCCACATGATCAACATTGCGGACAAGAACGTGAAAGGATACTGGGCGTGCTCCGGCCGCAAGGGTATCCACGATTCCACCGTTTACTACTGCGATTACACGATCGACACGTATATGCTGGTCTACGGCAACGCGGACCTCGTTACCTATTCCAAAGCGGAACTTCAGGATATGATCGACAAGGGCTGGTGCACCTACGATCATACCGTCGGTCCCGAGTCGTTCGTCCGTCTGAGCGACGAATGCCCGATCGACGAAGTCGTCAGCCAGAAGGTTCTCGGCGTTACGAAGAAGCTGTCTTCGATCGAAGCGCGCGGCTGGAACTACCGCAAGATGGGTTATAAGGAAATGCCGAAGTTCCTGCTCGGAACCGACGCATCAGGCAAAGACCTTCTGAAGCGTTCCTTCGCAGGTCTGCGCACGTCCCTGCTTCTGGGCATCGCAACCGCAGCGTTCTGCTTCATCTTCGGTCTGCTGTGGGGCTCCATCTCCGGTTACTTCGGCGGCAACGTCGACTTGATCATGGAGCGTTTCTGCGAGATCCTGGGCGGTGTTCCGTGGATCGTTATCATGACGCTGTGCATCCTACACTTCGGCAACAGCTTCGGCGTGTTCCTGCTGGCGCTGTGTATGACGGGCTGGATGGGAACGGCGGCAAGAACGCGTACGCAGTTCTACCGCTTCAAAGGCAGAGAGTACGTTCTCGCATCCAGAACGCTGGGCGCGAAGGACTTCCGCCTGATCCTGAAGCACATCCTGCCGAACTCGATGGGTACGATCATCACGTCGAGCGTTCTGATGATTCCGAGCGTTATCTTCTCCGAAGCGACGCTGGCATACCTGAACCTCGGTCTGCAGGGCAAAGAGGCGTTCGGCGTCATGATGGCGGGCAACCAGTCTTACCTCGGCATTTACCCGAACCTCGTTATCTTCCCTGCGATCATTATCGCCTTGATGATGATCTCGTTCAACCTCTTCGGCAATGGCTTAAGAGATGCCTTCAACCCGTCTCTGAAAGGAAGTGATTGATGATGGCAGAGAACAGAGAAAAAGTCTTGTCCGTCAATAACCTTGTCATTAACTTCAAGACGGATAACGGTATCGTAAAAGCGGTCCGCGACGTTTCGTTCGATCTGTATCAGGGTGAAACGCTTTGCATCGTCGGCGAATCCGGTTCCGGCAAGTCCGTAACCTCCAAGACGATCATGGGTATCCTGGCGAACAACGCGATCATCGCCGACGGCAACATCATCTATCGCGGTGAAAACCTTCTGGAAGTCTCCGAGGAAGAGTTCTACAAAATCCGCGGTCATAAGATCGGCATGATCTTCCAGGACCCGCTTTCCAGCTTGAACCCGATCGTCAAGATCGGCAAGCAGATCACGGAAGCGACGCTCATCAACTCCGACAAACTGAAGCTGATGTACAGCGATCTGATCAGCGACGACCTGATTCGCTACAAGAACACCCTGGCGAAGATGAACATCGAGATCAATACCGAAGAGAAAAAACTCGATGCGTTCATCGCCGAAGCGAAAGCGAAGGAAAACCTGACGAGCGAGCAGAAGGCTGCGCTGAAAGCCGAAATCAAGGAAAGAAAGGCCGCGTTCAAGCAGTTCAGCAAGGACACGAAGGCCAAGTACGCCGGAAAGGCAAAGGAGCTCAAGGCCGTTCTCGCCGAAACGGAGAAGAAGGCGAAAAAGCAGGTCGCCGATTATAAGAAGCAGGTCAACGACGAATACAAAGAAGCCGTTGCAGCATTAAAGGATAAGCCCGGCGTCGACACGAAGGCCGAGATCGAAAAGGCCAAGGAAACGCGCATCAACAAGCTGAAGATTACGAAGGCGGAAGCGAAGCGCAGAGCGCTCGAGATCATGCGCGAAGTCGGTATTGCGGAGCCCGAACGCCGCTACAACCAGTACCCGTTCGAGTTTTCCGGCGGTATGCGCCAGCGTATCGTTATCGCGATCGCGCTGACCGCTTCTCCCGAGATCCTGATCTGCGACGAGCCGACGACCGCTCTGGACGTTACCATCCAGGCACAGATCCTCGAGCTGATCAACAAGATCAAGGCAGAGAGAAATCTTTCCTGTATCTTCATTACGCACGACCTCGGCGTCGTCGCCAACATGGCGGACCGTGTCGCGGTCATGTATGCAGGCAAGATCGTGGAATACGGTACCGCGGACGAGATCTTCTACGATCCGCGTCATCCGTACACCTGGGCGCTGCTGTCCAGCATCCCGGATGTCGACAGTAAGGAAAAACTGGAAGCAATCCCCGGCACGCCTCCGAACATGATCTATCCGCCGAAGGGCGATGCGTTCGCGATCCGCAGCAAGTACGCGATGAACATCGACTTCCGCGAGCAGCCGCCGTACTTCAAGATCAGCGATACGCACTATGCGGCAACGTGGCTGCTGGATCCGCACGCACCGAAGGTAGAAATGCCGAAGATCGTCAGCGAACGTATCAGAATTTCTTTGGAGGAGGACAACAATGAGCATGCAGAATAATGATATGAACGGCTCCGAAGTGGTTCTCGGCAAGAACGATGCGTCGCAGTCTCAGCAGGAGTTCAATCATGCATACGACGTCAACTCCCGCGTAAAGCAGAAACCCGAACTGCGTGAATCCAACACGCTCCTTTCGGTCCGCCATCTGAAGCAGTACTTCTTCTTCGGAAAAGGCATCAACCGTCAAAAGCTGAAGGCGGTCTCGAACGTCTCGTTCGACCTCAAGGAAGGCGAGTGCCTCGGTATCGTCGGCGAGTCCGGCTGCGGCAAGACGACGACCGGCCGCTGCATCATCCGACTGTATGATATCACCTCCGGTTCCATATACTATCGCGGAGTCCGCATCAGCGGCGGTACGAGATGGAACAAGAAGGAGATCAAGTGGTCGAAGATTCGCGCGAAGGAAAAGATCGCGCAACTCAATAAGCAGGGGACGCCCGAAGCGCAGCAGCAAATTGAGCAGATCAAAAAGGATCTGAACGAAACGATCGCTACGCAGAGGCAAAAGATCAAGCAGATCAAGTACGATAACGCGAACGTCAGCCGTAAGCTGATGAACGAGATTCAGATGATCTTCCAAGACCCGATCGGATCCCTTGACCCGAGAATGACGGTCGAAGATATCATTCAGGAAGGTCTGAAGATCCAGGGCTTCCGCAACAAGGAAGAGAACCATAAGCGCGTCGTCGAGGTGCTCGAAACGGTCGGACTCGTGTCCGAGCATGCATCCCGCTATCCGCACGAGTTCTCCGGCGGCCAGCGTCAGCGTATCGGCATCGCCCGCGCGTTGATCATGAATCCGAAGCTGCTGATCTGCGACGAGCCGATCTCCGCATTGGACGTTTCGATTCGCGCACAGATCATCAACCTGCTGAACGATCTGAAGAAGAACCTGAACCTCTCGATCATCTTTATCGCGCACGACCTGTCCGTCGTCAAGTACTTCTGCGACGCGATCGTCGTCATGTACTTCGGCAAGGTCGTTGAAAAAGCGACGAGCGACGAGTTGTTCAAGAACCCGCTGCATCCGTACACGCGGTCTCTGCTGTCCGCGATCCCGAAGCCCAATCCGAGATCCGAACGCAAGAGAAAGAGAATCACGTACGATCCGAAGACCGCGCACGATTATTCGACGGAGCAGCCGGAGCTTCGTGAGATCAGACCGGATCACTTCGTGCTCTGCAACCAGGCCGAGTTTGAAGCCTACGAGAAGGAACTGAAGGACTGAGAACGTGAAGAAAGTACTCAAAAGACTGTTCGTACATCCCGCAAAGGCGTACATTTCCCCGATCGTCACCTGCGTTCTGCTGGTTCTGCTGGTGCTGATCCTAAGAGGGTTTTCGCAAACGATCAATTACGTTGACGCGTTTACGATTGCCGGTGCCGTGACGTTTCTGCTGGGAATGCTCGGAATGGTCTGGTACTTCGGTGCGTTCGACACGTTCGGATACTCGTTCGCCGCGTTGTTCCGCGACAAGGATAAACGATACGGCTCGCTGTACGATTACAGCGAAGCCAAGAAGGAGAAGCGCAGCAAGCGCGGGCTCACCTTCATGACGTTCATGATTGTCGGGCTGATCGCCGTTTGTATCGGTCTTCTGGTCGGCATCGGCGCGTATCCGAACCGGTAATTCGGGTTCGAACACAATCAATCAAAATAACGGGACCTGTCGGATCGGTGACCCGGCAGGTTTCGTTTTGAGAAACGCACGCGTCGTACGGCGTTCTTCCCAAAAAACTTTTGCGGAATTGAAACTTTTTCGTTGACAAACGGCGAGCGTTGTGGTAACTTATTCAAGGTGCCCCCATTGGGGGCTCGTTTTTGATGGATCAAATTTAGGAGGAGCATACAAATGCGCGTTAAGATCACTTTGGCCTGCACCGAATGCAAGCAGAGAAATTACAATACCTTCAAGAACAAGAAGAACGATCCCGATCGTCTTGAGTTCAACAAGTACTGCCGTTTCTGCCGCAAGCACACGCTGCACAGAGAGTCCAAGTAACGGGAGAAAACCATGGCTAACGTTCAGGATATGAAAGCAGAAAAAGCCGTAAAGGCATTGCGTCTTCTGACGATTCTGCTGCTTGTCGTCGGCGTAATCACGCTCGCCGTCAGCATTTACGATATGGTTTCCGGCTCTTCGCTTCTGACCCTGTTCGATGCGAAGACAACGGAGGAGGAAGCCACAAGCCTCGAAACGAACCACGGCGGACTGACCGTTGCGTACGTGATGCTGATCGCGGCTGCGGTCCTTCTGATCCTCGGTGCGGTTTCGCATCTGGTGAAGGGCAACTACCGCGTGTTCCAGGGCACCTGCATCGCGGCGATCATCTTCTCGCTGTTCCCGCTGATTTTCTTCGCGGTCAACATCGGAAGCCATCTGTTCGCGCTGATCTATGCTCTTCTCGCGCTGGCGATCATCGTTCTGGCGATCTTCGCAATGAAGTCCCGCTGGCAGACCTACATCAAGGAGATGACCGGCGAAGTCAAGAAGCTGACCTGGCTCTCCATGAAGGAACTCGTCAAGGCGACGGCGGTCGTTCTGGTGTTCGTTCTTGCGTTCGCGCTGATCATCTATCTGCTCGACCTCGCGTTCTATACGCCGGTCAGGCTGATCCTTGACGCCGATGCGACGCCGGTTCCCTCCGCGACTGCGCCCGTAACAAGCGCGCTTCCCACGGAGGCTGCAACCGAGGAGACCGCGCTTCCTGAGGAGACGGATGCGCCCGTTGAGACGGACGAACCCGGTTCCACTGAGAACAACGAATAACGCCCATGAGTCAGGAAACGAAATGGTACGTGGTTCATACCTATTCCGGGTATGAAAACAAGGTCAAGGAAGACCTCATCAAGGCCGTCGACAACGCGGGGCTTTCGGACACGATCCTGGAAGTCATGTATCCGACGGAGGAAACCATTGAGATCCTGCCGAACGGAAAACGCAAATCTGTCACCCGAAAGGTCTATCCCGGCTACGTCATGGTCAAGATGGTCGTTGACGTCGTCGAGAAGGAACGCCCCGAGGAGCGTGGCGGCGGCGTATCGCGCGAGCTGGTCATGAACCCGCGTGCATGGTATGTGATCCGCAACACGCGCGGCGTCACGGGGTTCGTTGGCCCCGGAAGCAAGCCGGTTCCGCTGAAGGACGAAGAGGTCGTCGCGATGGGCGTCGAGCGCATCCCGATCGTGCTCAACATCGAGGTCGGCGAAACGGTCCGTGTCGTTTCGGGTCCGCTCGAGAACTTCCTCGGCCGCGTCGACAAGATCGATCCGGAGCGTCAGAAGGTCAAACTGTCCGTTTCCATGTTCGGCAGAGAAACCCCCGTAGAACTGGATTTCATCCAGGTACAAAAGCTGTGAGCTCAATCAATTGAACACTGCGTGATTCAAT
>Ga0255062_10000281_pt1 | contig 11103 bp, 4 predicted proteins | sample 177RNAGHGhighgp2_FD_183092 | JGI IMG/M metagenome (GOLD analysis project Ga0255062, IMG submission 183092) | Metatranscriptome of sheep rumen microbial communities from Palmerston North, Manawatu-Wanganui, New Zealand - 1770 RNA GHGhigh gp2... | ecosystem: Host-associated > Mammals > Digestive... | reverse complement strand
GTACAATTCATGATCGCGTGTTGCTGTTTGCTGACAATTGTTTCATGCGGCAGCAACCACCACTCACAACCGCTTGCACTATTGACGGCCGACAGCCTGATCACCGACCACCCCGATAGTGCATTGCTACTGCTTGCCGAAATAGCCGCCGAAGCCGAAACATGGCCCAGGGAAGACCGTATGCGGTACTATTTGCTCAGGAACAGGACTGAGGAGAGATGTCATATCCTCCACGACAACGACTCGGCCATGCAAGAAGCGGTTCGTTACTACGACAAGCACGGCTCATCTCAAGAGAGGGCGCTTGCCTGGTTTCAATTGGGGCGCGTCTATGACGAGATGCAGCTCACCGGGGATGCCTTAAACGCCTATAATCATTCACTGGCCACCGACACGCTATCAACCGACAGTGCCGTCCTTTCTATCAGAGCACGCGCTGTCAATCAGATCGGGCAAGTGAATATGTATCAGGATTTGTACCGTCAGAGCCAGCCCCACTTCAGGAAGGCCATTCAACTTGGAGAACGGGCTGGCGATACAGTGGTTCAAATATTCGCTCTCCGCAATCTGGCTCGCAGCCATGTGGCACTCGAGCAATATGAGCAAGGTGTCGCAATGTTCAAGAAAGCGGCACAGATGGCTCTTGACTGCGATGATGCAGAGTCGTTCCAGACCATTCAAGTGGAACTATCGGACACATACCTTAACCTGGATGATTTGCCCCGGATGAAAGCATCGCTCGATGCCTGTCACAACCTTCAGACAACCGATAGTTGCATCCTCACCAATCAGTATGCCAACTACTATCTGGCAACTGGCAATCTTGACTCGGCTGCGATATTGTTCCGCCAGGGACTTGACGCTGACAACCCCTACGTGCAGCGGGATGCAATGCTCAACTCGGCCGACATCCTGGCCGAACGACAGCAATATCGTGAAGCATTTGAACTACTGAGTAGGAGCATTGCCCATGATGACTCGCTGACGGCTGTGGAAAAGGGACAGCATGCCAATCTGATTGCCACACTCAACAAGAAGTTGGACAATGAACGCCGTCAGGATGCCGAATTGCGCAGACAAGACCTGATTATTATCGCTCTGTCACTTTTCTTGCTTGGCATAATGCTGTTTGGCTATTTTACTATCAAGCATAAAAACCTGCTCAACCGACTCCAGCGCGAGAAAGCAGACAAACTGATGCAAGAACTGCGCGAAGCGCAGCAGCAACCGCGACCTGGCAGAGTGCAAGGAGCGCGAGAATTTTCTGAATCAACGCTTTACGCCAATTTCCACGATCCTCGATTTGAGCCCAAGTTGGCTGACTATAATGCACTTGAAGACGTGCTCAATGCCACTTATGACGGTTGCATCGAGAAAGTGAGGCAACTCAATGGCAAACTCAAGGACAAAGAGATTATGCTTTGTATGCTTGAGAAAGCCAAAGTTCCCAACAAACTGATCTGTGCCTTCCTGGGCATGGAGCCCAACGCCTTGAGCATGATGCGCTCAAGGCTCTATTACAAACTGTTTAAAAGAAAAGGGACAGCCAACCTGTTCCATGAATTCATCAGTACCCTTTAATTATCAGTTGAACAATGAAGAAGTTCTCAGGTTTTATCATTCTTATCCTGATTGGCACGGTGCTTGTGGCGGCGGCCACACAGCGCCCTAACAAGAAGTACCGCCATGTGCGAACCAATAAAAAGGCATGGGCCAGAACAGATGCCACCAGCGATACTCTCTCAATAGATGAAGGCGCACTTGAAGTGTGGGTCTCAAGCGACTCAATTCTTATCTGTACCGAAGTCACCTACAATGATGTGGAAGTGGGCATAACCGACCAGCTGCACGATTACGCCGTAATAAAAAACCACTCATTTGAGCAGCTCACACCCGAGAGGGATGAGCGCATCGACATCTCGGGGTGGGATGACGGAATCTACATGATCAGAATCTACATGAAATATACCCCTGAGGTTTGCATGTATGGCTACTTTGCCAAGGGTGTTCAATACGAGGCTGAGGTTGAAACGCTGAATGATGAAATCTCGTCAGTCACGACAGTGGTAGAGGATCGCACGGGCTTGCACGACAACACTATCTATGACCTGCAAGGGCAGCGCGTTTCACCGCAACACCTGATTGAAGGCCATATCTATATACAAAACGGCAGGAAATACCGCAAGTAGGCATTTACCACCCCAAGGAGCGCTTGAGGTTCCCTAAATGATAACGCGCTGGAAGGGAGGAGCCGTGATGTCGCAGAAGTCGCCTGCGAGGTACTTGTAGTGGCCGGCGATGGCGATCATGGCGGCGTTGTCGGTGGTGAAGACGCGCTTGGGGATGAAGGCCCGCAGGCGGTGACGACGGGCGTAGTCCTCGACGGCAGCACGCACGCCGCTGTTGGCCGACACGCCACCGCCGATGGCGATGGTCTTGATGCCGGTGTCCTTGATAGCCTTGCCGAACTTGTCCATCAGTATCTCGATGATGGTGCGTTGCAACGAAGCAGCCAAGTCGGCCTTGTTCTCCTCGATGAAGTTGGGATTCTCCCTTAACGCGTCACGCAGGGTGTAGAGGAAGGAGGTCTTCAAGCCACTGAAGCTGTAGTTGTAGCCATCGACATGGGGCTTGGCGAACTTGAAGGCATGGGCATCGCCCTCACTGGCCAGGCGGTCGATGACTGGTCCACCGGGATAAGGCAGGCCCATGACCTTGGCACACTTGTCAAAGGCCTCGCCCGCGGCATCGTCGATGGTCTGTCCCAACACTTCCATGTCGCGGGGAGAATTGACCTTGATGATCTGGCTGTTACCACCGCTGATGAGCAGGCACAGGTAGGGGAAGTCGGGCACCTGGGTATTCTCGTCCTCCTTGACGAAGTGGGACAAGACGTGACCGTGCAGGTGGTTCACATCCACCAGCGGGATGTTGAGTGCCAGCGAGAGCCCCTTGGCAAACGAGGTGCCCACGTGCAGCGTCCCCGGCAAGCCAGGGCCGCGCGTGAAGGCGATGGCATCGATGTCCTTGCGGTCGATTCCAGCCTGACGGATAGCCTCGCTCACCACGGGCACAATGTTCTGCTGGTGGGCTCGCGATGCCAGCTCGGGTACCACGCCGCCATAGGCCTCATGCACCCGCTGACTCGCTATGACATTACTCAACAGCACGGTGTCGCGCAACACCGCTGCCGACGTGTCGTCGCACGACGACTCAATTCCCAATATCGTTACACTCATAATTTAGTTGTTAGTCCTTTAGTTGTTAGTTAGAAGCGGAAGCCTGCTGTGAGCTCAAGGTTGTTGTAACTGTTGTAGAAACTGTGCAGCGTGCTCCGATACCAGTGTCCCTCGTGACTGAAGGTGAGGGCATAGAAGAAGTTGCCCGCAGTGCGCACGAGTGCCATGCGGCCGTTGAGGTTGGTGGAGAGGAGCGACTTCTTGCCCTCAATGGAATTGGGGAAACTGTGGCGGTAGCCTATGCTGGGCACCACCGTGATATTATAGAGCCAGCCGTGGTGAAACACCCAGCTGTAGCCATAACCGATCATGATACCGAAGTCGCGGTAACGGAAACGGTAGTCGGTCCTGCTGTCGGGCAGGTATTCCTTGAGATCCCGGTGAATCTTGTTCATGTCCATCACCACGTCCTGGTGGCTCAAGTAGATACCACTCAAGAGAGAGCCAGCGCTGCGCTTCTGGTACTTGGAGAAGCAATAGGCGGCGGCTTGGGAGTAATGGGTGTGGTTGAAGATGTAGTAGGCGTCCAGCCCATATCCCTCACGCTTGAGTCCCGGGAACGGGACCGATCCCGTCCAGCGACCAATGCGGTGCAGGTTGACGATGCTCTCGTCGTTGGTGCGGTAATAAGCCTCGACAAACACACGCGATGTGGTGAACGAGAACTGCAGGCGGCGATTGTGGATGAAATTTCCCGCCAACAGGTCACGAACATTGATCATATAGGTGAAACTCAATCCCATGCCACAGATCTGGAAACCGAACAACGAAGTGACATCGCTGTTCATCTCTATAGGGGTCTCCCACTTGCCCAGGTGCCCCGAGTACATGTCCATCCAGTTGCTGTTCTTGAGCATGACCTTAAATTTCTTGCCACTGGTCTTGCCAGGATTGACGACATAGGCCGTGTCATAGTAGTTGAGGGCATGGTTGAGCCAGCGATAGGCCCTCACACCGAAGTCCAGCACCGGCGGATAGACGATAGTCGTGTCATTGATACTCCAGCCTCGCCTCAGGACCTTGCGTTTCCATGCGTTCTTGACATCTATAGAAGTGGAATCAACTTGTGGAGTGACAATTACGGGGGCGTCGTCCAGCGCAAGGGTATCGCCTGGAGTCACCCGTTCCTGGGCCATCGGCGAGACACATCCCAGCCAAGCCAGTAACAGCAATATGATTAGTTTCTTCAACATCATTGCGATTTGTTTGACGGACGAAGGGTCACCATCGGCACAGGCTGCCTGACACTGCTGTCACGCGTATCCTCGGGCGACGGTTCCCTCTTGGGAATTGAATCATCCTGCTGTGCAGGCAGCAACCTGGTGGTATTGTCCTTGCTCTTGGGCTTGTCAAAATCATGTTTCCACATGACGCCCACGCCCTGGGTTGTCAAGGCATCGCGCAGGTAGTACTGGTCATTGAAGTGATTATAGGCCTTCAACCTGATCGTGCCCTTGCTATTGAGCAGATATTCCAAGTCAAAGTCACCGATGAAGTTGGTGTTGCTCAGGTTATAAGTATTCTCACGGTAGCCGAAATTGCCGTTGAGCAGCAATCTGTTGTTGAGCAACTGGCTGGACAACGCCACATCCACCTCAACATCGGTGAAGTCCCCCTTGGTACGGAAATTAGGAGCAATAGACAGGTTATCGGTCATCTTGCCCAGGATGTTACTCAACTGCCCCGCGATGGTCGAGGAGGCCACCGAGGTGAGGAACTCATTCTGGTTGGTCGAGGTGTTCATATACTCTGGCGTGTAGAACCTGTTGAGGGCCAGCAGGTAGATAATCTGACGATTCATCATGTCGTCGGTATTGATGATGCTCTTGACCTTGTTATAGGTCTCGGTGGTGAGTGACGGGAACTCAAGATCAAAGGAGATCTCGGGCTGCGAGATGATGCCCTTTGCCCTCAACAGAGCGTGGACAGGCACATTGGAACGGTTCACCTCATAGTTGTCGGTCAAGGACTTGTCAAGGTCACTGATATTGGCACTGAGTGAATAGACCGCTTCCAGATCCAGCACTGCGGCATAGGGGTCACCCTGGAAACTGATGCTGCTGCCGTCACGAATGGTGAAGTCCTTGAGGATCACATCCTGCAAGGTGAAATTGTAGGTACCCTTGTTCAGCGTGTATTTGCCGTAGGTTCCCAGTTCGCCATTATTGTTATAGGTCAAGCGCATGTGACCATTGCCCGTAGCCTTGATGCGGTCACCGCCGACGGGGTCCATGATCACAGTGAGAGCCACATCGGGCGTTATGTCGCCTTGCAAGTCAATATTATAGGCACTGGGCTCAGATTCCTGCTGTTGCTCCTGCTGCGGCTTGTACTGGTTGAGCTTGCTGAGCACCCACTTGATGCTCGTGGTGTCCTCAGTGACAACGGGCTCGGGCACAGCATTCCTGTCACGGAAGGTAATGAAATCATAGGCACTTGCCTGCTCATCATCACTCATCACAAAGGTGAACTTGCTGCGAGGAGCCGAGTTCATGTTGACCTTGATATTGACAATGCCAGGACCGCCATCGACAAAGCATGCGCCATTGCCATAGATGGTGCCATACCAGTCAGGGTTGATGCTCGAATTAGTATCATAACACAGGAAGTCATGGGCATCGGTGATGGCAAAGTTGAATACTGGACGATGGAAGGCTTCATGCTTGAGCCAACCACCCATCAGTGCCTCATGTCCCTCGCGGTCATGGATGCGGATATCGGTGAAGCCGATAGAGTCCGGGATAATGTCGATCTTGGCATTAGATGCCGTGTACCAGCAGTTGGTATAGTCCAGATAGAACCTGATAGAGTCTGCCACAATGTCGCCATCAAGGTTGATGGTGTGGAAGTTGCCAAACAGGATAGCCTCGCCTGACATTTCGCCCTGCACGTCGCTCGTGAAGGCCGCCATATAAGGCTTGAGGAAACCGACGTTGGCATGATCGGTGTCAAATCGGATGTACAATGAATCATCGGCGACATAGATGCCACCATCCAGTGTGCTGCGGCGTCCATTGGGCTGCTTGATGTCACCATTGACCAGGATGCCCTTGGTGTCGTTGTCATAGTCCACCGACATGTCCAAGTCGCCCATGACCGTACCGTTATAGGAAATATTCTTAATCAACAGGCTGGGAGTGTGCAGGCGTGGCGAACCCGAGAGCAAGTCGCTGGCAATGAAGCGGCTGGTTGCCCTGCCACCGAAGTCCACATGGTCAATCGCCAGTGTCCCGAACACATAGTCCAGGTTCAAGTCATTCAATTCCAGGCACAGTTCATCGTCAGGATCGTGCGAGACCGTGCCATTGATGCGCAATAGCTGTTGATCATGGCCTCCAGCAATATTATTGACTGTTATCACTCCATTATCGATGTTGATCGAGCCCTTGTCAATGTTCCAGATGGTATCGGCAATCACCATCTGTGATGGCTTGACATCGATCATCGCCTTGATCTTGCCATCCTCACCACGGTTCAGCAGCGAGCTCAGTCTCAAGTCGCCATTGAAGTTGCGTCCCTCCAAGGCTGCCAAGTCGCCCTGAACATCCCAATGCAACTGTGCATCAATCCTGTTGTCAAGACCCGACGCCAGCATCTTCAAGTCAACTTTCTTGCCATTCTTGATGGGATAAGCCGACTGGACCTGCAGCTTCACCTCATTGGTAATGCTATCCATGCCGATGACAAGCTGTGTTCCCGTGATGATCTTGTTGCCCTGTCTCATGAAGGGAGCATCAACCGTCAAGTCAAACGTGTTGTCACTCTCTGACAGGCTGCCCTTGACGGTATAGGAAAAGAAGGGATATACCGGCAGTTGAAGGAAGCTGTTCATCTCATCATCGGGATGAACCGTAAATTCAAACGAGGCATCATTGGGAATGCCGCCGTGGGTATAGTCGGCATAGTTTTCAAAATACAGCGGGAAAGTACTGGCCAGCATGTGCTTGACAGTGGGCACAATCGTTTTGAAATCATATTGTCCCGTGAGGAAACCATTGATGTGGTCACTCTCGATACTGATGACCTTGTCATAGCCGTTATTGTCGGCATTGAGTTGCAGGCTATTGAACTTCAGGCCCTTGTCATTTTCGGTAAAGGCAAAGTCGGTAACCTCGACATGACCCGTGGCATTGTCGAGCGTATTGCCCCAGAACGAAGCCGTGGCAGTGGCCTTGAGACGACGATTGGGGTACTTGTTATAGATGCCCAATCGAGCCAAGTCCAGCCCGTCGGCAGTGAGATTCACATCATAATTGGAGTTGGCCCCGTCGAGCGTTGCCTTGCCGTCAATGTTGACACGGCCATTGGGATCGTTCATTGACAACTTGCCCATGAAGCTGTTGCCCTGCTTGTCCACATCGGCAGTAATCTCATGATAGCGCACTCCCTTGACATCGATAAAGGGCAAGTGGCCCTGCAAGTGGCCAGACACATCGCCGCCATTGATCATGGCATCGACCTGAGCATCCATTGCTACCTGGTTGAGCAATTCACTCTTAGCCATCAGGGTGCCAATCTGCATACCGTCGGTCTTGACATGGCCTGTAAACCGCGATGATCCAGCTTGTTTTGTCAGGGTGCCGTTGAGGTCAACTCGCCCGAGCGAGGTGCCAATGTTGCCATTGAAGGTGAGGTGATTGGTCCTGCTGTGAAGCTCACCGTCCAGCGAGACACCGCCACAACGCGAAATGATGTCACGCGCCTGAACAGAGACACCAGGTATCATGCCGAGGATCTTGCTCATGGCGGTGGCATTGGCATTAAGGTCAATGCGGTCCAGATCCAGTGATTGATAACCACCCGATGTGGGCAGGAGATAGCTACCGTGGGTATTGAGTGCCAACTCACCGTTGCCGTATTGCACATTTAATGCAGGAACCTCAATGCGGGAACCGTCACGGATGACGGTAGCAGCGACATTCATCGGCTCGTTGAACTGAGCGAGCTGGGGTGAGAATGCTGCAAAATCGGACAGGGTCACCTTGCTGCCGCTGGTACTGATCCGCAAGGGCATCTGTGCCAGCTCACTGCCCAAGGTCTTGAGCGAGGCATACTCCAGATGCACATCCTCAAGCTGGATGTCACTGTTAGGCAGTTTCACCTTGATGTCCTCAATATCCATCGCCCTATCAGTAAGGTGGACATTGGTGGAAAGCCGCTTGAGCGAGAAGCCGCTACCCTCATCAAATGACAAGCGCTTCACGCGGATGTCAAAGTCGTTATTCTTCAACTGCGGCAAGGAGATGTCGGCACGCAGGTTGTTCACTGCCAGGTGATTGACATCAAAGCGACCGGGCTTTTGTGGCTGATCCAGCACATCATAGGTGAGTGCCGACTGCCTGACCACTACCGTCTTGACCTCAACGTCAAAGGGTTTGGGCGGCTGGTCATCCTTGGGTTTAAAGGCATCGATGATGAATTGCACATTGGTGGGACTGGACTTATCGAGGCGGGTCACATGACCTTTCAAGCCAATGATTTCGCCATAGGTGACGACAATGCGGTGGTCGGCAATCAAGTCCTTGAGACTGATGCCTGCGCCCAACTTATCCACCACGAGCAGTGAGTCGCCCTGCTGGTCATGGATAAGAACCTCCTTGAGCTCCAACTGGTTGAACGGAGTGACAGATACCGAACCGATATTGACCTCGGTATTCAGGTACTCGCTGAGGGCTTTCTCGCCCTCGTCACACAGGCGTTGTTGTACAGGAGGCAGCAACAACAACAGATAGGCCAGTGCGACAATAGCCACAATCGCCACAAGCACAGTAACCACTATGCTACGCACCACGTTGTATGTTCCCCTTGTCAGGTTCATTTCTTGATTTTTTCTGTCTCCCTTGCAATTACAGTGCCAAACGAATAGTCAACCATCAGACCCTTGCCCTTCATCACTCGGGCAAAGCATCGATCTGGGAGAGCCACAGCCTGGACGAGGCATCGCTGGGCATCCTCCAGTCGCCACGCGGCGATAACGAGACACTGCCCACCTTGGGTCCGTCAGGCAAGCAGGAACGCTTGAACTGCTGGGCAAAGAAACGGCGTGTGAACGTGCGCAGCCACTTCTTGATGGTCGCATTGTCATAGGTGCCCTCGAATGCCTTCCTTGCCAGCAGATAGAGCTTGGCAGGCGTGAATCCGTAACGCAACATATTGAACAGGAAGAAATCATGCAATTCGTATGGCCCGACGATATCTTCGGTCACTTGCAGGATTGTGCCATCCTGGGCGGCAGGCGTCAACTCGGGGCTGATGGGCGTGTCGAGCACATCGAGCAAAGTCTCGCCGATGCTCTTGCCCGCCCTGGTCCCATCGTTGAGCGATGATGCAAACCAGCGCACCAAATGGCGTACCAGCGTCTTGGGGATGCTCACGTTGACATTATACATCGACATGTGGTCACCATTATAGGTAGCCCAGCCCAATGCCAGTTCCGAGAGGTCTCCCGTACCCAGTACCAGTCCATTCACCTTGTTGGAATAGTCCATCAATATCTGTGTGCGCTCGCGAGCCTGGCTGTTCTCGTAGGTCACATCGTGATTCTCGGGGTCATGGTCAATGTCCTTGAAGTGCTGGATTACAGCATCGGCGATGCTGATTTCATGCAGCGACACACCCAGCGACTTGACCATTGCGCAGGCGTTAGTGTAGGTGCGGTCGGTCGTGCCAAAGCCGGGCATCGTGATGGCGTGAATGTCCTTGCGGTCACGCCCCATGCGGTCAAATGCCCTCACAGCTACCAGCAGAGCCAGCGTTGAGTCCAAGCCGCCTGATACGCCCACGACAATCGTCTTGATGCCCGTAAAATCAAGGCGACGCATCAATCCCTCGGTCTGGATAGCGATAATCTCCTCGCAACGGGCACTGAGGCGGTCATCCTCGGTAGGGACAAAGGGGAGCCGACGCACGTGACGCCTCAATTCACAGGCCTCATAGTCAAGCGGTGCAGCAACAATCATGGGGATGCGGTCAAACCGTGTGCCAAACTGCACCATGCTGTCGGCAAAACTGCCATTGATGCGACGCTCATTCTCTAATGCGGCAACATCGATATCGGCGATAGACATCTGGGGCTGTGTCGTGAAACGCTCACCCTCGGCGAGCATCTTGCCATTCTCGGCGATGACGGCATTACCACCAAAGACGAGATCGGTCGTTGACTCACCATAGCCACACGAGGCATAGACATAGGCAGCAATGCAGTGGGCACTCTGGTGCTTGATGAGGTTCATCAGATAGGTGTGTTTGCCTATCAACTCGTTGCTTGCCGACAGGTTGACAATCACATTGGCACCATTAATGGCAGCAATGCTGCTGGGCGGGGCGGGCACCCACAAGTCCTCACAGATTTCCACTGCCACCCGAGCACGTCCTGCTTCAAATATCTGGTGTGTACCAAACGGCACTTCCTCACCTCCCACCACGATGCTGTCCTTGCCTGCAATGGCAGTGATATTGCTCGTGGTGAACCATCGCTTCTCGTAGAATTCCTTATAGTTGGGGATGTAAGTCTTAGGCACGACCCACATCTCACCATGATTAACCACTACAGCACAGTTGAACAGATGACCGCTGCATCGCAAGGGTGCCCCCACGACGACCATCACCGGCGTGTCCCGGTAGTGATCACACAGGGTGACGAGGGCTTGTTCGGCAGCGTCAAGTAACAACTCGTTGCCAAACAAGTCGGCACAAGTGTAACCGGTAATGCACAATTCGGGCAATGCCACGATGTGGGTCCCCGCCCCGACCGCCTGGTCAACCGCCTCGATGATATGAGTCAGATTACCCTCAACATCAGCCACATTTACCTGTGGCACAACGGCTGCCACACGGACGAAGCCATAATCGGTCACCACTTTAT
>Ga0255062_10000280_pt1 | contig 11105 bp, 3 predicted proteins | sample 177RNAGHGhighgp2_FD_183092 | JGI IMG/M metagenome (GOLD analysis project Ga0255062, IMG submission 183092) | Metatranscriptome of sheep rumen microbial communities from Palmerston North, Manawatu-Wanganui, New Zealand - 1770 RNA GHGhigh gp2... | ecosystem: Host-associated > Mammals > Digestive... | reverse complement strand
GTAAAAATATATAATTTTTGTATTTACAGGCAGAATTAACTATTCTTCAGTCTGCTGCGAACTTTTCGCAGCCGGTCAGAGATTGCGACGGTCCCGTAAGCAATACGCATTATATCGTAAATTTATAAAATGGAGGAAAACAGAAAAGTGCAAAAATCTAAAGTTTTTTCTAAAAAATTAGTTGCTTTAGTCCTTGCAGCTCTTATGGCTGTTTCAACATTTTTCGGCGTAGCAAGCACAGCTTATGCTTACGAGAACGGCGATTATCATGATAGCAGCAGCAACATTACCGCTAATGCTCTTTCATGGGTTGAAGCAACGGACGACGCAACGCTTGAAGCACTGCTTGATACGGTTGACAGACTGCTCTATGACATGGACTGGGCATCAATCAACAAGACTATCGGTAACGCCGGTATCACAAGCGCAATTCCCGGTGCTCTTTATTCAGCGCTTGGTATGACGCTTTCAATTACCGACCTTCCCAAAGTTCAGATTGAAACGAAAAAAATCGTTACGGTTAGTATCGTAGGTCGTGTAGACAGTATTGACGGTGTTATTGACATTCTTTTCAAACTGAAGCAGGCACTGAGCGATATCAGCGGATATGCCGGCACTATCAAGAGTCTTGCAAAGTATGACATCGAGCCGTTACTGAACTATCTTAAGTTAGATACTTTTGGTAACTATTTCCACGATTCTTACAACGCTTCCGACAATGCCGGTTACCGTACAAACGGTACAAATAACCAGCTTCAGACCAACGGAAGATGGCGTGATAAGAATAATGCAAGATACATTTTCAGAGGCGTTCTCAAGTGGGTTCTTGTTGACTTAAGACCTTTAATCAATGCTGTTCTTAACGGTACGGTTTCTCTTGTAAAAGACGGTGACGGCAAGGAACTCATTGACCTTTACAAGATTATCGGTAATTTAATCGGCATTGACCATGACTCTTGGAAGTATGAAAGCGATTCAAATGGTGCTGTTTACAATATCGTTAAGGCTCTCATTGTAAAGAACGTTGACCTTTACAAGGGTGAAGACCATTTGAAGACAGAAGCTTCCTGGAACTACGATACTGAAATGTTCAAAATTGCCAACTACTTCCTTAACAAGTGGAGCTTTGAGATTACTTATCCCGAATACGCTCAGTTTACTGCAGCTGACAAGCTGAAGTATAAAGAGGATTCACAGGGTAATAAGACTTATATTGCTAAGCGCGACTTTGATTCTTCAATCCGCCGTTACTTACAGGCTAAGAATGCAGGCAAGTTCGATACTTCAACCGGTATGATTGACGCTACTTACGCTACTCAGAACGGCTGGGATCCCAATCTTGTATATTCACAGGAAAAGGATTATGAAGGAAGAATCCTTATCTCCAAGTACGGTAATGAAACCTTTACTCTTACAAACCAGGATACTATTTATTCATTAGTTTGGAGAGCTCTTCCCATCGTTTGGAAGACAGCGCTTAAGCCCACAATCGAGCTTCTCCGCGTTAACTATAGCGCTTTTGACGACGAGAAGAAGGGTACAAACTTCGATAACGCATACTTCTACTGGATGAACGAGGTTTATGCAAAGGACCATGACTTTACATGGGTACGCGGCGAAAATTATCTTAACAACTATAATGATACTTATATCAATGCTTGGGCTGCTGCTAAGTATGCTGATTATCATTTCTCTTCAGCTGCTAAGTTCCTTGAGCACGTAAAGCATACGCTTACATTTGACCAGACAAGAGTTGCTAAGAATGATAAGTATAACTGGAGAGATATTGACGCAACAATCCTCTTCAGCGAAACCCGTTACAGCCCGCTTGCTGACCACTGGAATATCCAGACCGGTCCGCTGAACCTTTACTTTGCACAGACAGGTGCTCCGAATGTTATTGACTTCTTTGACAATCTATTTTCAACAAAGACGTCTACCGGATTTACAGGTTCATTAATCAGCCAGCTTGACAATGCTCTTCTTGCAGCTGTAAAGGATTTCTTCCCTGCAAGTAGCAATATCGGTAAAGCAAAGGCAGACGGCGAAGGCAAATATGACGGATTTATTTTAACAAATCTTGATGTTGAAAATGACCTTGCCGAGGATGATGCTGAAACTCCTACGGTTTCAACTCTTGTTTCAACATTTATCAGCGATGCAGGTATCGTATTCAAGTATGTTGCCGATACAACAGACTGCAACATTCTTAATCCGTTCTACCATCATTCCGGTAATTCATCAGCAACAGTTATTACAGAGACTAACATTGAGGACGCTATTATTCCGTTCGCTATTGCGGCGCTGAAGACATGGAATCTTACCGCTCCTATCCACAACGCTGAATGGGATAAGGTTAACAGCGTAGAATCAATGGCTGTTGTTGCTCTTACGGAATATCTTAAGTATGTATGGCCTGACAGAGACTATTCAGACCTTTACACACTTTCCAATGCCGTAACAATTGAGGGCAATACATATAAGTATGTTGTTGCTAAGACTAACGAATCGCTTCTTAACAACGCAATTGTACCTATGGCTGCCGACGCACTTTCATTTGTATTCGGTGCAGCAGGCGTTCCGTTCTTTGACCAGACAAGTTATGAAGCAACAACCTATAAGGGCGCTGCTAACATTCAGCCGCTTACCTATACCTTCAAGGGTAAAGGCGTAGGCCTTAACAATAAGTTCTGGCAGACAATGAATTCTCTGGTTTGCTATTTCGGTGAAACCGCTAACCTCAGCTATACAGGCACAAACAACAGTAAGAGCCTTGCTGCACTGTGCAACGCACCTTCGGCTATCAGCTCTTCAAATACTGTATGGGTTAACCTTAGCAATGCTATCAATACCCTTATTCCTAACTTCTATAAGTTAGCTAACGGTAATACAGCTCTTCTTACCGGCAACGCTATTGACGCCAAGAAGCTCCTTTGGGATAACATTGTTCTTAAGGCTGTGAATATCGGCGGAACCAACGGGCTTTCCAGCATCCTTACAATCGTACTCAACATTTTTGAATGCCCGATTATCAAGGGTGACGGTACCTCCAACAGCACGACCGGTATCAACAATTACAGCGTATTCAACGTTGCAATCTTTGAGGTTGTTAAGCCGCTTATCAACCTGCTTCTCGGAAGCAGAAACGGAACGGCTGCCGACATTATTGAACAGACTAAGGGAACAACCAGCCCGGTTAACACATTCCTTAAAAATTCTTATCTTGTAGATACCGGCGTTCCGCATCTGCTCAATAACATTCTCGGCTTACTTTGCGGTATGGGAAGTACAGGCTCTACCGACAACAATTGGTTGACCGCTTCCAACAACTCAATCCACGCTGCCGCTTATATCCTTATGGCAACACATCTTGTTCCAAAACTTAAGGATAACTCAATCGGCAACGGTGTTACCGCAGAGCTTTCCGCTCACGCAGTTAAGCCGAACTTCAATGACTTAAGACTTACAATTAAGAACGATTCTTTTGGTATTAATGACTTTTATAATAACAGCAGCTTTAACGTAACCCGTGCAGGAAGATACTTTGCAAGGGTAACGGCTGTTCACTTCATTGATATCTCAAGAACCAGCGGTAACGATGACAACAAGTTTACCGTATCTTCTGCTGATTCTGATAAGTATGCAAGCCCGAGCGGCGGCGCAGTTACTCTTAGACCCGAAGAGCTTATCAGACTTAACATTGCCGACAACGGTGCTCCGGCAGGTACTTACAGAGTTGAGGTTGTTTATGATATCTGGCGTTATGACGCTTCTGATACAACCGCAACCTTCCCGACCGGTACTGCAGACTGTCTTGAAACCAACGTTAAAGCAGTTGAATTCTTTACAGTTGCTACTAACGCTAATGACTATTCCTGGAAAGACGCATTTAACAACGGCCACGCTTCAAATGCTCAGGAAATCATTAACGCAGGTCTTGTTAATACTGCAACCTCAGGTTACTTAGACCTTTACGGTCCTTCACTTATCGTTGCAGGCTCCAATGCAGGAAGCTCGGATTACGGCTATTTTGTTGAAAACCGTGATACAGGCGCAACCCACACGGCCAATATTCAGTATGCAACCGTTGCTGCTAAAACAAATAACTATAAGTTAAAGAACGGTACTGCTTCCAAAGACGCTAACGCAAACGCTGCTTGGGTAGCAATTACCAAGGACGGTTACGTTCTTGATTCAAACGGTGAAAAGACCGCCACAACAGCTGCAACCCTTAAGGATGACGAAAACGCAGTAGGTTATGTAACCGTTAAGGATGAAGACGATAACGACGTTATCTCAGGCGTTGCCGTTAAGGTAAGTGCTATCGGCAATTATACTCCCGGTACTCCTATCGGCGGCGTATATCTTGACACTGAGTCCATTGATATTGACAAGCGCGAAACCTACGTGGATGAAAACAACAATACTCAGATTGGTAACGTAGGCGCTAACTCACACAGAATTATTTCCGGTGCGAGTGAAGGCGGACTTGATGCTCAGTATCAGCCTATGATTATTAAAACTAATGTAGGTACATTCCCGCTTACAATTGCTGCCGGCGATATCGACGGTAACTATTCAAGACTTAAGGAAACTGCCGACGGTCTTGGTATTCACTACTTCACGGCTTCACAGGGTAATGCTTCGGTTAAGTCAAAGATTCTTGACGCTAAGGATACGACACTTGCTGCCGGCGTAAACCTTGATAACATTGCCGACGTATTAGACGTTAAGAATATCGTAAACGACCTTATCGATTCAGCTTATAATGCTCCTACCGATGAGCTTAATGCTGTTGTAAACGGCGTTATCAAGTATCGTAGAGAGAGAAGCAACGTAGACTACAACTACGTAAACAACTACGAAGAGGCTGTTAAGAAGGCTCAGGCTGTTGAAAATCTTATTTCTGTTGAATATCAGTATGTAAAGGATGCTAACGGCAACATTATTAACTATAATGAAAACGAAGAGGCTGTTGACATCAACAACTATGAGGGTGAAACTCACTGGAAGAAGATTTATGAAGACGCAGCAAATCGTTATCACTTAGCTAAGTACATGAGCTATGCTCCCTGTATCGTTCTTAAGGAAGGCGCACGTGTATTCACCGACCTTTATGACACGCAGTTTGCAAAGCGCACAGGTAACGTATTCAACCTTCTTTACGGCGAGGTTACCCACGCAACGTCTGAAACAGACAGTTGGGATGTCACAAAGGCAAAGGCAACCTCTAACTTCTATTATGAGAGAGGCGACTTTGAAGCTGAAATTGATGAAAATGATCCCGATTACTACCGCTTTACATATTCAACCAAGGATAAGGAAGAGTGGGACGGCGTTCACAGCTATACCTTGTTCTTCAACGAAGATTACGAGTTTGAAGATGATCCTGAGGAAAATCCTGAACAGGTTAAGTTCGGTCTTGTAAGGTTGAATGAAGACGTAGGTAAGTACTACATCGCTAACGAGAAAGAAGAAAACGGCGAGGTAGTTCAGGCTTACACAACTAAGTCATGGAAAGCTTATACCGACGCTCTCGGTGAGGCTGTAGCGGTTGCTAACTATCTTGCTAGCGAAGACGATAAGAAGGTTTCGGTTGCTTACAATGCATATTCACACCTTGTAATCGCTGAAAACAATCTTGAAATCTACGACGGCGAAGAAGAGCCGCCCGTATCTAACGACATTACCGTTTCAGGTAAAGTTGTTATTGCAACTCAGCTCAGCGGTTCTGTAGGTGAAGACGGTATTGTTGGTATTAATATTTATACCGACGTTAACGAAGACCCGGTTGGCACAACTGCTGCTGACGGTACGTTTACCGTAACCGTTCCTAACGGAACAACTTCGCTTACCTTCTCTAACCATCAGTTTGCAAATGGTGCTCATACTGCCGATTCAACAGGTTGTACCATTGACAGAACAGTTACTCTCAGTGGTAATGCAAACGTTGCGTATGAGGGCGTAATCCCGATTATCATTTGTGATTGGAATGCTGACGGTTCGGTTTCACCGTTCGATAAGCAAACATTTATGAGACAGGTAGGAAAGACATCTTCCGACCCGGATTTCAATGTATACTGTGACCTTAATAGTGATGGCTCAGTTTCGCCATTTGATAAGCAGGTTTACTTGAGATTAAGCGGTAATGTTGGACCGAGCTATGCATATCCGGCACTTTCACTTGACTAATATATAGTCTAAAATAATTAATTTTAACCTATACTCTGTGCCTTTTGGCACAGGGTATGGGGAATGAAAAAATGATTTCTGAGTTTTCAAAATAAGAATTGAAAGGAGTACAACTTAATATGAAAGCTACTCTGAGGAAATTCTTTTTTGTTCTGTTATCTACGTTATTAATTTCGATGCTCCTTCCCATGAGCGCCAGCGCGGAAAATCCAAACAGCACTCTGGGAAATGAGACTCCTTATATGTACTGTACCTTCCTTGATGCCGAAGGTAAGGAGGTTGACGGCAACGCGCTTTCCGCCGGTAATTACACGGTTGATGTCCGTGTAGGCGAAATGGCGAACGCCTCAATCCTTCAGTTCACTGCCGATTACGATAGCACGGTTATTACCGCGCATTCCGTAACAGGAACTATTGCTGACGATGCAAACAGCAGCGTTTCGCTCGGCGGTATTAAGGACGAAAATGATAAATTGGTTATCGCCCTTGTTTCCGAGGACGAAAACAACTCCGCACTCACTGATGAGTTCGGAACCTCAATTGCAACAATGGCTGTTACCGTTGACGCAGCTGAGGGAACAACCGTTGACTTTGAGGATGTATTCAGCTTCAGCAATGACCCTGATTTAACCTTCCTTGAAGCCGACTACGCGGATGGTTACAACGATGCTTATGTTACTGATACAACCGTAACCACCCCTTATAACACTTATTTGATGACTGCTGATTCCTCGCCGAATTTCCTTACCGTTTCCGGCAAGGTTGTAATTGCAACTCAGCTTGACGGAAATACGGGAGAAAACGGCATTGGCGGTATCAGCGTCTATCCGAATGTTAATTACGCCCCCGCAGCGGTAACCGCTTCTGACGGTACGTTTACGGCAAGCGTTCCCCGCGGAACAACTTCGCTTACCCTTTCAAACCATACGTTTGAAAACGGTGTTCATTCTCTTAACAGCGAAGGCTGTACTATTGACAGAACCGTAACCCTCGGAGGAAAAACAAGCGTTGCTTATAACGGCGTTATTCCCGTAATTACATGCGACTGGAACAGCGACGGTTCTGTTTCACCGTTTGATAAGCAGACTTTGCTTAGACAAATAGGCAAAGTATCTACTGACCCTGACTACAATGTTTACTGTGATCTTAACGGTGACAGTTCTGTTTCACCGTTTGATAAGCAGGTTTATTTAAGATTTTCAGGTAATGTTGATGGTAATTATGAGTATCCGGCAAAAACGCTTCAGTAATTAACATATGCCGTTTAACGGCAAGGTTTTTAAAACCAAAAAAAATAATGGAGGAATATTTAAATGGTTAAATCATTTAAAAAGGCTATTGCTTGTATGCTTGCTGTTTTAATGGTTGCTTTTTCGGTACCGTTTACTGCACTTGCAGCATACATTGATGACTTTGACCCCACAGTGGTTTCAACTTATCATCCGGACCTTCAAATTCAGTTCGGTGCTCTTTGGGATTTAGACCAGGAGTCCTTTACATCACTTGATTCCGGTACCAAGAATGCTATATGGGATTACAGTGGTATCTACGGTCCCCCGGTAGTAGCCACAGTTACACCTAATACCACCACAGGCGGTATTGCTGTTACAGCTTTAAATCAAACGGCTGCTCTTTCTGCAGCGGCAAGAAGTGAAGCGGGTATTACTGCTGCCGAAGCAGGCGATAAAACCTACGCTCAGGGCGACTTTTTCACAGCTACCTTCGTTCTTAAGAACGTAAATGCCGCATCTGCTATTTCATTCTCGCTTGACCATTCAAGCAATATTGAACCCGCAGGCGTTGCTTATGTATCAAGATCCAGCAGAGTCCCGATGGCAGTTTCAGAGAATACTGATGGAAATGATTGGGATTACGGCGGCACGACTCCTGTTTCAGGTCAGTCTGCTGACCTTTACGGCGGTGCAAAAAAGTGGGATTTTGAAAGCTGCGATGTTTCAAATAACAGAATTTATATTGTTGCTATTTCAACGGAAAGCCAGGGTAATTCAAACTTAACTGCTCCTTCAAATGAGGATGACATTACCTTTACTAATCCTACAACAGGCGCTAAGGACTATGCATATACAGATACCTTTATCGTTGCTACCTATGTATTCAAGATTACAGGTCAGTTCGACGCAAACCATCCGATTACCTTTACGCCAACTGACCCGACAAACACTGGCTTTACTCAGGCTTATGAGGGCGGTTCCTACACCTGCCTTGATGCTGCAGCAAAATACTGTGCTACTTATGCAGAGTGCTCAACAACTTCTGCTTCCAAGCAGTTCACATTCTTCGGAATGAACATTAACGACCAGTCCGCTCCTCCCGCTTGTGACCACACTTGGGTAGAGGACGGTGACCCGACTGCTACATGTACTGCAGCAGGCGTACAGCACTATGTATGCTCTAAGTGTCAGGAAGAGAAGGATGAGCCCGTTGCTGCTCTCGGCCACAACTATGGCGAACTTCATGAAGCTGTTGCTGCAACATGCACAACCGCAGGCACAATTGCTTACTATCAGTGCTCAAGATGTAATGCTTACTTCAATTCAAATCAGGTAGAAGTTCAGTCTATCGCTGGCGACGCTGCATTAGGTCATAATATGACTCACGTTCCTGCTGCTGCTGCAACATGTATTAAAGACGGTAACGTTGAATACTATCACTGCAGCAGATGTAACAAGAACTTCGCAGATGCTAACGGCGAAACCGAGCTTTCAACCGTTATTGACGGTACTGCAACAGGCGTTCACGTTTGGGGCGCATGGGTTGCTGACGGTGCTGCCGGTCATAAGAGAACCTGTACTGCTGACCCGGATTGTACTGCTGTAGATACCGAGGCTCACGTAGCTGATGAAGCAGTTGATGAAAACGTAGTTCCTGCTGAGGTAGGCGTTGACGGTTCTAAGGACGTAGTTGTATACTGCTCAGTTTGCGGCTATGAAATCTCAAGAACTCCTACGGTTATTCCTGCTCTTACAGAGAACTTCACATTTGACCGTTACGAAATCGCTGCTGACCGTCAGTCTGCAAAGGCTATATTCGTTGGCGATACAACCCATACTGAAGACGAGCGTGATGCTCAGTTAAGCTCTTCAACAACTGCTGCAACATGTACTGCTGCAGGTGAAACTGTTTACACAGCTTCCTGCGACGGCGCAGACGCTGCAACAGAGGCTAACGGCGGTATCGTTAGAGATCCTATTGCTGCTCTCGGTCATACAATGACTTATCATGCTGCTGTTCCTGCAACCTGTACCGAACCCGGTACCGTTGCTTACTACAGCTGCTCAGTATGTAAGAAGAACTTTGCTGACGAAGACGGCAACACCGAGCTTAGTGACCTTGTTGCCCCCGCAGCGGGCCACACCATGACCTACCACGCTGCAGTTCCCGCTTCCTGCGCTGCTGACGGTACAATTGCTTACTACAGCTGCTCAGTATGTAAGAAGAACTTTGCTGACGAAAACGGCAACACCGAGCTCAGCGACCTTGTTGACCCGAAGAACGATAATCACGTTTGGGGCGAATGGACAGAGGTAACTCCCGCTACCTACACCGAAGACGGTGAAGAAGAGCGCGAATGCTCAGTTTGTCATATCAAGGAAACCAGAGCTATCGCTTCTGATGACATTTATGTAACAGTTGATGCTGCTACCGGCGGTAATGTAACCGGCGACGTTGCTACAGGCGAAACCAAAGCTTACAAGTTCGGCGATTCTTACACAATTACAGCTAATCCGGATACAGGCTATACCTTCGTATGCTGGGAAATCAACGGCAAGAACGTTTCCAAGTCCAAGACTTATAACGGTAAAGCATTTGCCGATGTAACAATCAATCCTGTATTTGCTAAGGCTGAAGCTGAAGAATTCACCGTTGTATTCTATGACCTTTACAAGAACGTTGTATCCTCACAGACAGTAACAAGTGCTGCCGGACTTGATGTTCCGACTGACGCTGTTATGGCTCGTGCAGGCTACAAGTTCATCGGTTGGGATATTGACCCGGCTACCGTAACCGCTAAGGCTGTTATCACCGGTCTCTATGAGATTGATGAAGAAAACGGCTTTACAGTAACAGTTACCGGCGTAACCGACGGTGTTACTATCGCAGGCGAAACTACAACAGAAAAGACCGGTATTCCTTATGATACTCAGGTTACTATTGAAGCTCCGTCAGCTCAGGCATTCAAGATTGGCGAAACAGTTGTTGCTGTTGGCACAACCTACACCTTCTACGTAGGCGCTAACGTAACAGTTGAGGCTGTTGATACCGCTACCGCTCAGACTCCGGCTATCATTATGACCGGCGCACCGACAAGAGTTTCTGGTTCACACAGATTCCTCTTCCAGGCAAGCCGTATCGTTCCCGATGGCTATACTCTTGAGAAGGTTGGCTTTATCTACGGTAAAGACCTCACTGACGCTGAGATGATTCTTGCTAACGCAGGCAAGGCTTCTGCAAGTGGTTCAACAATTAAGGTTGGTTACAACACCATTAACGCTATTACCGAAACAACCCTCCAGTATGGTATTACGAATATGGATGCTCCTGCATGCGCAAAGGCATTCATGGTTGTTAAGGATAATGCAGGTAAAGAGACAATCGTTTACTCTGCAATGGCTGTTGGTAACTATTCCTAATCTTAGTTACAACTGTGACTGAAACTATTTAAGGCTAATCCCTTATAATACATTCAATATATCCTTCCCCTCTCTCAGGGGAGGGGAAAGATAAATAGGAGGTACATTATGAAGGAAATTTATACAAAGCCTGAGGTTAAGGTTGATGAGTATAAAACCGTTGATGTTATCACAACATCTCCCGTACCCGGCCCCGGTCAGGATACAATTATTGACGACGACTAATTAACCTTAGACTAACTTCATAAATTAATAAAAGGC
>Ga0255062_10000273_pt1 | contig 11196 bp, 22 predicted proteins | sample 177RNAGHGhighgp2_FD_183092 | JGI IMG/M metagenome (GOLD analysis project Ga0255062, IMG submission 183092) | Metatranscriptome of sheep rumen microbial communities from Palmerston North, Manawatu-Wanganui, New Zealand - 1770 RNA GHGhigh gp2... | ecosystem: Host-associated > Mammals > Digestive... | reverse complement strand
CTCTTTTTTCTTACACTAATTCGATAATGACCATTTCGGCCGCATCGCCTTTTCTGGGACCTAATTTCAGCAGTCTGGTGTAGCCACCATTTCTGTCTTTGTAGGTCGGTGCGATCTCATCAAACAGTTTTCTTACAACATCTTCATCTAATACATAAGAGAGAACCTGTCTTCTAGCATGCAGGTCGCCTCTTTTTGCCAGTGTAATCATCTTTTCAGCGATTTTTCTAGTTTCTTTCGCTCTCATTTCGGTAGTGGTGATCTTCCCTTCCCGAAGGAAGCTGGTGACCAGATTCCGCAGCATCATATTTCTGTGAGCTGTCGGTCTACCTAATTTTTTATTTCCCGGCATATGAATCCCTCCTTCACGGCTTTACTAGTCGTCACTGGGTCTCAGACCGAGGCCTAATTCGTCCAGCTTCTGCTTGACTTCATCCAGTGATTTTTTACCAAGGTTTCTAACCTTCATCATATCTTCTTCCGATTTGTGGGTCAATTCTTCAACAGTATTGATCCCCGCCCGTTTCAGGCAGTTGAAAGAGCGAACGGAAAGTTCCAGTTCCTCAATAGTCATTTCCAGAACCTTTTCTTTCTTGTCCTCTTCTTTTTCAACCATGATTTCGACCATATCCATGCTGTCTGTCAGACCAATGAAGAGGTTCAGGTGTTCCTGCATGATCTTTGCACCAATGGATACACCTTCGTCCGGCTGGATGCTGCCATCCGTCCAGATCTCCAGGGTCAGTTTATCATAGTCCGTCACCTGTCCCACACGGGTGTTCTCCACGATGTAATTCACCTTTTTCACCGGAGTGAAAATGGAATCCACGGGAATCACGCCGATGGGCATGGATTCGTTCTTATTCATTTCTGCCAGCGCATAGCCTCTGCCTCTTGCCATGTTCAGTTCCATGGACAAGGTGGAATTCTCATCGACGGTGGCGATGTGGAGTTCCGGATTGAAGATCTCCACTTCGCTGTCTACGATGATATCCGCAGCAGTGACTTCTTTGGGGCCGGTCACGTTGATCAGCGCCTTTTTCGGGCTGTCACCGTTGATCCGAATCGCCAGTCTCTTCAGATTCAGGATGATTTCAGGAACATCTTCCTTCACACCCGGGACTGTGGAGAACTCGTGCATGATGCTGTCCACGCGAATGGAGGTCACCGCTGCACCCGGAAGGGAGGACAGCAGGATCCGGCGAAGGCTGTTGCCTAAGGTGATCCCGTAGCCTCTTTCCAGAGGTTCCACAACGAATCTTCCGTAGTTCTTTTCTGTTTCGGAATATTCACATTTGATGGTCGGCTTTTCAATCTCGATCATTCTAACCCTCCTTTTTCATCCAATAACGTTACTTATGAGGGCCTTATCTTACTTCGAGTACAATTCTACGATCAGATGCTCTGCGATCGGAGTGTCGATCTGATCTCTTGTCGGAAGCGCGAGTACTTTCCCTTCCAGCTTTTCGTGGTCAGTGGAAAGCCATGCCGGAACGAGGATCTGGATCTCCTTGATTTCCTTGAATCTCGGAGAATTCTGGCTCTTTTCCTTCACCTTGATCACGTCACCCGGTTTTACCATATAGGAAGGAATATTCACTTTCTTGCCGTTTACAGTGTAGTGACCGTGCACTACCATCTGTCTGGCTTCTCTTCTGGTTACTGCGAATCCCATTCTGTACACAACGTTGTCCAGTCTGGATTCCAGCATGATCAGCAGGTTTTCACCGGTGATGCCCGGTTTTCTCGCTGCCTTTTCAAATGTATTTCTGAACTGCTTTTCCAGTACGCCATAGATGAACTTAGCCCGCTGTTTTTCTCTCAGCTGCAGACCATACTGGCTCATCTTGCCCCGCCGTCTGTTAGGAGTTCTCTTGGATGTCTTATAAATGCCCAGATGAGATGGATCGATCTCCAGGGATCTGCATCTCTTCAGAATCGGGTCTCTGTTTACTGCCATGATTCATTTCCTCCTTTCATCAGACTCTTCTTCTCTTTGGCGGTCTGCAACCGTTATGAGGAATAGGGGTAATATCTTTGATCATTGTGATTTCCAGACCGGCGGTCTGCAGCGCTCTGATGGCTGCTTCTCTTCCGGATCCCGGACCTTTCACGTATACTTCTACAGTCTTCAGACCATGTTCCATCGCGCCCTTAGCCGCTTCTTCCGCTGCACTCTGTGCTGCGAACGGTGTGGACTTTCTGGAACCTCTGAAACCAAGGGAACCAGCACTGGACCAGGAAAGAGCATTTCCGTCAAGGTCAGTGAGAGTTACGATGGTGTTGTTGAAGGTAGCCTGGATATGAGCCTGACCCTTCACGACATTCTTACGATCTCTTCTCTTCTTACGAACAACTTTTTTCTGCTGTTTTGCCATTCTCTCTCACCCTCCTTTACTTCTTCTTCTTTCTGCCTACAGTCTTCTTCGGACCCTTCCGGGTTCTTGCGTTTGTCTTCGTTCCCTGACCCCGAACCGGGAGACCTCTTCTGTGACGGATGCCTCTGTAACATCCGATTTCCATCAGTCGTTTGATATTAAGGGATACTTCTCTTCTGAGATCACCTTCCACCTGATAGTCGTTTTCCAGGATCTTTCTGATCACACCGACTTCATCTTCCGTCAGATCTCTGACTCTTGTGTCTGGGTTGATCCCAGCTTTTTCTAAAATGGCATTAGAGGACTTTCTGCCAATGCCATAAATGTAAGTCAAACCAATTTCGACTCTTTTGTCTCTCGGTAAATCGACGCCGGCAATACGTGCCATTCAGCTTACACCTCCCTGTGTAAAATGTATTTTCATTCACCTACCAGGTCGCCCCTTCGGTGTCTCACGACAGCGGGGACGCAGCCGCTCCCTTCAGATGATATGTTTAAACAGATAACTAATATATTATAGTACAAACTCTGTACTATTTCCAGTATTATTTTTTGCTTTTTTAATTATTTTGGTTAAACCACTCATCCCTGTTTCTGCTTATGCTTCGGGTTGGAGCAGATGACCATAACTTTGCCGTTTCTCTTAATGATCTTGCATTTTTCACAGATCGGCTTTACGGATGCTCTTACTTTCATTTTACTTCCTCCAATTACTTATCTCTCCAGGTAATTCTGCCTCTCGTCAGGTCGTAAGGCGACAATTCGACTTTGACTCTGTCCCCCGGAAGAATTCGGATAAAGTTCATTCGGATCTTTCCGGAAATATGGGCCAGGACTTCATACCCATTCTCTAACTTCACTTTAAACATCGCATTGGGCTGAGCTTCGATCACGGTGCCAAATACTTCAATGACATCTTTTTTCGCCATATCACGCACCTCCTTACCTTAAACCGGCCAGCTCTCTGCGTATCAGAGAATTATCCGGTCCTTTTCCTTGAATAAACTTTTCACTAATCGACTCGATGATCAAATCGTACTGTTGCAAATGCTTACTCTTCTTTCGCTTTGGCGCCTCTATTTTTCGCTTCGCTCCGTCTGCGATCCGGACAGTGCCGTCCTCCAGGACATCCACCACTACGAATAAGCGGCCTTTGTCCCTGCCCGCCAGGGCCCGGACGACTTGTCCGATCTGTAAAGAATTCCTGCAATCCATGGATCTTACACCTGTCTGCCTATTTCAGCATCGTCAGGATCTCCGGTTCACCGTCAGTGATGATGATGGTGTTCTCGTAATGTGCCGACAACTTTCCATCCACGGTCACCGTGGTCCACTCGTCCTCCAGAACGATGCACTCGTCTGTCCCCAGATTGACCATGGGTTCGATGGCCAGTGTCATCCCTGCCCGGAGGCGCGGACCGTGCCCGGCCGGTCCGTAATTGGGAACCGGCGGGTCTTCATGCATATTGGTGCCGATCCCGTGTCCGACGAATTCCTTCACGACACTGAAGCCGTGGGATTCGGCGTGGACCTGGACGGCATGGGAGATGTCGCCGAGACGTTTCCCTACCTTTGCATTTTCGATCCCTTTGAAAAAACTTTCCTTTGTTACTCTGATCAGCTTTTCCGCTTCCTCAGAGACCTGTCCCACCGGATAGGTTCTGGCAGCGTCGCTGTAATATCCTTTGTATATGGTCCCGGTATCCACGCTGATGATGTCGCCCTCCTTCAGCTTGCGGTGGGAGGGGATCCCGTGGACAATGGTTTCATTGACGGAAGCACATATACTGGCCGGAAATCCACCATAGCCTTTAAATCCCGGCAACTGGTGATTCTTTCTGATTTCAGCTTCAACTATGCGGTCAATAGCGGCGGTCGTTATTCCCGGTTTGATCACTTCCGGTAACATTTCGTCTAAAATGTAGGCCGTCACCTTAGCTGCTTCTCTCATGATTTCCAGCTCGTGTTCGCTTTTGATCACGATCATTGATGAGTCTCCTATCTGTTAACCTAATGCAGCAAAGATTTCTTCCTGTACCACAGCGGCATCCTGTTCGCCGTTTACGTGGACAATGTTACCCTTCTTTTCGTAGTAATCGACTAAAGGTGCTGTTTCGTTGAGATAAACATCGATTCTTCTGGCCACGGTTTCTTCCTGGTCGTCTGCTCTGTGGGCAACTTCGCCGCCGCACTTGTCGCAAACGCCTTCAACCTTTGTGGGCCGGAAGGAGATGTGGTAGGTTTCGCCGCAGTTCTTGCAGACTCTTCTGCCGGTGGCTCTGGTGATCAGAACATCTCTGCCCACCTGGATATCCACGACTTTGTCTACGTCGATGCCCAGTTTTTCCATGGCTTCTGCCTGGAATACGGTTCTCGGGAAACCATCCAGCAGGTAACCGTTTGCACAATCATCCTGCTTCAGCCGGTCTTCTACCAGAGCGATAACCAGTTCATCCGGTACTAATTCGCCCTTGTCCATGTAGGCTTTCGCCTGCTTGCCCAGCGGTGTGCCTTCCTTAACATTCTTACGGAAGATGTCGCCGGTGGAAATATGAACAATATTATATCTTTCTTCAATGCCAGTCGCCTGGGTGCCTTTCCCTGCGCCCGGAGGCCCTAATAAAACAACTCTCATTTTTTATCTCCTCTAATTCAGGAAGCCAGAATAGTTTCTCATTACTAACTGGTTTTCTATCTGTTTCATCAAGTCAAGTGCTACACCAACCGCGATCAGCAGAGAAGTTCCGCCGAAGTGGAGGTTCATTCCCAGGAAGTGGGATACGATGGTAGGCAGTACAGCTACCACGCCCAGGAATACGGCACCGACAAAAGTAACTCTCATCATGACATTGGTCAGATACTGTGTGGTGGGCACGCCAGGACGGATACCGGGGATGAACCCGCCGTTGTTCTTCATGTTATAGGCTACATCCGCCGGGTTGAAGGTGATGGCGGTGTAGAAATAAGTGAAGAACATGATCAGTATAAAGTAGATGATCGAGTAGATCCAGACACCCGGGTTGCCGGAAGTGGACAGATATTTGCTCACGAAAGCGGAGAACCCTGTGTTTGGAACGAAGTATGTGATGGTCATCGGGAACGCCAGCAATGCCATTGCAAAGATAACCGGGATTACACCTGCCTGGTTGACTTTGATTGGAATGTGGGTGCTCTGACCGCCATACATTTTTCTGCCGACTACTCTCTTCGCATACTGAACCGGGATCTTTCTGGCTCCCTGCTGGATCATGATGATCCCCAGTACAACGAACAGTGCGAATACGGCGAAAAGGATGAGGGTAAACAGGCTCAGGGTCCCTTCTCTTACTCCGAAGGCCATGTTCTGCAGTGCGGAGGGCAGTCTTGCCACGATACCCGCAAAGATCAGCATGGAGATGCCGTTACCAACACCAAATTCGTTGATCTGTTCACCCAGCCACATCAGGAAGGCGGTGCCTGCCGTCAGGACTAAGATGATGGTGATGAAGGAGAAGGCTCCCCGGTTCACCACGGCGCTGTTGAACAGACCGACTGTCAGACCGATGGCCTGGATCAATGCCAAAGCTACGGTCAGGTATCTTGTATACCGTACGATCTTCTTTCTGCCTTCCATGCCCTCTCTGGCCAGTGCTTCCAACGCGGGGATCGCGATGGTCAGCAGCTGCAGGATGATGGACGCGGTGATGTAAGGCGTAATACTCAGTGCGAAGATCGTGAAGTTGCTGAATGCGCCGCCGGAGAAGAGGTCGAACATTCCGAACAGACCTCCGTCCGTAGACTCAAACAACTGTGTGATCACATCCCGATCCACACCGGGGATCGGAATCGCGCAGCCAAGCCGGAAGATCACCATCATCAACATGGTGAAGATGATCTTTTTCCGGACATCGGGGATTTTCCATGCGCTTGCCAGTGTCGAGAAGATACTCATTAGATCACCTCAGCTTTACCACCGGCTGCTTCGATTTTTTCCACAGCGCTGGCTGTGAATTTGTTAGCCTGAACTGTTAAGTTCTTTTCCAGCTTTCCGTCGCCCAGGACTTTCACGCCGTCAGCGACTTTTTTGATGATTCCTTTTTCGATCAGCATTTCCGGTGTTACCACGGTGCCATTATCGAACAGATTGAGTGCTTCCACGTTTAAGATGGCCCACTGTTTTTTGTTAGGATTCCGGAAGCCTCTCTTCGGCATGATTCTGGTCAGGGGCATCTGGCCGCCTTCAAATCCAGGTCTTACACCGCCGCCGCTTCTGGAGTTCTGGCCGTTCATACCTCTGCCGGCGGTCTTACCCTGACCGGTAGCGGTACCTCTGCCCTTTCTCTTCGGGGCTTTCGTTGCGCCTTTCGGTGCTCTTAATTCATGTAATTTCATATTGTAAACACCTCCGACTAAACTTCTTCTACTTCTACCAGGTGAACAACCTTCTGGATCATTCCTCTGATTTGGGGATTATCCGGCTTGGTCACTACCTGTCCGAGCTTTCTCAGCCCGAGTGCTTCTACGTTCTTTTTGTGAAGAGGTTTGGAGCCGATCGTGCTCTTTACTAATTTGATTTTCAGTTCTTTTGCCACGGCGATCCCCTCCTATCTTAAGATTTCCTCTTTGGTTTTCCCTCTGAGTCTGGCAACTTCTTCAACGGTCTTTAAGCTCTTCAGCCCTTCCATGGTCGCATAGGCCATGTTGCCGGCATTGTTGGAGCCGATGGACTTCGCCCGGACATCGCTGATTCCGGCCAGTTCCAGAACGGTACGGACTGCACCGCCGGCGATAACGCCGGTACCGGGAGCAGCAGGCATCAGGAGAACCTGTCCGGCTCCGAAGATCCCTTTGATCCGGTGAGGAATGGTGGTACCTACCATGGGAACATATACTAAATTCTTCTTTGCATCTTCGATCGCCTTTTTAACAGCATCCGGAATTTCCTGGGCTTTACCCTGGCCAACTCCTACATAGCCTTCGCCGTTTCCGACTGCGATGGTAACGGAGAACCGGAAGTTCCGGCCGCCCTTTACAACCTTGGCTACACGTCTGATGTTAACGATCTGTTCATTAAATTCCATTTTAGATGTATCGATCATATCGCGCTGCATCTGTGTTCTCCTTTCCTTAGAATTTCAGGCCAGCTTCTCTGGCTCCGTCTGCTAATTCCTTTACTCTTCCATGATACAGGAAACCGCCTCTGTCGAAGGATACGGTTTCGATCCCGGCTGCCAGTGCCTTCTTGGCTACTGCTTCGCCAACGATCTTTGCTGCTTCCTTGTTTCCGCCGTAAGAGATCTGATCCTTCAGGTCCTTGTCGATGGAAGAAGCCGCTACCAGGGTGTGACCCTTTGTATCATCGATGATCTGAACACTGATGTTTTTCGCGCTTCTGAATACGCACATTCTTGGTTTTTCAGGAGTTCCGAACACCTTATTTCTTACTCTCTGATGTCTTTTCAGACGTCTCGCATTTCTGCTCGCTTTACCAGCCATTCAATTCACTCCTTTCCTATTATTTACCGGTCTTTCCTTCTTTTCTGATAACTCTTTCATCCGCATAACGGATTCCCTTGCCTTTGTAAGGTTCCGGTTCTCTCCAGGCTCTGATATCCGCCGCGAAGTCGCCCACCAGCACTTTGTTGATGCCGGAAACGATGATCTCGTTGGGGTTGGGTACTTCGGTCTTTACGTCAGCAGTATCTTTGACCTCAATAGGATGGGAATAACCTAAGGATAATACCAGGGTATCACCCTTCTTTTCAGCTCTGTAGCCAACACCCACCAGGTTCAGCTTCTTCTGGAAGCCGTTGGTGACGCCGATGATCATGTTGTTGACCAGGGCTCTGGACAGGCCGTGCAGTGCTCTTTCTTCCTTGACGTCGGAACCTCTGGAGAAGTTCAGTACGCCGTCATTGTTTTCGATTTTGATTTTCGGACTCAGCTGTTCCGACAGTTCGCCTTTGGGACCTTTAACAGTCACCAGGTTATTGTCGCTGATCTTGATTTCAACGCCAGCAGGAACAGTGATAGGTGTTTTTCCGATTCTAGACATTCTTATTTACCTCCATTCCTACCATACATAGCAGATAACTTCGCCGCCGATGTTCTTCTTTCTTGCTTCCTTATCGGTGATAACGCCCTGGGAAGTAGAAACGATCGCGATACCCAGACCGCCCAGAACTCTCGGGATGTCTCCGGTCTTTGCATAAACTTTCAGACCCGGCTTGGAAATCTTCTTGATTCCGGTGATAACTCTTTCTTTATTTGCACCATATTTCATCTGGATCCGGATGATGCCCTGTTTATTGTCTTCTATGAGATCATATCCGTTGATGTATCCTTCCTTCAGCAGGATCTCAGCAATGGATTTTTTCATTTTGGATGCAGGAACGTCTACGCTTTCGTGGCCGACCATGTTGGCATTTCTGATTCTTGTCAGCATATCAGCAATGGGATCTGTCATTGACATTGGTTTGTTCCTCCTTTCTTCTTACCAGCTTGCTTTCCGCACGCCAGGGATCTGGCCCTTGTAAGCCAGTTCTCTGAAACAGATACGGCAAATTCCATATTTTCTTAAAACGGAATGAGGTCTTCCGCAGATTCTACATCTCGTGTACGCTCTTGTGGAGTACTTCGGCGGTCTCTGCTGTTTCACTTTCAGTGATGTTTTTGCCATTCTTGTTTCCTCCTATCTCTCAAACGGCATACCGAGCAGCTCCAGCAGAGCCATTGCTTCTTCGTCGGTCTTAGCCGTTGTGGTAAATACAATATCCATACCCTTGATCTTATCGATCTTATCATATTCGATTTCCGGGAAGATCAGCTGTTCTTTAATGCCCATAGCATAGTTGCCTCTTCCGTCGAAGGAGTTTCTGCTGACGCCCTTGAAGTCTCTTACTCTCGGAAGAGCGATGCTGAAGAATTTGTCTGCAAATTCATACATTCTGTCTCCTCTTAAAGTAACCTTCGTGCCGATGGCCATTCCTTCACGAACCTTGAAGTTCGCGATGGATTTTCTCGCTTTGGTGATGACCGGTTTCTGTCCGGAGATCAGAGCCAGTTCCTCTGCAGCGGTTTCCAGCAGTTTTGGATTGTCCTTCGCTTCACCGATACCCATGTTGATGGTGATCTTTTCGAGCTTCGGAACTTCCATCACATTGCTGTATTTGAATTTTTCCATTAATGCCGGAAAAACGTCTTTTTTGTATGTTTCCTGTAATCTTGCTGCCAAGATGTCCTCCTCCTTTCAGATATTAGTCTACGACCTTGCCGGACTTCCTGGATACTCTGACTTTCTTGCCGTTTTCGATCCGATATCCGATTCTTGTCGGTGCGTTTTCATTCTTATCAAAATACATCAGATTAGAGATGTTGATGGGGCCTTCTTTGTGCTCGATGGCGCCCTGTCTCATTGTATTGTTCGGCTTTCTGTGCTTGGTCTGGATGTTGACACCCTCAACGATGGCCCTGTTCTTCTTCGGCATTACCTTCAGCACTCTGCCCTTCTTGCCCTTATCTTTGCCAGTCAGTACGATGACTGTATCATCTTTTTTGATATGCATTCCTATTGACCTCCTATAATACTTCCGGAGCTAAGGAAACGATTCTCATGAAGCTCTTTTCTCTCAGTTCTCTTGCTACCGGCCCGAAGATACGTGTGCCAACGGGAGTTTTATCATCCTTGATCACTACGGCTGCATTCTGATCGAATTTAACGTAGCTTCCGTCGTTTCTTCTTACACCATGCTTGCTTCTGACCACAACAGCCTTCACAACATCGCCCTTCTTGACCATGCCGCCGGGAGTCGCATCTTTCACAGCACATACGATTATATCACCAATGTTCGCATATTTACGGCTGGTACCGCCGAGAATACGGATACATAATAATTCTTTCGCTCCTGAATTATCAGCAACACGCAGTCTGCTTTCTGTCTGAATCATATTCAGTGCCTCCTTCCAACTATTATTTCACCTTTTCGATTACGTTTACAAGTCTCCATCTCTTGTCTTTGGAAAGAGGTCTTGTTTCCATAATTCTTACTTTATCGCCGATGTTACATTCATTCTGTTCGTCGTGAGCCTTGAACTTTTTGGTAACCTTTACTGCCTTGCCGTACAGAGAATGTCTTACGAATTCTTCGACAGTGACAACGATGGTCTTGTCCATCTTATTGCTGGTCACGATACCAACTCTGGTCTTTCTTCTGTTTCTGTCCATTGTTCATCCTCCTTTCGGCTATGCTTCCTGCTGAAGCTGCTTCTCACGGATCGCAGTCTTCGCTCTTGCGATATCTTTCTTAACGTCCTTCATTTTAATAGGATTCTCGAGCTGGCCTGTCACGTGCTGGAACCGGAGGTTGAATAATTCCTGCTTCAGTTTCATCACTTCATTGTTGAGTTCCTGCTCGGTCATTTCTCTGAATTTTTCGATTTTCACTATACTTCACCGCCCTCTTCTGCCTGTTCTTTCACAGCAAACTTACATTTAACAGGGAGTTTATGTGATGCTAATCTCATCGCTTCTCTGGCTTTTTCCTCGGAAACTCCGCCCAGTTCGAACATGACTCTGCCCGGTTTTACTACTGCTACCCAGTATTCCGGAGCACCTTTACCGGCACCCATACGTACTTCAGCCGGCTTCTTTGTTACAGGCTTGTGAGGGAAGATCTTGATGTATACGTTACCGCCCCTCTTGATGGATCTTGTCATCGCGATTCTGGCTGCTTCAATCTGATTGGAAGTGATCCAGCCCGGCTCTGTGGCCACCAGACCGAAATCTCCGTATGTGATCGTATTACCTCTTGTAGCAACGCCCTTCATTCTTCCTCTGTGG
>Ga0255062_10000267_pt1 | contig 11279 bp, 24 predicted proteins | sample 177RNAGHGhighgp2_FD_183092 | JGI IMG/M metagenome (GOLD analysis project Ga0255062, IMG submission 183092) | Metatranscriptome of sheep rumen microbial communities from Palmerston North, Manawatu-Wanganui, New Zealand - 1770 RNA GHGhigh gp2... | ecosystem: Host-associated > Mammals > Digestive... | reverse complement strand
CTAAAATAGATAATAATCATAGTTCTATTATATTAGATGACTTTTGTAATAAATTAGCAACATTATATGGAATAAATATAGTTCCAATAACAAATGATGAAATTAATGTTGATTAGACATTAAAACAAATTCCTAATGTACAAGTATCAAAAGCATTTATAGTTAATAATACAATATATATAAATACAGATAATGCTACAATTGATTCAAAAGTACACGAATTAATGCATTTATTATTTGCTACAATGAGAGATACAACTCCAGAATTATATTTTCAATTTATATAGAAAGCATAGAGTTTTAATAACTTTAATTATATTGCAAGAAATTATCCAAATAGAACAATGGGAGATTTATTAGAGGAAGTATTCGTAACAGAATTATCTAGACACTTAGCTGGATTAGATTCTTCTATAAGTCAATTATCTGAACAAGAATATAATGAAATACATTATCAAATGACTAGGATGTTAGATATAGCATTTGGAGGAGAAATTAGTTCAAGATGTATTCCGGAAGATGAACTTTATAATTTAACATTTGGATAGATAGGAATGAGGGTTAATTCTCCAGTTACAAGTTATAAATTTCAAGGAAGTTTAAATGAAACTGAAATACATAGAATTCTAGCTAATCAAAAGTCAAAATTATTAAGGGAGAACAGACTAAAAGAAATTTGTAAATGAAGTGTCGATATATTTATAAATCAAATGCTGGAACTATTCATGAGTTTGAAAATGAAATTCAATTAGATGATTTTTTATTATCTAAAATAAAATTCGAAGAATAGTTTGGAGATTTAGTCTTTTAGGTTAGTGCAGAAGCACTTTCTATGAGAGAAAAAGCTGAACGTATTGCTAAATAGACTAAAGATTTGAAGAAAAAAGTTAAAGGTACTAGATATATTGAAGGAATTGAAATAGAAGATTATAATAAACCATATCTTGGAGTTACTGCATATTTAAATGAATTTATTGATGAAAATGGTCATCCATTATTTCCAATATTTAAATCTGAAGAATACTGGAAAAGAAGAATGGATTATTGGACTGATCTTTCTCAAGATATAAATGAAGAATATAGTTCTGATACAGGAACTGGTGTATATACTAAAGAAGAAAGAGAAATTATTTTTGGAGATTAGCCTCCAAAAAGACTTGAAACTGAAGAAGAAAGAAATACTTGGAAAGAAATTATTGAACAAAAATGGAAATAGCAAGGTATTCTTGGAGAATAGATACACCATGTGTTAGATATGTTTTTCAGAACATATCATGGAAACTATAATTTTATGAGACCTGAATATAAAAATAATATAGATGCATTTGCTGATATGATTATTAAATATACGGAGGGTTCAGATAAATTAAATAAGAATATTGTAAAACAAATAATACAATATGGTTATGAACTTGTTGAACAAATTAAAAAAATTACTGAAACTAATGATTTAAAAGATTTAGCTTTTTATCCAGAACTAAAAATAAGTGGAGATTTAGCTGAGCCAAGGCAAGATGGAATAAAAACATTAGTTGGATCTATTGACTTATTAGTAATTGATGGAAAAGGTAATTCATATGTATTTGATTACAAAACATCTCCAAAATAGTACAGTGATTATGATTCTGCAAAAGTTAGAACATTTATGTATCAACTTGCAACTTATAATAGACTTTTGCAGAGATTTGGATTTAAAGACCAATATAATAAACAATATATTCTTCCAATTTAGTTTAATAATTTTCATCTACAGAATAGAGATGAAGCTGTTTTAGATACTAATAAAACAAAATTTACATATGATAGTATATCTTGGAATAAAGGATCAATGTATGAAAATTTAACTGGAACAATCACTACTGATGATAAATTAAATGAGAGATTAGATAGTTTTCTTCCAGCTGTTAAAATCAAAGATGTAGATACAGATACTATTATTGAAAGAGTAACTGAAGATGAAAATAAGTTATTTGGTGGACAAGTAAAACATAAAACATATGATGATGAATATATAGAAAATATTCTAAAAGATGCAAAACAAAATGATGAACTTGAATGGGTCTATGAATTAAAAGGAGGATATACTAGAAAACCAATAGTAGCTAAATCTAGAGAAGAGCTTCATGAGAAATTAAAAGATATATTTATCAAAATACAAGATGGAAATAGAAGAAGAGCTACAACAATAATTGAAGCTGTAAAAGAAGCCAAAAAATAGAATTTATCTTCACTTGATGATGAATATCTAAAAAATATGGGAGTTATACATTTACATGATGATAGTGGAGATTTACAATTCTTAAAAACAAAATTACATCCTTATTTAGATGAAAGTTGGGTTATTGTTGAAGATGACGCTGCAAAACATTTTGGATGTGTCATATTTAAAAATGAACATACTAAATAGTTAGATGTAATAAAAATAACTGGAAAAAATCTTGACTATCAAATATATCATGAAAAGGCAGTAGAAGGAGGAAAGACTGTAAAGAATACTAGAAGAAGTAATTTAACATTTGCATTTGAGACAGACATTGTTGAACAATAGAAAACAAAATCTAAAATGTTAAAAGCAAATGTTGGAAATATTGAATCAGTAGAAACATTACTTTTATTAAATGAAAAATATTCTTTATTTGAAGGAGGATATAAAATAGGTAATATTCAAATTATAAATCCATATACAGGATAGGGAAGTAAAGCTCCTAATCATTAGTTAGAATATAGTTATAAGAAACTAAGAGAACATTCGGAAATATATGAAGGAATAGATCATATTAATGATAATGAAATAGGATTTATGTCATTACTTGATTTAGCTGAAAGTGATCTAAAGGAAGAACTTAAGAAAGAAGATAAACAAGATGATCCATTGCGTCATAGAGATAGTTTTCAAAGTTGTCTTACAATATTAGATAGTGCTGAAGATAATTAGACTAAACTACAAAAAGTTATGTAGTTACTTGATTTATTAAAATAGAATTATGGTGATGAAATAACTTAGTTAAGATCCAATTCATCAAGTAGAGCTGCTAGATTATATAATAAATTATTATTAGCTGCAGCTGAGTTGAAAGGAATAGAATTTAATCAACAAATACAAAGAAACGATAAATGGCCTTCGTTTAGTATAAAGAAAGCACTTAAATATGGATTATCAAGTTCATATATTGATAATCCTGGAAACCTTGATTCTGAAACTCTAAATATGCTTACTCGACTTGTTACAGAAGGTTATCAAAATATAAGAACTGATTTAGCAAATGAAATACCTACTGTTAGAAGACTTGTAGAGAACGTTAAGAAACAAAATAATTTCGGATGGATAATTGGAAATAATAAGGTAAACGTATTTAAAAATTTAATTGATGATTCATTTGAAAAAGATTTAGTATTAAAGAAAGTGTCTACTGTTCAAGGAGCAGAACAAGAATTTTTAAAGTATTTCTTAAGAACAGTAAATAGAAATAGATATCCAAGCATGTCTGAAAGAGAGTTTGATGAAATGGAAGCTAGTGGAGATTTAAAATATTATAGACTTCCTTTAGCTACTGCTTCATCAAGTAGTGAGATAGCAATGAATGGACTATTCAAAAGTTTAAAAAATAGATTATCAAAGTGGACTCCTTCGAATGCATTAAAAGAACTAAGAGAAAAAGCAGAAGGATTTTTTAGTGACGAAGAAGTTAACGATATTGATAAATCTGATACTAAATTATTTGAAATGAATAATAAGTTTTCTAGATGTGATTCGGATGAAGATTATAGATTAGAATCAATATCGAAAAAAGGAAAGAATTATTTTGAACATGATCTTGAAACGTTGCTATTAGAACATATGTTTGCCTATAAATCTAAAAAACATTTAGACTAGATATTTCCTATGTTAAGAGCAGCTATGACTCATTTAAAAATAATGGGAGAAGATGAATAGAACAGACAATTTACACCTGATTTAGAGTATGCTAAGGATTATATAAAAGCTGTTGTTAAAAATTAGCCTATAGACGAAAATATAAAGAAAATGGAAATACACGCATTGTCTAAAAAACTAAAACAAGTTGCAAGTTTTGTGGCATTAGCGTTTTCTCCAGTATAGGGATTATATCAAACTATACAAGGATTTTGGGTTGACCTTTCACTTTATATAAGAAAACCAGATGGAACTAATGCATTTTCATTTACTAACTTTGCAAGGGCTTTCAAAATAGTATATGGTGATTTATTCCATTTTTCTCAAGAACCAAGTAAAGTTTAGTTATTAAATGAACTATATGCAGTTAATGATATGGATATGAATACATATATGAAAAATATTCAAAGTAGCAACGGGTTCTTTAATATATATGATTTAGCATTTAAATTTACATCTAGACCTGATTATTATAATAGAATGACAATTCTTGTAGCATAGATGTTAGAAGAAGGAACATGGGATGCATACGAGGTAGAGAATGGAAAATTAGTATATAAATTTGAGAAAGATAAACGATTTGAACATCTCAGAAATAATAAACGAGGAAAAGAATATGATTATGAAAAGAGTTTATATTATCAAATTATAAATCAACATATAAGAGAAGGTGCTAAAAATCCAGATGGAACATTATTTAAAATAAATAATGCATCTGATAAAATAATTCCACTTCCAGCTGCACATACTATTCAAGAAATTGAAAGTTTTAAAGCTCTTGGGGATTTAATATATGGTTATTATTCTCATGAGAAGAAATCATTAATACACTATACACTTTTAGGTTCTTTATTTATGCAAATGAGAACTTATTGGTCTGGTAAGAAGAATTAGTATCTAGGCCCAGGCGGAGTAAGAGTTCAAGGAAAATGGGTTTAGTTAAAAGATGGAGAAGGAAAAGAACTATATTATCAAGTAATTGATGGTAAAATAAGAACAGATTTACCTCCAGTTACTGAAAATACAGGTGCCCCAGTAGTTCAATGGCAAGGACTTTGGCAAGAAGGAATATTAGTTACTCTTAGTACTATAGTTCATGGAGTTTATGATCATTGGAAATCAGGAAATTATGATATATTTGAAGTATTTAAAGATGTTGTTGCAGAAAAATACGAAAGTTCCGAAGATATGGAAAGAGCGTATCGTAATAACAAAAAATAGCTAATTTATGACATAAGTTTATATTTCTTCATTGGAACTCTTGTAGCAGGAGCACTTGCTGATTGGGAAAAAGAATTAGCTAAAGAATCAAAAGAATCAGGAGATATTATGGAAGGTATATGTGCATCTGCCGCTAATATATTAACAATGTCAATAAGAAATTCTGCTGCAGATTTTGCTTTTTGGGAATCTATAGGAAATCCAACATTACAATGGACTCCTTTCTCTTTTGATACAGGAAGTAGATTATTTAAAAACTTATGGAATACAATGATGGGAGATAGAACATTCTGGGGAGGAGTTACAAATACATTTGCGGTTACTAAACAATTCAAACCACTTATGTAGAATATTGCTCCACTTACTGAACCTAAAGAAGAATAATTATGAAAAAATTAATACCAAAATATCAAAAAGGAAGATGGATGAGAGTTAAAATTAAAAACTCTGATCCTAATAAACCTGGAAGATATGGCTACGTAGATGTAGATGATAACAATAGACCTTGGGAGTGGGATGAATCTAGACCAAATTTGTTTATGGTTCATCCTGAATCTCCCAATACAGAAGGATACTGGACAGAAATAGATACAAGTTCAAGTCAAGACTTTAATCACGATACTCCTGTTTATGATTTAAGTGAAGTAATAGTAAACCCGAAAAATAGAGAACAGATTGCTACAAATAGAGAAATTGCAGAAAATAATAATTATTATAATCTCTTTAGAAATGCTTCAGACGAAATATTAAGAGATTGGCAATTACAAAGTTAGCGAGGAAGCACAAGACGATTATGGTTTGATAGAAATGGAATTGGACATTATGAATTTGGAGAACAAGGAATGTCTGGAACAGATCCTGTTGGTAAATTTTATGTTGAAGGAGTAGGAATTGGTAAAGCTATTGAAGGAGGACTACAACTGAAAAGATATTTAAAATAGTTAAGAAACGTACCTGACATATCTGTTTCTACTTCACCAGAAAAAATAGAAGATTTATCTTCACAACTAGATGAAATGTATAAAGAGATTCCTGATGCTTTTAGAAGAAATGCTATTATCGAATATATGTATACAGGAAATAAATCACAACCATTACTTGATAGAGCTAAATCAATCGATTATACTCCAGATTTTTGGAGAGTCGCACATGATTAGGTAGGTAAGGACTCAAGAATTGTATATTAGAATGAAGTGATTCCAAGAATAGTAGAATAGAGATTAAAAGTAAGAGAAAACTTACTTAGAAATCTTGATTATGGAAATGGACGTGTTCATTTAACTGAGGAAGAAATACAAAGTGAATTAGAAAGGTATAGAGAAGAATTAAATTCTAAGTTAAATGAATTATTAGACAATAGAGGATTTATTGAAGTTTCTCCAAAAGTGATGGCTGAATATAATTATAGGCATTATAATGAACCAACTCGTGCGGTAGCATTTTATGATAGAAATACTAAAAATATTGTAGTTTCTGATGCTGATAACTTTATTGACGACAAAAATTTCTCTAAATATTTAAATCACGAAATAAGACATTGGTATGATGATTTATTTCCATTAACTCCAGACGAAGATTTATACTTAAGACAAGGATATAATGATGTTTTTGACGAACTTCCTAATTTATATTCAAGTTATACTAAAGGATATGAAATGAATCCAGAAAGAGTAACTACTAATAGAGATGCCAGAGAAGTAATTTTTTAGAGTTATTTTAGACCAAAATCTATAGCAGAACAAAATAAACTAATAGATAATATTCCTGATGAAGATATAATACATGCTGTAGAAACTGCAAACGGTTATGGACAAGATTATATTCGTACACTTCGTGAAAGAAATATGCTTACTAAAGAACTTGTTTAGGCATTAAGAAATGCTATGAAATATGTTGGAGTTTCAACAGGAGCATTTACTATTATGTCAAAAGTTCCAAGTAATAAAAAAGGAGGAAGACTAATTCCAAAATACCAAGAAGGAGGAACACCTAATACATTTATCGGAGCAGTAACTGAATAGTTAGGAGGAGATTATAAAAAAGGTGATCGTATTTCTGCTTTAGCTAGTATACATCCTTTAATTGGACTTGGATTAGGTGCTTTAGATTTAGGCTATGATTTAAATGGATTAAAACATGGAGAAAAAACATATAAAGATGTAGGATTAGATATTTTTTCAATGATTCCAGGAATGAGATATGCTACAAAAATTAATTTATTAAAGAAAAGTACAGATCCAATGATGTATTATTATAAATAGTTAAGTAAATATTTGAAAAAGCATGCTGATGATATTAATACATTTATAGGATTTGGAAAAGCAACCGACTTAGTAGATGACTCGACACACTGAGAAAAAAAAAGGGAGAGAAGCAAGGTTTTACCCTCACTTCTCTCCCTTTATTCAATAGTTAAATACAATGGCTTATAAGCCATATTATAATCTTCATTCAATAATGATACACATGCTGTTTTAGTTCCATCATAGTCTTTTAATTCGTGGTCAGTACTATGTAAATGTCCAGTAAAATGATATTTTGGTTTCTTCTCTTGAACTACTTCAACCAATGGAATATTTCCAATATGCTTTCCATCAGTCCAATAACAGTCTTTCTGTAATATAACATCATTTCTACCATATGGTGCATCGTGTGTAATTAAGAAGTCTAAATTCTTAGGCATTCTCTCATACATATCTTTATTATATTCATCTGAATACATAAAAGCCCAATTACCAAATATATGACAATTAGGAGATCCCCATATTGTATATACTTTTCCAGAATTTTCATCTAAATATTCAGCACTTTCATTATATAAGATTGTAATGTTTGTTCCTTGTAAAAATTCTTTTATATGAGATTCAGGATATCCTTCTAAAAAGAAATCGTGATTTCCAGCAACAATATATATTTGGTCAACAGGTTGTTTTATACACCAAGGTATAAATTTTCTATTAAACCATTTTAATGATTGTGGTTTATTATGTTGCATTTTTAATGGAACAATATCTCCACATATAAATAGTATATTTACAGGACTTACATTAAAATCATATTGTCCGTGCATATCACTTATCGCACATATATTAAGCATAAAATATCCTCCACATATTTATAAATTGTTCAGCACAATATTTTGCTAATCCAGCATCTCTAAATTTAAATACATTTGAAAATGGAAATGTAGTTGAATATGTTCCTTGTTTAACATCTTTGAACTTAAACTCTCCATCCTCTATAACAAATGTGGGATAAAAATAATTCTTAAATTTAGTACAATCCCATCCATCATTTAAAGCATTTACTATAGTTTCAAGTTTAGTAAAAACTTCAGATTTTTTATTTGGAGTATTTACTTCCAAAACTTTGCCATAGAGATAGTTAGAAGCGTCTTCATACGTCTTAATTCTAAAAGATAAGTATTCTATTATTTGACTGCCGAACAGTGGCTTGAGCGACTCTCTAACCTCTGGAGTACTTTTATCATAAAAATCTAGAAACGCCTGCGTTTCTACTTGTAATAACTTATCCATATTAATAATTTATTGTATAAAGTGGAGTATTTTTAAACTTTTCAAAACATTCACAATTCTTAAATTTTAACCCAGAATTACAAAATGGACATATGTCATTTCTTCTGGGTTTATCTACACGTCTTTTCCAAGGTGTATGCATTTTTGCATATGTTCTAATAAATTCTTCAGAATTTAATAAATCCTCAATATTTTCTTTATTAATTTCATTACTTTCGATTTTATCGAATTTTTCCTCTTGCATTGCTCTTCAATTATTAATTTTATTTCATTCCAACTAACTGGTCTGTAATTATTATTATCTACTCCAACATCATATTGAGATGGAAATAAATATTTTAATCTTCCTCTATCACATCCTCCAGTTTTTGGTCCAGAATGAACATGTCCAAATAATTGAATAACAGGCTTTGGATTATATGCTCCTGCAAATGTAAGAAATGGATAATGATTTAAATATACTCTATGCTTATCAATTTCGATAGTCATTTCATATGAAGTATGTTCAAATAAACATTCCATTCCTTTACTTATGTGGTCATGGTTTCCTTTAACTAATATAATTTTACCATTAAGTTTGCTTGTAAGTTCTTTTATTTTATCTGAACCTGCAAAACAAAAATCACCTAAATGAAATACAATACCATCTGGAGGTACTATCTTATTCCAATTATCAATAAGAGCCTTATTCATTTCTTCAGCTGTGGAATAAGGTCTATTACAATATCTAATTATATTTGTATGAAAAAAGTGTGTATCTGACGTAAAGAAAATCTTATTCGATTCTTCTTTAGTATACTTTAATTTTACCATGTATCGTAATCTGTTATATTAAATAGTTCACCAGTATCTACTACTTCAATTTCAATAGAAGTACCTATTCCTTCCGGTGTAAATACATAACTAATATTACCTTTATTTTTATATATTTCTTCAGATTGTTGTATCTGTTTATCAGTTAATACAAAACAACCTTTATCTGAACTATTTGATTTAAGTTTAGTTAATAACTTCTGTAATATAACTTTATCTGGAAGATTTGCAGAAGTTATAGCTTTAATCAAATGTTCTCTTTCAGTCGTAGTTACATTCAGGATCATAAGGGTCTACTGTACAGTCTCTATCATCACAATAATTTCTTATTGAACCATCTTTTCTTTTTAATTTCTTAAAATATCCACAATTAAAACAATTTCTTTTCATATTATAAAAGTTTTTGTTCATAAAGTTTAATCAACATTTCATAACAAGCATCAATCAAGTCATCATAATAATCAGTTTCAATGTATTCTTTCCATCTCCACCTATTATAATAATAAAGATAATATTGTCCATCTTCCTTATTGATTTCTAATAGCAAGTCGCTACCATCATCATTTGTTATGTTACTATCTAATTGCTCAATCAATGCAGCAAGACTCCAACATGGAATATCATATTTTGATGGTCTTCCTAATTGAGGTGTCCAAGTAATTGTATCATCCTTATGTCTGCATGATATATACTGCATATCTGCACTCTCAATCGGCAGTATCTCCGCCAATTTTTTGGATTGTTCTAATGATGTATATGCTTTCATAACTTATTATTTTCTTTTCCATTCACATTTTCCTTCGTAAACTAACTCAAGAAAGACCATAAACAAAGGATTATAATCATTCCACCAAAATCTACCTTTGTATAGATAATATAGAACCATCATAAATGAATCAAATATGCATGTTAGTCCTATTATAGGAAATAAGAGTATTGCGGAAAGAAGAATTGCTACTCTTTTCAAGAAATCTTTCATTGTTGTCCCTCCATCCTTTGTTGGAGTGATTTGAGCCAGTCAATACAATCATCAATAGCCTCTGTACTTGCATAATGGGTTTTAGCAGTATCAAGGAAATATACAATATCCTCAACTTTGCTTTCATCTTCCTCAGTCCATTCAACAGGTTTCTGCCAACAGAGTTTCTTTACAGCAGAAATAGCACACTTATGTGATAATATGCCGTCGTCAGTCTGATAACCATCAACTTTGCCGAGAGTCTTTTCAAGGATTCTTTGGGCATGAAAAAGACTGTCAATTCCATAATCTTCTCCATTATATTCATCATCCTCGGTTTTCCTCAACTCTTTCTTCTCAGCATCCCACTCATAACCTGCTTCTCTCATTTTTGTAAAGAGAGTGTCACGTTGTTCTTTGGTTGCTGGATGAATATGTAAAGTGCCGCAAAAGCACCAATTATCTTTACCTATCTCAAAATTACCATTTGGCTTAATGCCACAATATGCGTGTGCGGAATATGGAAATCCGTTAGAATACCAATCATAATCCAACTCTTTTAGAATTAAGATATGATGGTCATTAGCAAGCACATCGCCTGCTTTTGCATCTTTGATTGACCAAAGATGAAAATTTGATTCCACATAATCAGGTGAGACAAAATGAACAACACATCCTGTTGGGGCAGTTAAGTCATACCCATGTTCATCTTCATATTGTGTAATCTTAAATACACCCTCATTACCGGCAATCCAATCCTCCACCTCGAACTTGGGCTTAATTGGAAGTTCCAGCTCCTTGTAGCCGGGGTGAGCCTCGAATAAATACAAATTATCTT
>Ga0255062_10000265_pt1 | contig 11289 bp, 10 predicted proteins | sample 177RNAGHGhighgp2_FD_183092 | JGI IMG/M metagenome (GOLD analysis project Ga0255062, IMG submission 183092) | Metatranscriptome of sheep rumen microbial communities from Palmerston North, Manawatu-Wanganui, New Zealand - 1770 RNA GHGhigh gp2... | ecosystem: Host-associated > Mammals > Digestive... | reverse complement strand
CCCTCCTCAAACACAATTACATATAAAGACAATAGCACTAAACCCACTCGCCATACCACATATGGAAATGGAAACAGCCATCCAACCATATTCCCAGCAATAAGCAGCAAGGCCAGATTACGAATAAGATTGTACTTATTAAGATGCATAATAATACTAATGTATTAAGTCTTCCACCATCCAGCCATAAAAATATGGTTCTGGCTCATCATGCCATTGTAGGTCAGAAGTATAATAGCCCAGGCAATGCGAAATACCTTTGGTACCAAAACCGTAACTCATTTCCACAATCAGTGGTTGTTCTTTGTCATAGATAAAATCAAAGGCAACGGTTTGAAGCTTGAGTTTTTGGGCCACTTGAAATGCTATTTCCAAAACCTTTTTGTCGGCTTCAACATATTCGAAATGGCCACTACCCGAAGCCCTGAAATCACCCTTTCTACAATACCTTCTCTCACACAAAGCCCGTTCACCACCTATGACTACCAGACGGGTGTCAAACTCATTGTTCGGAATAAACTCCTGAAAATAGGCATATCCTTTTTCGCGGCCGTGCATCTTGGCAAAATCGGTAATGACAAACAAACGGCCAATACCTTTCAGCACACCTATAAACGAGTCTTTGCCTTCGCGCCATTTGCGATAGCGTTCCTTCAGATAACCCGTGCGGTCAAATTGAGAAAAACCTCTTCCAAAGGCCTTCCTTACCAGTTTTCGCGCTTCATTGGCTGTGTGCGCCAACATCACGTTAGCGGCACCTGCACCACCGCGCAATTTGAACACTTTGGGAAATGTAGTTTTCGAAATCCAATCCATGGCCTCTTTCTTTGTGTAGAATACGTAGGAAGGAACAAGAGGAGCGCCTATGGCTTCAAGTAGGTATTTCTGTCCCACCTTGTCATCAAAATGCCAAACGGTGTGAAAGTCTGGAAATACCCGCATGCCCGATGCCTCAAGCGAATAGAGTAACTGCTTGGCAAACAGCACATCCCTATAATCGGCATGATGGTGATGCCACATAAAGACATCACAATCAGATACTTGCTGGATTATATTGGAATCGTATGCGTTTACAACTTTATAATCTATACCTTTTGCTTTGCAATACTCAATCCAGTGGTCACTGAAACTACCTGGATGATCGTGGATGGCTATTTTCATTTGCATTTTAACTCTTTCTTTATTTCTTCAAACTCATCTCTAACACCCTTATGAATAGGCGACTGTTGTCCCAAAAACTGGCCTCGGCTGTTTCCTTCAATCATTACCCATCCCTTTTCAGACAGGGCAATATCCCAACTGATATAAACCCCTTCGGGAAGAGCCTCCATCAGTTTTATTGTAAACGCTTTAGCTTCTTCCCAAAATGGAATCTGAAAACCAATAAGAGGAATGTTCGTATCAGGGTGAACGGTGTAGTCTGTACCATCCTCCACGACCGCTGCTATGATGCATCCTGTTTTTTCATCAATGGCCGCAAGAATGCCTCCTCTACCACCATTGTCAACAATAGAGTCTCCTCTTCCTATACGCATGAATGGATGGAAAAACAAGATATCCTGTGCAATTCGAATAGCTGACATTCTCAACGTATTTACAGACTGAGGATGAAGGCTACCCATTTTGGAATCCTGTTGTATCAATTCTTCCAAAACAATCTTTTTCGAATGGTATTGATTCTTTAAGGAAAAGTATAATGCATCAATGCTAGAATAGTTATGGACATCTACAATCTGCACAGCATGACCACCTCCTCCTGTGTTTTTCTTTACAATCGCTTTGGGATGCCTATTGAAAAAAGACTTGGCCTTTGAAAGGTCGTCATCAAAATTAATCAATACCACCTCTCTTTGATAAAACTCCCTAAAATGTAAAAAAGAGGCATATTTATCATCCAACAACGTATGAACTCTTTCATTATTGACCTTGTTGGCAAACACATCTTTTTCCCAATTCAATACATATTTTCGACGTTCTTTTCTCGTGAGAAATTTATAATGATAAGAAAAATATTCTGCTGGAAGCCATAGCTTTATTACCATTATCCACCAAACCTTAATCATTGAAATTTGTTCTTCTTTAGGTTTTGACGACATTTTTGATTTAATCGCATTACGTCTTGAGAAAAATTTCACCCAATATAAATAATGATAATACAAACGTGTAAAAGAACCAGAAAGGATTCTGTCTTGTATTGTTTGCGTATTCATAATAATGTAGTTTATGTATTGTATTGAAAAAGTGTTTTCTATGAAGTGTAAAGATTAAATTATAGCAATAATTCTTTTATGGTTCTATCTTTTTTCGATAAAACACCCCCCCGTGATATGGATGTCGCTTGTCTTCCGAGGGCAACTCCATATAATTACCATAACGTTGAGTTAGGTATTTATCCCAAGATGATATGGCCATATAAGTATGTCCTTCAAATTGGATATCTATCATTTGCTCAAACAAATCATAATCGTAAGTATGAGCCCAATCCATTTCACCAGAATTAACAAAATAATAACCCACATTGTTTGTAGGGAAAGGATATGAATAAACTTGGTTATAATGCTTACGCATCATATAACTATACCCTAAAATGGTTTTTATTGGAAATCTACGAATGAAACGAGAACGCCACTTCATAAATGGCAGCCTTCTCTTTCGAATCCTTTCTCCTCTTGACAAAAAAACTGATACAAATTGTTTATCCGCTGGTAGAGGATGAATAGGATATAGATCAATATCCACACCAAATCCTTTTACGATTTTCCCCGGAATGGAATAAGTACTTGTATTAACGATTTTCGATGTTGCGAAAGGGTAAAACGGCCAATTGTTTATATCAATATAACTAACCGTATCGGATGAAAACAATCTCTTGAATTTTTCCAAATCTTCTCTTGGCATCATAATATCCATGTCATCATCCCATGGGATGAACCCCTTGTGTCTTATTGCGCCAAGCAAAGTACCGCAGGCTAAAGAAAATCGTATATCATTCTTTCGGCAAAATGCATCCACTTCATCCAACATTCTTAATTGGATTTCCCTTTTTTCATCAAGCGTCAAAGGCTTTTTATTTGTAGTAGTATTGTTCATCGCTCTATATGATCTATATGATTGTCAATTATTTTTTTGTATTGCTTTCTTGATTCTCGATTTCAGGTATTTCATCATCAAACCTTTTTTGAATTGACGGTATGGCTCTGGGTCTTCCGCTTGTTGGATTAAGTGGCAATCTGCATTTCTCAGCATGTCCCTATAGTTTTTCCATGACCGATACCCGCCAGCCACATCATCGAATGCCACTTTCTCATTCACATAACTAAATCCGTTTTTGACACGTTTTGACAACCCACCATCATTCTGTGAAAGGAACCTATAGATTTGGAATGCAGGCAGATTGACACCCGCCTGGCAAACGGCAAATCCGTAAGCAGCATATCTGACATTTACTTCCACAAAATACCATTTCCCCTTTGATTCCACAAAATCTATATTGAACAGACCCGTCAACTGGATACGCTTCATCAATTGTTCAACCTTTGGTTTCAGCGCTTCATTCACGCTAAAGTCGTTGACCCTCCCCAATGCTGCCACGCCCCTGTCGCTACCATAGGCGCAGTCAATCAATTCAACGATACCGGGAAGAACCACTTTTTCAGTATCACTATATCCGATAACGCCATATTCTTTGCCGATTTCGATAAACTCTTCAATCAAAAGTGGAGAGGGATTGTTTTTGGCCAACACCTTTAACCATTTCTCCAACGCTTCTTTGGTATTGCACCTTTTTTGGTAGTGCTTTGCACTATGGTAACTAAGACGGCCTTTCACATAACAAGGATATTTCACTCCATCGGGTATGGTGTATTTGCCATCCACACAATCAACAGGCCAGGCCTCAACCACATTAAACCCACACTCTTTGGCTAATTGCTTTTGCTTCGACTTATCCATCAACTCTGCGATGGCACCTGCCTGATGTTGGATATGGGAATAATAGAATTCGTCGCGCAACCTGTCCTGAATGGTATCAACCAAACAAGCCGAATCATCGTCAACCGACATCAGAATAGGTTTCTCGCCTTCAACTCGACACTTTTCCAAGAGCAGGTTTGCCAAACCATCTGCGTCATACTTTTTCGCATAGAAAAACCTTTCGACATATTTTGAATAAGTGTCGATGGTGCGTTCTGGTTTCTCGGGAATTTGTGACACCATGGTCAAAACCGTTACCCTGCATCCTTCAACCGCGCCAACGCAACGAATTAGGCTTAGTTTTGTGGCTGGATTGCTGCCTATGATAATTATGCTTTGGGACACAACTATTTTATTAAGGATTTACTTTTCGTTTTTGCTTTCAATATCAGTTTCCGCTTATGAAACTCATACCAACACCGAAAACCAGAATAGGGACAATTGTTTAGCCTGTGTATTTTGTCAGGTAACAACTCAAATAGCAGGAGTATTTGCGATGAAAATATTATCTAATTCTTCCTTTTTAGCAATTGTATCTATGCCTCTAATCACCGAAACACTGTTTTCAGGAACATCTTTAACCACAACACAGTTTGCTCCAATTCTGGCATTTTTTCCTACATGGACATTACCAATAATCTTTGCACCACAACCAATATATACGCCATCTTCTAAGTATGGAGCCCCATATCCTTTGCTGCTTTTGATTGTATTACTACCTATTGTTACTTGTTGGAATATAACGCACTTCTTTCCTATATGAGCTGAATTGCTAATAAACACTCCTAATGGTTTGTGTGGAAATACTGGTTTTTCTTCCATTACTGCATCAATGCCAATAAAAGACCCGTAGGACTCCCAATATGAATTATACAAATTCAATTTCCATCCTTGCCTTTTATATGATTTTGGTATATTGTTTCCTTTTCTGATAGTTTGGATCTTGCTTCGAAAGGTCCAAATATCATGGAACAAGAAATTCACCCAAAACCTTGGCGATTTTGTTACAATCCTATTAATAAACCCATTAAACATAGCTATTTTTAACATTTAAAAAGCCGATGCTACTAATAAATCATCATTTGATAAGTAATTGTTCAAATTTAATTTACATATAATATCACGCTGCATTTCTCGTTATCTCTGTGAAATACACATTGGAAATGAGAAGCACAACACGTTTGGAATTAACCGAAGCACAAAGGCGGGAACTCGAAAAGGGGTATCGCCTTGGAGAAAAGCATTGTTTCCGTATGAGATGCCTGGCTGTACTGCTGAAGGCGGACGGAATGTCTGCGGAAAAAGTCGGCAAGAGAGTGGACATGGAGCAGCACACCGTGAACAAGTGGCTGTGCCGGTACAAGACGGAAGGCATCAAGGGTCTGGAGACGAGACCGGGAAGGGGGCGCAAGCCGATAATGGACTGTTCGGACGAGGAGGCCGTCCGACTTGCGATAGAGCAGGATCGCCAGAGCGTGAACAAGGCACGGGAGGCGTGGCAGCAAGCCACCGGCAAGGAGGCCAGCGAATCGACGTTCAAACGTTTTTTAGCCGCACTGGCGCAAGATATAAGCGTATAAGGAAACGCCCAAGGGGAAAACCCTCGCCGCAGCTCTACGAATACAAGGTAGAGAAGCTGCAAGAACTTGAACAGAAGGCAGAAGAAGGGGGAATAGACCTCTTCTACGCCGATGAAAGCCACATCTGCACCGAAGGCTACGTGCCTTATGGCTGGCAGTTCCGTGGGGAGGATGTGTTCATCCCGTCCCAGAAGATTGCCAGGCTCAACATCTTTGGAATGACAACCAGAGACAACCGCTACGAGGGTTTCACCTCGCGATGTAGCATAACATCCGATATGGTGGCGGACTTCCTCGACAGGCTGTCCTTCAGACCGAGAACAAGAAACATGGTTGTTGTGCTTGACAACGCAAGCATTCACCGAAGCCGTATCATAAAGGAAATGAGACCCGTGTGGGAGAGTCGGGGACTCTTCCTTTTCTACCTGCCGCCATATTCGCCGCATCTCAACATCGCGGAGACGCTCTGGCGTATGTTGAAAGGCAAATGGATACGTCCACAGGATTACGCTTCTACCGACACTCTCTTCTACGCCGCCAACAGAGCTTTGGCTTCTGTAGGAATATCTCTGTTTATTAATCACTCCCATTATGCAGCTTAATTCTGACTACTTACTTACTTTAATAACGGCTTACGCTTCTCTATATTCTTTTACTTCATCGAACTGTTCTTTGGTCAGTTGAAAACCTAATGTGTTTTTGTCAATACATTATCAAGATTCATTTTCAGAAATGGCGGCCAGGCCAGGGCAGCCGTAGAACTTGTGCTTCATTCCACCGCCTTGCAGGGTATAATAGACCCCTTTCAACCGCGCCCACGCAACGGATTAGGCTTAGTTTTGCGGCTGAATTGCTACCTATGATAATTATGCTTGGGGACACTACTATTTTATTACGGATTTAATTTTCGTTTTTGCTTTCAAAACCAGTTTTCGCTTATGGAACTCATACCAACACCTGAAATCAGAATATGGACAACCATTCAACCATTTAACCATTACAACATTATAGTGATCCCCACAAAACTTATAATCAACAAATTTATAACCTGCTTTTTGGGCAATTTGTAATCTGTGTTGATTATTCTCATGGGTATCAGCCAATAGCTTGTCTATCCCCATTGATATAGCTTCTTTTTCTCTTCTTAAATCAAGTCTCTTAAAAATCCCTAGTCCATTATATTCTGGTAAAACGGAATCAAAATAAACACAAGCATAACGATCTTGCTTCCCTCCACACCAATATGATTTTCTTCTTACAACGATAGCACCTGTACCCACTACACGCCCACCGTCTAAAGCCACAAACATTTTCCCTTCATTGCCTACTTCTTCAGCGATTTTTTTTCCTGGCAACGTGGGTTTTCTCATATTTATTCCATTCGCTCTATTCTGAGCATGGGCTTTGACAAGTACATCATGAACATCATCCCACGAAACCCAATCCGGCTTTTCAATTATGTTAAAATCAGCATTAGCCATAAAGCACCCGTTTTTTTAATCCTTTAACATCACATGCAAACACGCAGAAAAATCCTCCCTATACCTTTCGCCTTCATGGGAGATAAGCATTCTTAGCAGTTGATGTTGGTCATATTTTTCTAAACGCTCTTTGTAATAACAAGGAAAATATTTCGCCAACACTTTATATAGAAAGCTATTTCCTTTACAGGCCGTCAAATTCCGATTCTTTATCTTGGGATTATGGAATGCAAATTGTCGATACTTTGCTTCTAAATCTTCACAATTCTTTATTTCATGACTTCGAGCTATGAAGTCGGAAAAATCTTGGTTTTCGTCATATACTAACAATTCTTGGTCAGACACATGAATGCGATGGTGTTTGACTTTAAAAGAGTTCTCATTTATATCATCGAAGCTGATTTCGGTGACAAGGCCCTGTTTGGTTATAGGATTATGCATCCTGGCAAACAAAAAATTACCTTGACCGTAAAGTAAATATGAATCCTTATACCATTCTTCGCAACCGATGCAATGCGTATGTTGGGCAGTGATAAAATCTGCACCGCAGTCAGCCATTCGATGAAACCTTTTTCTTACTAAAGGTGTTGGATAAGGAAATTCCTCGGCTCCACCATGATAGATCACTATTATATAGTCATGGGTTTTCTTAAGCTCTATGATTTCATTAAGCACCACCCATTCATCATAAAGATTGCACCCCGCGGATTTTTCGTTTGGAGAATTAAAAAAGGTTTCCGATACATTGTAAATACCTACTTTTCTATTACCTAATTGCAAACTAAAATGCGTTTTTATACAATTCTCATTATAGCCAGATCCGACATGCTGAATACCTGCTTTTTCCAATGTTTTTATTGTATCATCATATCCTTTATCACAGAAATCAGTAATATGATTATTAGCTAAAGCAACCGCTTTAACTCCAAGATTCTTAACGCCATTAATCGTTGCAATTGGCGCTTTCAATATAGGGTCAACTTTCAATTGCTTTTCAGCAGAATCCGTCAACGCCCCTTCTAGATTGATAATGGAAAAATCAGCATCTGAAAATAAATGGCATACATCCTGTCCAAAAATCTTCTCAGCATCACCTTTTTCGAACAACTCAACATTCTTCCCAGAAGGCAACAGATCTCCTGCTAAAACAATATTATGTGTGTTTTTATTTTTTTGCATGATGTCTTTTTTTTCTAATTTTAGAAAACATGGGGGCAATTATAGATTGGATGTATAAAAACGCCTCTGGCTTAAAGATAAACGACCAACCTAAATAAATTAAAACATATACCAAAAACTTCACTATTCCATCAGGATAAAGACTTAATTTCAACAAATAACCACATCCATAGCTAATTAAAGCAACCACAACTGAAGCAATTGTAACTGGTGCTAAATCCATCAATTGTCTCCACCACTTATAACCAACATGTTTTGAAACTAATCCAATATTAACGAAATATGCAAACCAAGTATTAAGAACCACACCTACCAATAAACCTTTCATCCCCCCTAATACCAAACCACCAACTACCATTCCGATTCCAACAATTCTTTTCAATAAAGTCCAAAAAAACATCGTACGGCTTTTCCCTAATGCTGATATTGTTTGCAGATTCACCGATTGCAAACAATATGCCAAACCTGAAATACACAACACCTGAAAATACGGGACACTTTGTAGCCATCGGTCTGAATACAGCAAAACAAATATTGGTTTGGCACACAGCAACAAGATGAACATTAGAGGAAATGAGATATAGGATAGTGTCATAGTCAACCGCTTTACCATATTCTGCATCTTCTCTTTATCATCCTGAACTTCTGCATACAAAGGATAGGTCACCTGGACCATCACTTGGGAAATACTTGTAGAAGCAAGTTTTTCTGTTCCTTGGGCTTTGGAATAAAAACCCATAGTAGAAGCATTGTAGACTTTACCAATTAACAACCCTTGTATTTGCTGTCCAAAATGATTCACCAAATGAGTCAAAAACACATAGGATCCGAAACTAAACAATTCCTTGAATGATTGCCACGAAAAAGCCCAAACAGGTCGCCATTTGATGAAAAACCAAAATACAATCGCAGGAATTGCTGCTGTAATCATGTTTTGTGCGACCAAAGCCCACACACCAAACCCTTTATGGGCCATGAAGATGGTCACACCTAAAGCAATAAGAGCAGTTACTATTGTAACCATGGACAACACCTTGAAGTTCAGTTTCTTTCTTAACTGATTTCGTTGAACAATGTTGAATGCATAGATGAACATAATTAACCCTTGTACTCTCAACACATCGCTCAACAATGGTATTTTATAGAAACGTGCAATGGAAGGAGCACAGAAAAACAAGATGGCATACATAAGTACCGCCATACCGAGATTCCAATAGAAAATGGTGGAATAGTCTTCTTGTGTTGGCCGTTTTTTCTGTATTAGCGCCGATCCAAAACCTCCATCAATGACTGTTTCTGCCAACACCATGAAAATGGACAACATGCCAATACAGCCATAATCATACGGAGTAAGCAAACGTGCGAGGATAATACCCGACACGAACTGTATGATCATCATCGAATACTTCTGCAACGCCGTCCACACCATTCCTGCGGCGGCTTTCTGCTTTAAGCTTTTTTGCTTTGCCATATTATCACTTGATCTTACTATACTCCCTCAACATCGTAGAAGAAATCCCCTCCGTCCTAGGAATAATCACCACTTGCTTACCATTGGCCTCACACCAGGCCACAGCTCTTTGGAAACCGGTATGTTGCTGGTCGGGGCCTTTGGCGAAGGCATCGAAATCAATGTGTTGAATATCAATATCTACATCGTTATAGGTCACTACTTCATCTACCCAACGCACAGCACTCACCATAAACATGCGTTCCTCGGTGGAATAGACCATCTTGGTGCCAGGTTTGTATTTCAAGATGCTGCCGCCGTCCTGCACAGCCACGATGAGCTTACATTCTTGGTCAGGAAACTGCTCTTTTATATGTTTGAAAAGCAGAATGTGTCCGATATGGAGCATATCATAGACTCCGAATGTGAGGATGGTTATCATATTATCTTCTTATTCTTTATATATCAATCGACAAATTTTAATGTGTGTAAATATCACTGCTCCATCACCATTCAAATGCATCAGTTTCTTAAACAATCCTCCCTCCGAAGTAAGTAACCAGCGTCACGCCTAACAACACGATGGCAAAAAAAGTTTTAAAGTTCATTTAAAGCAAATAGCTCACCTAAACCAGAAATGCCTTCTTTACTTGGGTGTTTTTGATAGAGATGAACCAATCCAAACCGAAAATATTAAGGAAGATGAACTAGAAGTTGAAAAAGTTGAACGGCATTTATATATAGTTAACTAAACTATAACCGTCCGTCTACCAATTCCCTATTTAGCGTGCACTTCACATCAAACACCACGTGCTTTTCTTTTAGCAGACTGAGAATGTCCAAACCCTCAAACTTCTGATGAGCTACGGCAGCTATGCAAGCGTCAAACCTCTCTGTTGGCAGTTCATTCACCACTTTAATACCATATTCATGTTCCACGATGGCGGGGTTGGCCCATGGGTCGTAAACGGTAATGTTGAGGTTATATTCCTTTAAAGCCTTGTAGATATCGATGACCTTGGTGTTGCGCACATCGGGGCAGTTCTCCTTGAAAGTGAAGCCAAGGATAAGGATGTTTGAGTTGAGCACCTGGATGCCTTTCTTCAGCATCAACTTGATGGTCTCTGTGGCCACATATTCGCCCATACCGTCGTTCATACGGCGACCGGCAAGGATAATCTCGGGGTTGTAGCCATAGCGTTTGGCACACTGGGCCAGATAATACGGATCCACGCCGATACAGTGACCACCCACCAATCCTGGACGGAAAGGCAGGAAGTTCCACTTGGTACCGGCAGCCTCCAACACGTCGAGGGTATCGATGCCCATCTTGTTGAAGATCTTGGAAAGCTCGTTCACAAAAGCGATGTTGATGTCGCGCTGGCTGTTCTCAATCACCTTGGCGGCCTCGGCGACCTTCATAGTTGGGGCAAGATGGGTGCCCGCAGTGATGACACTGGAATAGACCTCGTTGACATATTTGCCAATCTCCGGGGTAGAACCCGAAGTCACTTTCTTGATATGCTCCACAGTGTGCTGCTTGTCTCCTGGGTTGATGCGCTCAGGGCTGTAGCCAGCATAGAAATCCACATTCATCTTCATGCCAGATACTTTTTCCACCACAGGT
>Ga0255062_10000257_pt1 | contig 11419 bp, 1 predicted proteins | sample 177RNAGHGhighgp2_FD_183092 | JGI IMG/M metagenome (GOLD analysis project Ga0255062, IMG submission 183092) | Metatranscriptome of sheep rumen microbial communities from Palmerston North, Manawatu-Wanganui, New Zealand - 1770 RNA GHGhigh gp2... | ecosystem: Host-associated > Mammals > Digestive... | reverse complement strand
TATCAACATAAAAAGTAGATATGATTTTTTATAATATTTAATTGGAAAGGACTGACAATGTTATGAATTTACTATGTGATATCAACAAGCAGAATGTGAAAATCATGTCCTTTTCAAAGAAGAAAATGAAAATACAAGCGTATTCTGTGTGACATCCATGCCTATGGTATGCGCTTTTGCTGTTTTACTGAGGGTAATGATATCCTGACGGTATTTTCATTTGATGACAGGAGGGGATTTTATGAGTTAAAAAATGAAATGACATAACTGCTGACCTATCGGCATAACGGGGGATATTTTTTGAAGGATGGATTTGATCACTGCAAAGCAGGTCGATCACTTGCGAAGGAGGAATTTACATGAAAAAGAAAAGAAAGCCCAATATCGGCAAAAAGCTGATGAGCAGTGTACTTGCGATGACAATGGCAATGGAGCTTGCTCCTGTTGCGGCACTGACTGCAAAGGCGGCAGTCAGCGAAGAAACTGTCACAGCTCTCGCTAAGGCTTATGACGGCGACGAGGAGCGTGCAAGAGCCGAACTTGAGGCACTTTATCAGTCAGGTATTATTGACGAAAGCGGAAACATGATAGTACCTGAGATCCGTGAAAACGGTCAGATCGTTTCACTTGACGATGTTGCGGTACGTATCGCAAACGGTGAGGAAGTCGGAGCTCTGACAGCTAACGGTTATGCTGTTACAAAGAACAAGATCATGCAGCTTTCCGAAGCAAAGGGCCTTTTTGAAGTTATCCGTGTTATGCAGGAAGGCGCAAATGTAGAGATCACTGAGGAACACCTCTCAAATTATGAGCAACTCAAGGAAAAGATCAAGGACGGAACTATTGATCTGGAATCAATCATCATGAATGGCGGCACCCTCTCAACAAATGATCTGCCTGATGATGAAAGTGAACAGCAGGAGGATATTCAGAGTATTGATATGCTCGCTATGCCTCGTATGCTGCCTGCACCGCTGCTGGCTGCGGCAGGAAATGAAAATGCCAATGCCAACATCGGCGGCTTCCCCTCAACAAAAACAAGCGAAGGAGAAGTTGAGACAGATGCAAACGGCAAGTACACACAGCCGTTTATCGGCGGTAATAACTATGAGAACAGCCACGCTTTCCAGCTCGCTGAACCTGAGAACAAGACCTATTACACCGACAGTAAGTATCAGGGAATCATCACAGACGGTGTTGTTTCGCTCTCTTGCGCCGACACGGCAACAGCAGGCGGCACTGTGACCGTTACTGCTACTCTTAACAATGCTCAGTCTGTTCCTGTCAGCTTTGACTGGTCAGCGGCAGGCGGAAGTATCGGTGCAAGCGGAAGCGGTACTGTCAAATGGAATGCAGGCGAAACAGGCGCAAAGACCTTTACTGTGAATGTTGCAGGAAAGGGCGATCAGCTCTGGGATGGCAAGCGCTCGTTTGTTATCAGTGTCGGCAATGTGAAAAATGCTCTGCTTAACGGCAATGCCACTACATGGAGCAAGACTGTTTCTGTTTCTGCAAGCGACAGAAGTGCAATTGATCTGTGGGTAAATGTCTACGGTTTGCTCGGAAGCAATCAGATGGAGGGAGACTACACTACACAAATAGGCTCTAAAAATAAAAAGGCAAATAGGTATATGTATTATACTACCTCACAGACCATTGATTCTATGCCTATTGGCTGCCGTGTCAGATTGATCATGAATCTGTCGGCTGCTATTCCGCAAAATAAACAAAAAGCATACTATTACTACGATGATCAACCTTGGTATTATGATGATGATGAGCAAAGAGTAGACTATAATGGTGCAGAGGCATATATATATCTGAAAAATCCTGATGACGCTTCTAAGGAGCTGAAACTCACTCTGGATGCATCAGCAGGTCACTCCACATGGACAAAGGAACTGTCAGCAGAGGAAGTCAGAGACTATGTCAGCGGTATAGGAAGTAAAGGCTCATCTACGATCACAGGTACTATAAAGTACAATTTCTGGCATAATAATAATATGCAGCACACAGAGAAAAGTTACAGTGTATGGGATGTAGCAGCTAATTATCTCAGAGGATTGCCAACACTTTCATCCGTAACTTTGCAGGCTATTCCGTATTCCACAGTTACTGACGTTTCTGTACCCTCAGGTACATATTACAGCGGTCAGGTCGTGCCGATCACCGTTACCCTCGATCACTATGCTACTGCAACAGAATCCGCAAAACTCATGGTCAACAATGTGGAATGCCCGTTACTTGATTCTGTCGGTACTCTCTCAAAGCAGTTCACTTTCGGCTATACAGTAAAGAGTGAGGACGCAGGTACGCTCAATGTACAGAGCATTAATATGGACGGCATGGATCCCGGCTTTGAGCTTACACCTAAGAGTTTCGGCATAGACGAAAACGTGAAGCTCGTTTCCACTGTCAAGCAGAACAGCCTTGACCTTGCAAACGTAAAGTACGGTATCAGCGACGATAATGCAGGTGAGCAGGATGTGACTGTTGTTATCCCGTTCAAGTCAGGCGCAAGCATTGAGTGGGTCAACAATGAGTGCGGCAACTGCACAACAAACGGACATGGCATCAGCATGAGCCTGCCCGATTACGGTGATGTAACGCTCAGAGATTACCTGAACGGCGCATATTTCTCCTATGACAACGGCAAGACAAGATTCCCTGTCTATATTGTACGTCAGGGCGCAGAAGAAAGACCTGTTGCGCTGGTATGCCGTTTTGCTCCTCATATGAACGCATCAGACTATCTGCGTAAGGATACTCTCAACCTGTTCATGGATATGACAGTCGGCATTCCCGACAGCACAACATACCTCGATACATGGGAAAATGTAAAGAAAGACACTAAGGGCTTTGCATACTTTGACGGCACTGCAAAGACAAATTCTGCTCCTGTATTCGTTGGTGCGAACTATACCCTCTATACCAAGTGCGGTATCATGTTCGACCCTGCGAAATATATTTCCCGTGGCGATTTTGATTATGCCGCAAGAACCGATACAGAAAACGGCTATCTGAATTATGATGACGGAAATCACATATTCCTCTGGGATAAAGAGCATCCTGAAAATCAGTATGATGTTGAAATTATTGCAAATGATGCATTCTATAACAGCGTAGTAAGAGGATTCCGTGCAGAAGACAGCACAGACCTTACACTCCGTTATAAGTGCAGCAACCGCAAGAACTTCACCTTCACTGACCCGAAATATTTCACATGGGAAAGCAGTGATACTAACATCGCAACAATTCGTGAAGATGATACTGACAAGACTAAGGTACATATTTCCTTCACAGGCAATCCGGGTGAAGTGGAATTTAAGCTGACAGCGAAAAACGGCTTGGAATCCAGTCAGTTCGATCTTCCTTCAGTGAAGCTGACCGTCCTCGAAGGAAAGACACCGTTCCTGAATATTTCCGAGTATTCACAGCTCCGTCCCGCACTGACCTATACAGATGTAGATGTTGCATTTTCTTCAAATATAACAGCCCGTAACGCTCAGGCAGGACAGGAAAACACTACCTTCACAGCAAAGCTCTACAAAGCAAAAGCAGTTGACGGCGAAACTGATACTTACGAAAAGGAAGGCGAGCCGATCTGGACATCTGATTTCAACAGTACATTAGAAGAACTGCTGACACATATCACTGTCCCAGGTGACCAGCTCACACACGCCGGAGCATACGCACTTGAGATCACAACTGAATATATCGGAGGCGATGTAGACGGCAAACCTACTGAGTCTAAGGCGCTTTCCGCAAGTGCATATATCGTAGCAAAGCAAGCTCCTGTGTCTGTCCACCTGAACAAGCTCGACAGCTATTATGTTACAAATAATAATATTCCGCAGATCGGATATACTGTCACATCTGAATCTGATACAACACAGGTAGAATACACCATTCAGAAGTCAGGCGAGGAGGTAAGCGACAGAAGAACTGCTTCAAACGGCAGGATCCCGTTCTCCGCATCTAAACCTGACAGCCTGAAGGAAGCATATACTATCACAGTTTATGCAAGAAACAGCGAAGATGAAGACTGGAGCGTTGATTCCATGCTCCTGACCGTGTACAACCCTGATATCCTGCATCAGATCGTAAGCGAAGTTGCAGCAGGCGAGATCGGCGGTACAACAGGCGGTACCGGTGACCAAATCGACGGTAAAACCATCAACATGGATAACCATGACAAGGTACAGGACTATATCGGTGAGAACGGCTATGAGCTGAACTTTGATGATTTCACTACACTCCGTACCGACATGAGCCTCCAGAAGATCGTTTCCCTGAACTACGGCGATACAGTCTATGGTATGCTGTCGGATAAGATGGAATGGGAGTCAAGCGACAGTCAGAAAGTCAGCGTAAACTATAAACAGGGCGGTATTTATTCAGATATCCGCAATTATAACTATACCACATATGCACCTGCAACAGATTTCCTGCTTGTCGGCAAGGAGGCAACAGGCACAGGCGAGAAAGTTACCATCAAGGCAACTCACGCCAATACAGGTATTGAATCCAGCTTCGATGTAACAACAAAGACTCTGAAAGACCAGCTTTATGTATTCAAGTTCAACCCGCCTATCAAGACAGATGTTATTTATACCAACGGTAAGGGTGAAAAGCGTACTCTGTCCAGCAACGATAAGGGCGAACTGGCTGTTTATGAGCCTGACGGCATTTTCGATCCTGTTATGGTAAGATCCGAAAATGAAGGCAAGGTCTATGTCGGAACATTGTTCCCAAGTGACCTGCAAACAGGTGAGCGTGATGTGGCATCATTACAGCTCTATCCATGCAATAATCTGCGCCTGCGTACCATCTCAGATGCAGAGCTTACATTCCGTACTCCTGACGGCAAGCTGTACAACGGCGATGTTATCATCCGTGGCGGTGTGTACAAGAACGGCATCTACTGCCCCGGTGCAAAGCTCAGTGTGGACAATAATCTGACAAAGCTCAACGGCCGTGAGGATATTCATGCAACTGTTACAAACGGCAAGCTGAAGATAACACTTGACCCGACTCAGTTCAAGCATGATCCGAACAGCACCGAAGAATTCGGCGGCGCACAGTCAGGCGATACGATCACATATGTATTTGAGTACCGCTTTGCAGATACTTATCAGCCGGGTTATGTTACACTTAATGCATATACTGACGTAGAGGGCGCTTCATCTCCGTCGGATTCTGTTGTCAACATGAGAGAAAATGTCGAAGGCAATAACAATCCACAGATCACCAAGCAGACCTTACAGCAGTATATGGACGGCAAGCCGCTGAAAGAGACTACTGATGTGACCAATTATAAAAAGAAGATCGGTATTTCTCCTCGTTATGACAAGGCAGAACTGATAACCGATATCGCACTGTCGGGTGAAACTGTAGAAAGAGACGAAAAAGGCTATACAACATATAATGCAAGCTCAATGCCATCTTTTGAACTCCGTATACCAAACAGAAAGGCATTCACAGGTCAGACAAAGAATTACAGCACATACGCAGAACAGATCATTGATCTGGCTGACCTCAAGGATTCGACACTGTATGTCTTCCCGTTCTCTGCTGTTCCGATGTCACGCAGTATTTACACCATGAATGACATGAATCTGACTGCTGACGGTATTACCACTGTTCAGATGTCATTCAACGAAACTGACAATAATAAGCCTGATGGCGAAAAAACAACTCTTGTAAGATCAACTCCGTATTCTTCTATGAATGCAGTCTTCAAGAAGGGCGGAACAGAGATCACTGAAAAACTCGGCTTCTCTGTTGCAAACCTTTCTCACTCGGAAGAAGTTGGCGGAAGTGGCAGCGGTTCAAAGGCAATGGCTCAGAATATGGGCGCAATGGTAATGAAGGAACTGGCTGCTGAAGGATTCAAGGGAGTTTCAGGAGGAGAACTTATAGGCAACGGTCTTGCATATCTGGGCGGTTTTGTTATGAAGGTAGCTCAGTCTGCTGTCAATGTGCTGGTAGTTCCGACAGAAGACCCAAGTGTATATCGCATAGTAGTACTGTTCATGTCGGACGGCCGTGTGCGTAATTATGACGAAAAGGAAGGCTTTACACCATGGGCTTCCGCAGAGGGTGTTACCGGAAAGGACGAGCACAGCGATACAGTAGAAAGCAATGTTGGCGGTGTTCCGGGTCTTAGCATAAGCGGTGGTTACGGCTTTAATACCTTTAAGAATTTAATGGGTTCCGGAAATAAATTTGATATGCTCGGTATCACGGAAACCAAAACGAAGGAAGTCACAGATGAAGACGGTAATACCAAGACAGAGACTGAGACAATAGACCATAAGAAGGATATTACCGATAAACTGAGCTTAGCAGGCAGCTTTGACTGGAAGATAGACCCTACACCTATTCCTTATGGTACGATTGTTATCGAAGCAAGAAACGAGACTGGTGAGGCATGGAACAACAAGATACTTTCAGAACGCACCAGAGACAAATGGAAGTATAAGGTTGTCGGCGGAAGTGTCGGAATCAATAGCGGTGTTTTACTTTTCTGGAACAGTAATTTCTTCTGCGGTCCTGTACCATGCAATGTAAAAATTGATCTGAAACTCAACCCTGATGTTGAAGTTCGTTTTGCAAGCAAGAATGATCAACTGGCAACAATGGTAGACTTTGCAATGACGGTTACACTTCACGCATTTGTCGGAGTCGGTGTTGACCTTTCTTCTCTTTTCACCTTTAAAGCAGGTGCGTTCGGCGAAGTGTCTGCAATGTATGAACTTCTGTATCTGGATGACCCGAATTATATGGATCTCACTGCCCTTGCGGAAGTTGAGAATCCTGAAGGTCCTATTCCGGAGGAAAAGAAAAAGCGTTACGGACATAAGCTGAGAATAAAGGGACAGGTCGGTCTTGAGGTCGATATCAAGTTCACACTTATCAACTATAAGAAGAAACTCTGCTCAGTCGGCTTCAACTGGAATAAAAAATGGGATGATTTTGATAAGATCCTTGAAAACTGGGAGAAGCAGGGCTACACAGATCTGAGCGGTACAACCACAAACGGTCAGAGATGGGATGCTACTCTTACTGCTAACGGTGTCGCAAACATCACGGTAGACGGCGGAAAGCAGGTCGAAAACAGAGATTATCTGAAATCTGTTCCGTTATCTCGTTTGCAGTCAAAGTCTATACTTTCGAGAAATGCAACATCTGACGGTATGGTAGAACTGTTTGAAAATGCATACCCGTATTCTAACCCTGTTGTTACCAATGACGGCAGCTATATGCTCTATCTTTCCGATAATGGCAACCCCGATGCTCCTGAGAGTGTAGTTCACTATGCAGTCAAGGACGGAAACGGCTATACTGATATGGGCAGAGTGGATACTTCCGAAGACAATATCCTTGCTGATTCTTCTGTTGTTGCAAGCGGTACAGGCGAAAACGCATTTGCCGCATGGGTAAAGCAGCTTGATTCACTCGAAAAGGAAATGAAGGACAAGGTATCCTATGATGACCTCGGAATGATGATGAATGCCACTGAAATTTACGGCAGTGTATGCCATGACGGACAGTGGACAACAGAACGTCTGACAGATAATGCTATGGCAGATATGTCTCCGACTATCGCAAGCAGCGGCGATCGTGGAATCGTTGCATGGCGAAGCCTCAGCGCAACTGCTATGCCCGAAGAAGACGGTGAGCAGGATATTACTGCTATGTTCAATTCCGAAAACAGCATCAACTACCGCATATTCGACGGAACTGAATGGAAGGAAGCAAAGATCGCTTATAACGGTTCAGCAGGTACAGTCAGTGCAGTCGATTCTGCAATGCTTTCAGATGGCACATCCATGCTCGTATATACTGTTCGTACAGGTGAGGACAACACCAGCACAGAAACATTCTATACCCTCATTGACCAGAACGGTGATATCATTACCACAGGCCGTCTGACAAATGATGACAGCATTGACACTAATGCACAGGTTTCAATAGTTGGCGATCAGTTTGTTGTTGGCTGGTACTCCGAACACGCTTCAAACGAAGCTGAGGATTCTGGAGAACCAATTGTCAGCCATGATATCAGACTTGCAAGGATCAACGCTAACGGCAGTGTGGATGCTGAATTCCCACAGAGCATCGGCGGCGGAGCTGATTCAGACATAGGTGCTGATTTCCACTTCTCTGCACCCGAAGGCAATGACGATCTCAGCAAGCTGGCGATCGTATGGTCGCAGCCAAAGAACAGCGACGCTGAAGAAGATGCAGGAAAGTATCAGCTCAATGCAGTTCGCTTCTTTGAGGAAAACGGTGCTATCGGCGTGACTGCACCAACAAAGATCGCAGAGACCGGAAAACACTATGTAATTGATGCATTTGATACATATACTGATGAAAATGATGAGATCAAGGCAGTTCTTATCGGAAGTGACTATAACTCAGTTGACGGAATCAGCGCTTTTGATACGATTGATCTGTCAGATACACCGATCGAAGTTGTGGATGAAGAAGGCAACATTTCAGATATGCTGACGATTCTGGATCAGGAGCCTGTTGCAAGCATGAAGCTGGCAAGCGGTGCATTCCAGACAACAGCTATTGAAGCAACTGCTGATACAGATCTTACAACACTCATGCCTGAACTGGAGCATCCTGTGCAGTTTACTGTTCATAATACAGGTACAAGCATAGTGAATACCATAAATGCCGAGGTTGGCGGTCAGCATAAGGAATTTACCGATCTTAATCTTCTTCCGGGACAGACTACTGTTCTTACATTCAGCTATAATGTACCGCAGACTGTAAGTGATGTAAGCTACACCCTCACAGCAGACAGACAAGGCACAGCATCCGGAGAGCTTATTCTGAATCGTCCTGATGTCGGAATCGCTGATATACAGGTAGTAAGAGAAGGCAGCAAGACAAGAGATATCAAGGTAAATCTGAACAACAATCTGGATATTCCTCTCGAAGGAAGCGGAAAGACTGTAATGCTCGGATTCTACCGAGACATCGATCATACTGAGCAGATAGGCGATCTTATTAAAATTGATGATGCCGCTTCACTGAAGGATATTGATGATGATATTTATACATATCAGCAGTCGATGTCTTTGACAGAACTGCTTGGTGAAAATGTACAGGAAGTTCCGGCAGAGGGAGTTCATGTATTCGCATATGCATGGGTCGCTGATTCTGAAGAACTTTCAACATTTGAAAACAGTGCTTCTGTTGTTCTGGAAAGTATGCTTGCAAAATACGACAGCCAGATCATGATGAATTCCGCACTGATCGAAGAAGATGACAACAACTATAAAATAGTGGCTGATATCAGCAACAATTCACTCCAGTCGGCTGAGGTCGGCAGTGTGGTCGCTGATATTCTGGACAGCAGAAACAGAGTACTCAAGACAGTAACTATCATAGAAGATAATGACGATGAATCAACACTTGATGGTGAGGAATCAAAGACAATCACTGTTTCGGCAGGTGAGATCAAGGGCGAACCTTCAACTGTTGTACTGAGATCAAGTGAACAGTCTGTACTGCTCGATGCAGTAACAAACAAAGGTATCGCAGATACCACAAGCATCCTGCTGAACAAGGACGGCAAACCCGCAGGTATGCTTCCAGGTGCAACAAGAAGCGGATACAAGTTTGAGGGCTGGTTCACAAAGCCTGTCGGCGGTGAGCAGATCACAAATGACACAGAGCTTGAAGCAGGTGTTACACTCTACGCACAGTTCTCATATATCAAGAGAGATCAGGGCTTCAAGATCACAATGGAAGACCACGAGTATGACGGAACAGCACACGAGCCTAAGATCAACGGTACTGTATACGGTAAGATGACAACTGAATACTTCGATGCTAATACGGGCGAACAGCTTTCTGAAGCACCGACCGAGATCGGACACTACATTGTCAAGGCATATGCAGACGGCAACTACTACTACAACGAGTACGAAACAACAACTGATTACTGGATCACAACATCTGGTATGTACCATATTACAGTCACGAACGGTACAGTAAACGGTAAACCATCAGGCGAATTTGCTCCGGGCACGACCGTAGAAATAAAGGCAGATGCACCTGATAACGGCTACAAGTTCAGCGGCTGGAAGTCTGACGGTAAGATAGTTTCAAAGGATGCAAGCTATACATTCGAGATGACCTCTGAAAATGTCGAGTTTGAGGCAGTATATGAGGAAGATGTATATTCACAGGAAGTGGCAGAAGCAGCTATCGCAGACGGAGTGGCAGTTGATCTCGCTGATGCAGTACTGAAGGACGGAACAAAGGCACGTTTCGTTCTGACACCGACCCTTGCAGATGGCTGGACAGTAGATGCTTACGGTATCGTATACGACAAGACAGGAGCAGTTACAGATGCAGAGACAGCCAAGGCAAAGCTCGTTCTGGACGGAAACTATGTGACCAAGACCTGCTCAGCAAAGGACGGCACACCGTATGCACTGAATGTTACTCCGACTGACGGCAACACTATCTGGGCAGCAGGCTATATCACAGTAAGCAAGGACGGCAAGACTGCAACTATCTACACTGAGCCTATGTCAGGCAATGTGGCAGAAATGCAGATCGCAGAAAATGCAAAGCTCGATCTGGCTGATGCAGCACTCAAGGACAATGCAAAGGCACGTTTCGTTCTTACACCTGATATCCCGGACGGCTACACAATTGAGGCTTACGGTATTGTCTATGACAAGACAGGTGCGATCACAGATGCAGAAACAGCAAAGAATGGTCTGGTTCTCGGCGGAAGCTATGCTACAAAGACCTGCTCAGCAAAGGACGGCACACCATATGCTCTGAATGTTACACCGACTAACGGCAACACTATCTGGGCAGTAGGTTATGTCACTGTCACAAAGGACGGCGTGACCAGGACAGTTTACACTGAGCCTAAGTCAGGCAATGTGGCAGAACTTCAGATCAGGGAGAATGTCAATGTCAACCTTGCAGATGCAGTACTGAAGGACGGAACAAAGGCAAGATTCGTTCTTAAACCTGAGATAGCAGAAGGCTGGACAGTCAAGGGCTACGGCATCGTATATGACAAGACAGGTGCGATCGCAGATGCAGAAACAGCAAAGAATGGTCTGGTTCTCGGCGGAGACTATGTGACAAAGATCTGCTCAGCAAAGGACGGCACACCGTATGCTCTGAACATCACACCTACGAATGACAACACGATCTGGGCAGTTGGCTACATAACAGCAGAAAAGGACGGTAAGACCGTAACGATCTACACCGAGCCGAAGTCTGCTAAGGTTAGTGAACTGAGCTGAAAAATACTGATTTGTCTGCATGACGGATAAGTCATATTGTATCGCAGATAAAACTGTATAAAAGCATAAGCACCACTCTGTGATGGGGTGGTGCTTATTGTTGATTGACATAAAATGGTTTA
>Ga0255062_10000256_pt1 | contig 11422 bp, 22 predicted proteins | sample 177RNAGHGhighgp2_FD_183092 | JGI IMG/M metagenome (GOLD analysis project Ga0255062, IMG submission 183092) | Metatranscriptome of sheep rumen microbial communities from Palmerston North, Manawatu-Wanganui, New Zealand - 1770 RNA GHGhigh gp2... | ecosystem: Host-associated > Mammals > Digestive... | reverse complement strand
TGTCAATAGTGATTATATCCCCTTCTTTGAGAACAACTTTATCGGAAGGTATTCCGTGCACCACAACATCGTTGACAGATGTGCACAAAGCTGCCGGAAAGCCTTCAAAACCTATACAGCCGGGTATTGCGCCATGGTCACGAATACACTGGTCGGCAATTTTGTCAAGTTGCATTGTGGAAACCCCCGGCTGTATGGCTTTCGCCACTTCAGCCAGGGTTATTCCTAAAATGCGGTTACTTTCACGAATGCGTTCTACCTGTTCTTCGTTTTTCAGATAAATCATGACAAAACATAAGATTTAGTAGATCGCAGCCGTCGAACGTCCCATGATGCGACCTGATTCAAGGAAGCCATCGTAGTTACGTTCGTTGAGTCTTGCTTCTATTTGTGACAATGTGTCAAGTATAACACCTACAAGTATCAACAAAGAAGTACCTCCAAAGAACTGAGCAAATTCGTTGCTCACACCAAGTATGCGTGCGAAAGCAGGCAGAATAGCTACTATTGCGAGGAATATTGATCCCGGAAGTGTAATGCGTGACATGATGGTGTCAATAAACTCTTCAGTTTTCTTGCCTGGTTTAACACCCGGTATGAATCCGTTATTTTGTTTGAGGTGTTCAGCCATCATGTGCGGATTGATGATAATTGCCGTATAGAAGTAAGTGAACAGTATTATGAGCAGTGCGAAGATAAAGTTATACCAGAAACCTGTATTATCCAGAAAAGCGCTGATAAAACCTTGAGCACTCTCGATATTTGAGAAGCCGACGATGGTAATAGGTATGAACATGATAGCCTGTGCGAAGATGATAGGCATCACATTGGCAGCGTTGACCTTCAGAGGGATGAAGTTACGAACGCCTCCGTACTGCATATTACCACGGATTTGTTTAGCGTACTGCACAGGTATTCTGCGTGTACCTTGCACGAGCAGTATTGTAAGAGCTACAACTACGAGGAGTACGAAAAGTTCAAGCAGGAACATGATAGGACCTCCACCGGCGTCACCGAGACGTGAGGCGAATTCCTTAATCAGGGCTCCCGGGAGACGAGCTATGATACCTATCAAGATGATGAACGATATTCCGTTACCAACACCTTTGTCGGTGATGCGTTCTCCGAGCCACATAACGAACATAGAACCTGCCGTTAGGATAATTGTGGATGAGAACTGGAACCAAAATCCTGCCGGCATGGCAGAACCGGCATGGGCGAGTTGCACGCTGAGGTTAACGAGATAAGAAGGACCTTGAATGAGTAGTATGACTACTGTGAGATACCTTATTATCTGGTTCATTTTTCTCTGTCCGCTCTCGCCTTCCTGCTGCATACGCTGGAAATATGGCACCGCGATGGTCAGTAGCTGAATTACGATAGAGGCCGAGATGTAAGGCATAATACCGAGCGCGAATATAGAAGCGTTGGAGAATGCGCCACCTGAGAACATATCCAAAAGTGCGAGAAGTCCTCCAGCAGTCTGGTTCTTCAACTCTGTTAGTGCGTCAGGATTGATGCCCGGCAACACGACAAAAGACCCGAAACGATAGATAAGCACGAAGAGCAACGTGATGAGTAAACGATTGCGTAGGTCTTCTATCTTCCAGATATTTTTTATCGTTTCAATAAACTTCATGATACAATTATGAAATTATAATTTAACAATAGTGCCTCCTGCGGCTTCGATAGCTTTTTGTGCTGACTGTGAGAATGCATGGGCTTTCACTTCGATTTTGGCTTTCAGTTCGCCATTACCGAGGATTTTCACCAAAACATTTTTTCCCACCAGTCCTGCAGCTACAAGATCTTCAACAGTGATAGTTGTGAGTTGTTTTTCATCGGCAAGCATTTGCAGTTTGTCGAGGTTTACAGCCTTATACTGAACTCTGTTGATATTTTTGAAGCCAAATTTAGGCAATCGGCGTTGAATAGGCATTTGACCGCCTTCAAAACCGATTTTATTTTTATATCCTGAGCGTGATTTAGCGCCCTTATGACCGCGTGTTGACGTTCCACCGAGTCCAGAACCTGCGCCTCTTCCCACGCGTTTACGCGAGTGTGTTGAGCCAAGTGCGGGTTTGAGATTACTGAGATCCATAATAATTTGTTATTTTTGTTATGCATAGACCTGACATTATCAGGTCCATGCATGTTAGGTTAGGATTTATAATACTTTGACGAGATGGTTGACTTTAGCTACCATACCCAGGATTTGTGGAGTAGCCTCATGTTCAACTACATCATTAACTTTTCGCAGACCCAAAGATTCCATTGTTAACTTTTGGGTTTTAGAGCATTTGATTGTGCTCCTTACTTTTTGAATTTTGATTGTAGCCATATCCTGAATATGAAATTAGCCGTTAAATACAACATCGAGTGATACACCTCTGTTTTGAGCCACCATGTGTGCGTCGCGCAGTTCGGCGAGAGCTGCTACAGTAGCTTTAACGAGGTTGTGAGGGTTAGAAGAGCCTTTCGACTTTGCGAGCACGTCATTGATTCCCGCGCTTTCCAGTACGGCACGCATAGCGCCACCGGCTTTAACACCGGTACCTTGTGATGCGGGTGCGATATAAACTTTTGCGCCGCCGAATTTAGCTATCTGCTCGTGAGGAATAGTACCATTCATTACTGGTACTTTAATGAGGTTTTTCTTGGCAGACTCGGTACCTTTGGCGATAGCTGTCTGAACTTCGCCCGCTTTACCCAGTCCGTAACCTACAACGCCATTTCCGTCGCCTACAACAACGATGGCTGCAAAGGTGAATGTACGACCACCTTTAGTAACTTTGGTAACACGGTTAACCGCAACGAGGCGTTCTTTGAGTTCCAAATCATTGGTTGTTTTTACTCTGATCATATTTGTAGCCATTAGAAGTTAAGACCGGCGTTGCGTGCTGCTTCTGCCAGTTGTTTTACACGTCCATGATAGAGGTATCCGTTACGGTCGAAAACGACTTTGTCGATACCGGCTTGTTTAGCGTTTTGTGCTATGAGTTCTCCAACTTTAGCCGCTTGCTCTATCTTAGTCATTTTATCTGTAATATGTCTTGACGATGCCGCTGCGAGTGTTCTGCCGGCTTTGTCGTCAATAATCTGCGCATAGATGTGCATGTCGCTGCGGAAGACAGTAAGTCTGGGTCTTTCAGCGGTACCTGACACCTTAGTGCGAATATGCTTTTTAATTTTAAGCCTTCTTGCTATTTTCTGGTTCATGATTCACAATTTTAGAAGTTATTTACCGGCTGATTTACCAGCTTTACGACGTAGTACTTCGCCTTGGAACTTCACGCCTTTGCCCTTATAAGGTTCAGGTTTGCGCAGTGAGCGCAGTTTAGCGCATATTTGTCCGAGGAGTTGTTTGTCGCAGCTTTCGAGAATGATGAGCGGGTTTTGGTTACGTTCGCTCTTTGTTTCCACTTTCACTTCAGGAGGCAGCACCAAGATAATGGGGTGCGTATATCCGAGTGCAAGTTCGATAACATTGCCGTTGTTAGAAGCTCTGTAACCTACACCTACCAATTCCAAGGTTTTCTTATAGCCTTCAGAAACGCCAACCACCATATTGTGTATCAAGGCTCTGTAAAGTCCGTGTTTAGCTCTTGACTCACGCTCGTCGTTGGGGCGTTTAACGTGCAGTTCTGTTCCTTCGATTTCAATTGAAATCAGAGGGTCGATGCATTGTTGAAGTTGACCTTTCGGTCCTTTTACGGTGATGACATTATCTTTATAGTCAACGGTTACGTTGGCGGGGATATGTACCGGAAGTTTACCTATTCTTGACATTGTTTTTCCTCCTATTAATAAACGTAACACAAAACTTCGCCTCCGAGTTTTTCCAGGAGAGCTTCTTTATTAGTCATCACGCCTTTTGACGTTGAAAGGATAGCTATACCAAGTCCGTTAAGAACACGTGGCATTTCGCGATATCCCACGTATCTGCGGAGACCTGGTGTTGACACTCTTTCAAGTCCTTTGATGGCATTTACCTTGTTCACGGGGTCATATTTCAGGGCGATTTTAATTGCGCCTTGCGGACCGTCTTCGATGAACTTGTAGTTGAGGATATATCCTTTTTCGAATAATATCCTTGTCATTTCTTTCTTAAGGTTTGATGCCGGCACTTCTACTACTTTGTGTCCGGCGCGTATTGCGTTACGCAACCTTGTAAGATAATCTGCAATTGGATCTGTCATTTTATAATAAGAATTAAATTAATCCCGCCTACCGGGACAATATTTAGTATGATATTTCTGTTTATTACCAGCTAGCTTTTCTTACTCCGGGTATTAAGCCTTTAGAGGCCATTTCGCGGAACTGTATTCTTGACAGTCCGAACTGCCTCATATATCCCTTTGGACGTCCTGTGATTTTGCATCTGTTATGTAGTCTTACAGGGCTGGCGTTTTTAGGAATAAGCTGGAGAGCTTCGTAATTACCCTCTTTGAGGAGTTGTGCTCTTTTGGCGGCGTATTTAGCTACCAAGCGTGCTCTTTTGACCTCACGGGCTTTCATCGATTCTTTTGCCATTGCTTATCAGATTTTGGTTAATAGTTTAGATTACTTTTTGAAAGGCAGACCGAATTCGCGCAACAAAGCGAAACCTTCTTCATCAGTAGGAGCAGTTGTAACGAATGTTATGTTCATACCGAGTAGTTTAACGATGTTGTCGATATTGATTTCCGGGAAAATTATTTGCTCTTCAATACCGAGGGTATAGTTACCTCTTCCGTCGAGTTTACGTTCAATACCTTTAAAGTCGCGAATACGCGGCAGTGCTACTTTCACGAGTCTCTCAAGGAATTCATACATACGTTGTCCACGCAGAGTGACGCGCACTCCGATAGGCATTTGTTTACGCAGTTTGAAGTTGGCGATATCTTTACGTGACACAGTAGCTACGGCCTTCTGACCAGCGATGGCGGTCATCTCATTGATGGCCACTTCAATATACTTTTTGTCAGCAACAGCGATACCCAACCCTTGGTTGAGGACAATTTTAGTAAGTTTGGGGCACTGCATAACGGTTTTATACCCAAACTCTTTCATCAAGAGAGGAACGATACGTTCCTGATAGTCTTGTTTTAGGCTTGCTGTATTCATTATTCTTAAAGTTCTTTACCTGTTTTTTTAGAAACTCGTACGAGTTTTCCTTTTTCGTTTCTTACGCGTCCAACGCGCACCGGTCTTCCGTCTTCTACGGGGTTAAGGTTAGAGATATGTATGGGAGCTTCTTTTTTCACAAAACCACCTTGTGGATTTTTGGCATTGGGTTTAGTGGCTTTAGTGATGATATTCACTCCCTCTACAATAGCTCGTTGTTTATCAACGAGCACTTGTAGCACACGACCAGTTTTACCTTTGCTGGCACCGGCATTGACAAAGACGATGTCACCTTTTTTTATGTGTAACTTAGCCATATTAAGATTGTTAAAGATATTAAAGCACTTCAGGTGCCAGTGAAACTATTTTCATGTTAGTGGCACGCAGTTCACGTGCTATGGGTCCGAATATGCGGCTACCGCGGAGTTCTCCTGCGTTATTGAGCAGTACGCATGCGTTGTCGTCGAAACGAATATAAGAACCGTCGGGACGGCGGACTTCTTTTTTCACTCTGACAACGACAGCTTTAGACACTGTACCTTTTTTCATATCGCTGGAGGGAATCACGCTTTTAACAGCAACGACGATTATATCGCCCAGTGTTGCGTAGCGTTTGCTGGTACCTCCAAGAACTCGTATGCATAGAGCTTCTTTAGCACCGCTGTTATCGGCCACTGTGAGTCTTGATTCTTGCTGTATCATTATTTAGCCCTTTCGATAATTTCAGTTAGTCTCCATCTTTTAGTTTTGCTCAGCGGACGAGTTTCCATAATGCGAACAGTATCACCTACGTTGCATTCGTTTTTCTCGTCATGTGCGTGGAATTTTTTCGTTTTGTTAACGAATTTTCCATACATGGGGTGTTTTTCTTTCCATTTCACAGTTACTGTGATGGTTTTGTCCATGGAGACGCTAGTAACCACACCCGTTCTTTCTTTTCTTAAATTTCTTGTTTCCATTAGTAAAATTAATTTAGTTCTCTTGCCGTGAGCTCAGTTTTGATGCGGGCTATTTCGCGTCTTTTTTGTTTGATGAGCATAGGGTTTTGCAGAGGTGAAATGGAATGTGATAGTTTGAGGTCTTGCAATTCGCTTACAGCGACGTCAAGTTTTTCTTGTAGTTCCTTGACGGTAAGTTCTTTTATTTCACTTGTTTTCATAGTTGTTTACGCATTTTGAGAATAGTCATAATCGCGTCTAACGACGAATTTGGTTGTGATCGGGAGCTTTTGCGCTGCAAGTCTTAGCGCCTCTTTCGCGACATCAAATGGCACGCCATCGATTTCGATAATTATTCTTCCGGGAGCCAATGGCACTACGAATCCTTCCGGTGCTCCTTTACCTTTACCCATACGAACATCAAGAGGTTTTTTGGTAATGGGTTTATCGGGGAACACTCGAATCCAGACTTGTCCTTGACGTTGCATGTGTCTAGTAACGGCGACACGAGCAGCTTCTATTTGACGTCCTGTGAGCCATATAGTACCGAGTGATTTTATGCCGAAGGATCCGAAAGCGAGCTGGTTGCCGCGTTGCGCTTCTCCTTTGATGCGGCCTTTTTGCTGTCTTCTGAATTTAGTTCTTCTTGGTTGTAACATGGTTTGTAATGTTGAATTACGTTAAACTTATTTTCTATTACGTTTGAATCCGCGTCCGTTACCGTCTCTTCTGTTACCTCTTTGACGGTCTTCGGTTTTTGCAACCTGGAAGTTAGGAGCCAGGTCGCGTTTTCCGTAAACTTCTCCGCGGCAAATCCAAACTTTGATACCTATTACACCAACCTTGGTAACGGCTTCGGCATGGCAGTAGTCGATATCAGCTCTGAGAGTATGCAGAGGTGTACGTCCTTCCTTATACATCTCCGAGCGTGCTATTTCGGCACCGTTGAGTCGTCCTGAGACTTGTACTTTGATGCCTTCAGCGTTAAGTCTCATAGTTGACGCGATGGCATTCTTGATGGCTCTGCGATAAGCTATTTTGCCTTCAAGTTGACGTGCAATTTGTTTAGCAACGATAGTAGCGTCAAGTTCTGGTTTCTTAACTTCTGATATTTCGATTTGTACTTCTTTATCAGTGATTTTCTTGAGTTCGCTTTTGAGTTTTTCAACTTCGGCACCGCCCTTACCGATTATTTGTCCGGGTCTTGCCGTGCAGACTGTGATAGTCACAATTTTGAGAGTACGTTCAATAACTATACGTGAGATATAGGCATTCGCAAGACGGGCATTGAGATATTTGCGTATTTTGTCGTCTTCGAGCAAAGTATCACCGTATTTTTTGCCGCCGAACCAGTTGGAGTCCCAACCGCGAATAATACCGAGGCGGTTACTAATTGGATTGATTTTTTGTCCCATCGAGCTTAATTATTTTGAGTTTGTTCTTTAGTGTCGACGAAAATTGTCACGTGGTTAGATCTTTTGCGAATGCGGTATCCACGGCCTTGCGGTGCGGTACGCAGTCTTTTGAGCATAGTGGCAGAATCGACGGCGATATTAGTTACGTAAAGTACGTTATTTTCATCAGCCTTGAGTCCTGTTTTTTGTTCCCAGTTAGCTATTGCTGATTTAAGCAGCTTCTCAACCTTGATAGAAGCTTCTTTTTTTGAAAAGCGCAGAGCTCCGAGAGCTTGGTTTACTTCCATGCCTCTAATCATGTCAGCCACGAGTCTCATCTTACGAGGTGACGTGGGGACAGAATTGAGTTTTGCGAAGTAAAGCTTTTTATTAGCTTCTTTGCGTTTTTCTGCTGATATTCTTTTTCTTGCACCCATTGTGTGTAGAATGTTTTTTTAATTGTTAGTAAAACTTCAATGGATTATTTTCTGTTACCTGAGTGTCCTCTGAAGGTGCGTGTAGGAGCGAACTCACCGAGTTTGTGTCCTACCATGTTTTCAGTGACGTAAACAGGAATGAATTTATTTCCATTGTGAACTGCTATTGTGTGCCCTACGAAATCAGGAGATATCATAGATGCTCTTGACCATGTTTTGATAACGGCTTTTTTGCCAGATTCGTTCATGGCGAGCACTTTTTTCTCGAGTGAAAGTGCTATATAGGGTCCTTTTTTTAATGAACGGCTCATAGTAGAAAGTTTATTTTATTATTTCCGTTTTCTTTCGATGATGTACTTTGTTGACAATTTCTTTGGTTTTCTGGTCTTGAGACCTTTCGCCAACAAGCCTTTTCTTGAGCGCGGGTGTCCGCCTGATTGACGTCCTTCACCACCGCCCATCGGGTGATCTACAGGGTTCATTGCAACGCCGCGAACTCTTGGTCTTCTACCGAGCCAGCGTGTGCGTCCTGCTTTACCAGATTGTTCGAGTGAGTGGTCTGAATTACCTACAGCTCCCACAGTAGCTCTGCAAGCGCAAAGTATTTTGCGAATTTCTCCCGAGGGGAGTTTAATGATGGCGTATTTATCTTCGCGAGATGTAAGTTGTGCGAAAACGCCGGCAGAGCGCACGAGTGCTGCTCCTTGTCCTGGTCGGAGTTCTATATTATGTATAATAGCTCCGAGAGGGATGTTTTGCAGAGGTAGAGAGTTGCCTACTTCAGGTGCCACATCAGCTCCTGACATCACCGTTTGTCCTACTTCGAGACCATTAGGTGCAAGGATATAACGTTTTTCACCGTCAGCATAGAAAAGCAATGCGATACGAGCCGATCTGTTAGGGTCGTATTCGATTGTTTTCACGACTGCCGGAACACCGTCTTTATTGCGTTTGAAGTCAATTACGCGATATTTTCTTTTGTGTCCACCGCCGATCATACGCATGGTCATTTTACCATCGTTGTTACGACCGCCGGTTTTTTTGAATCCGAACACAAGAGACTTTTCTGGTACGTTTGTCGTAATTGAGTCAAAGGTACCAATAATTTTGTGTCTTTGCCCCGGTGTTGTGGGCTTTAATTTACGTACAGCCATTGTTGTAATTAGATATTGCTATAAAAATCGATTTTATCACCTTCTTTGACTGTCACAATAGCTTTTTTATAGGCTTGTGTTCTTCCGCTGATGACGCCAGAGCGTGTATAGCGGCTTTTATTTTTAGAAGGCTGAATGATAGTATTAACTGCTATAACCTTAACGCCGTATTGTTTTTCGACGGCGTTTTTGATTTCAATTTTGTTGGCGTCGATATCCACGCGGAATGCGTAGCGATTTTGCTTTTCGCCCATCGCATTCATTTTCTCTGTTACTATAGGTTTGATAATGATAGCCATGATGTTTTATGCATTAAAAGTTTTACCTATGGCTTCGATAGCGTCCACGGTAAGCACAACAAAATTCGCATTCAGAATAGCGTAAGTGCTTAATTCCGTTGCGAGAGTCACGTTTGCTGTTTGCAGATTACGAGCCGACAAAATTACGTTTTTATTTACAGACGGCAAAATAAACAGTGCTTTTTTATCGCCAATTTTAAGATTATTTAACATTGCGATAAATTCTTTAGTTTTTGGTTCTTGAAAATCGATAGAATCAAGCACTATAATTTTGTTGTCTTGTGCTTTATAAGAAAGTGCAGACTTACGAGCGAGGGCTTTAAGTTTCTTATTGAGTTTGAAGCTATAATCGCGTGGTACCGGACCGAAAATACGTCCGCCACCTACTCTTACAGGTGATTTGATATCACCGGGACGAGCTCCACCGCCGCCTTTCTGGCGTCCGAGTTTACGTGTACTACCTGCTATTTCGCTACGTTGTTTGCTCTTATGAGTTCCCTGACGTTGGTTTGCCAAATACTGTTTAACATCCAAATATATGGCGTGGTCGTTAGGTGTGAGAGCAAAGATGGCATCGTTCAACTGTACTTTTTTTCCAGTATCTTCGCCTTTTATGTTATATACGCTTAGTTCCATATTATTTGTTGATGATAACGATTGAATTTTTGGCTCCGGGAACAGATCCTTTTACGAGCAAAAGGTTATGTTCTGGAATTACTTTAAGAATTTGAAGGTTCTGTACAGTTACTCTGTCACCTCCCATACGTCCTGCCATTCGCATTCCTTTGAATACTCGTGAGGGGTATGAAGAAGCTCCGAGTGAACCTGGTGCACGTTGGCGGTCGTCCTGACCGTGTGTGTTTTGACCTACGCCTCCGAATCCGTGGCGTTTTACGACACCTTGGAAGCCTTTACCTTTTGATGTGCCGACAACGTCCACGAAAGAGTTTTCTTCAAAGATTTCCACGGTGAGTGTATCACCAAGTTTGATGTCTTTGTCAAAACCTTTGAACTCGGCCAAGTGTCTTTGAGGTGCTACTCCCGCAGCTTTGAAGTGTCCGGCTTCTGCTTTGTTAGTGTGTTTTTCGGTTTTTTCCTGAAAACCGATTTGCACAGCTTCATAGCCGTCATTTTCAAGAGTTTTGATTTGAGTAACAACGCAAGGACCTACTTCGATAACAGTGCATGGCACGTTTTTGCCATCGGCACTGAAAACGGATGTCATTCCGATTTTTTTTCCTAATAATCCTGGCATTTCAAATTAAATTTTTAATTGGTTTATGTTAACTGAATATATGTTGACTTATTTGATAGAAACTTCAACACCTGAAGGTATTTCGAGTTTCATGAGAGCCTCTATGGTATTGCTGTTGGGATTATAGATATCGATAAGTCTTTTGTATGCAGACAGTTGGAATTGCTCGCGTGATTTTTTGTTCACAAATGTCGAGCGGTTAACAGTAAAGATACGTTTATGCGTAGGCAGGGGTATAGGTCCGCTAACGATAACGCCTGTTGTTTTGACAGACTTAACGATTTTTTCAGCTGATTTGTCCACGAGGTTGTAGTCGTAGGATTTGAGTTTAATTCTGATTTTCTGACTCATGATTTAATGAGATTAATGATTAAAGATTAACAAAAATATATCACACAAATTCCCGCGAGTTAAGAGTCATTTGCTAACTCGCGGGATTTGTAATTATCATAACAGGTCCACACGTCCTTTTACTTCTTCGAGAACTGCTTTTGCAATTGACGAAGAAACTTCGGCATAGTGACTGAATTCCATTGATGATGTGGCACGTCCTGAAGTTATGGTACGCAGAGCTGTAACATATCCGAATGTTTCAGCGAGTGGAACTTTAGCTTTAACGATACGGGCTCCCGTGCGTGATGTTTCCATTCCTTCGACTTGTCCACGGCGTTTATTGAGGTCTCCGATTACGTCGCCCATATTTTCCTCGGGTGTCACCACTTCCATTTTCATGATTGGTTCCATGAGTACGGGTTTTGCTTTTGCGCAAGCGTTTTTGAAAGCCATCTGTGCGCAAATCTCGAAAGAGAGCTGGTCGGAGTCCACCGGATGGAACGAAC
>Ga0255062_10000248_pt1 | contig 11529 bp, 18 predicted proteins | sample 177RNAGHGhighgp2_FD_183092 | JGI IMG/M metagenome (GOLD analysis project Ga0255062, IMG submission 183092) | Metatranscriptome of sheep rumen microbial communities from Palmerston North, Manawatu-Wanganui, New Zealand - 1770 RNA GHGhigh gp2... | ecosystem: Host-associated > Mammals > Digestive... | reverse complement strand
TACAAATAAGAAATTACCTTAATTAGCATAAAAAAAAGGGATTCAGAACCCCTTAAAACCTTATTACTGAGAAAGTACAGAAAATAAAAGTTTATGTTTAGTTTAAGTCAAAAATCAGAAAAATTTTTTCGATTACTTGGATATATTTTAATATTTCCATATATTTATATAAAAAGAAAATCTGAAAGGAGGTATTCAAAGTATCTAAAATTAGGGAGGGATTTTGTACTTTCTCGCTCCCTTATTATTGAAAAATGCTTCTGAAAACCCTTAAAAACCTTACTATATGAAAAACAAGTCAATCAAAAAGAAAGTTTTCCCAAATGGGAGAATAGAAATAGAAGATAAGAAGAAAGGTCTAAAGATTACGACCTACGGAACAAGTGATATTGTTTTTTGAAAAAAAAGGAGTTGAGAACCCTTTAAAACCTTACAAATAATAACCTAATAAAACCTTAAAATTATGTTTAAACACAAGTTTACTGGAATTATTTATTCTAATCGTAAAGAGGCTGTCAGAGTAATGGGACAAGGAAGATATAAGAGAGCATTAAAGAATTGCGAGTTTATCTTCGACTATGAGCCTCAAGAAGGAGAAACTGCTATTAATACAGTTTTCAGCAACAAAAACAAGTAAATCAATTAACCTAACAATTTTGTTATTTAAAACCTTAACTTTTTATGGAAATTAATAGGAATTTTGCTTTTACCCTTAACGTAAGTAGTGAGGGTTATGAAAAGAAAACAGATGCTATAGCTTGTCTTTCTTCAAAAGGAGCAGAAGCTATAGGTAGAAAGAAGATGTGTTTCTTCGAAAACACTTTAACTGTAGATGAATTCTTAGATTTGGCACAAAGTGGTCATTCATTCTGTGCTTTATATAGATTTGAAGAAGGCAAAAAATACTGGTACAGTAATAAGAAGGGACAGAAATATTGTGGTTATCCTTATTATCAGAGAGATAGTAAGACAGCTACAAAAGGAGGCTTAAAAATAGATTTTAAAAGGGATGAATATTTCTCTGGTAGCCAAGTGATATTTATTGATATTGATGATACTAAGTACACTGATATTAATGAGTATATAAGCCTTTTGACATTTAAGCCTACAATGGTTTATATGTCCTATAGTGATGGTAAAGAAAAAGGTGGAAAAATAAGTAGAAGATTTCATCTATGTTATGTATTCGATTCACTACTTAATAGTGATTATTTCAAATATTGTTCATCTACTCTTTCTGAGGCTTTAGTTAGAGATACTAATGAAGAATTGGAAGATAAATGTGGAGAGAAGATGTCTCAATATATGAATGGATGTTTTGGAAATTCTGAAAATTACAAAACTTATCATATTTATAATATTAATGATATAGAGATATATAAAGAGATAATAGAAGAAGAGAAGAATATCGTAGATGGAGAAGTAGAAGAGAATACTACTACATACTATAACGAATGGCAAAAAAATGGACAGCCTAATTCTGAGGTAGAAGAAGCCTTATATATTGAAACTACCAATGATATAGAAGATGCTGAAGAAATCTGTACTCCTTCTTTTGTAAATGATATGGAAAGATTAAGTTATGATGAATTTATGTACTATAATCGTCATAAGTATAATTATTTCTATAGAATGGAAAATAACGATTGGATTACAGTAAGTGATGGCGATTCTTCTTATCAGTATCAGTACATAGATGAAAACTACTTTACATTATACTATAACGTAAATAAGGTACAAGATGGTAACGAAAGAAGAAAGAAATTATATCAAAGAATGTGCCTTAGAAGAGTTATTAATCCTAATGTAGATGCAGATACTTTACTATTCAATGCTTATGAGGATTTGAATAGATATTTTGATAATAGTGGTGAAAATGGTGCTAATATTATCACAGTAGATGAATTAGTAAAGAATGTAGAATGGGCAATGTCTAAGACTATTGATGAAATAGAAGAGGATTTTTCAGATACATTAGAATATCTAAGGAGTAAAGCACCAAAGAGAGGAATAATCTATAAATTCCCACCAAAAGTATTTAGAAAGTTTGATGAAGAAACGGAAAAGTATAAGAATAGAAATAATATGTCCTTAGTAAATTCAGCAATTAAAGATGTTATCTGGGGATTAATAGGGGAATACTATGATTTAAATCTTTCAGTTAAAGAAAATCTATCTTTTCTTAAAGAAAATAACATCAATGTTAGCGAAAGAACTTTATATAGATTTTGTAAGGAAAATGGTATAAATACTAAAGGAGAAAAGGAAAATATAGACTCTCAGATGATGGAAGAGTATAACTTTAGTTTAAGTATAAGAGAAAACTTAGAAATTCTTAAAAATAAAGGATATAAAATATCTAGAGGAAAATTAGCAAACTTAGTAAAAGAATATAATAGTAATAAAGAAGCTAATAATAGTAGTAGTAATAGTAATATTATTTATAATGTAGAAGATAACACTAATAAATCTACTACATACTATAACGATTGGCAAAAAAATGGACACCAAGAAAATGAAGTAGAAGTGTATTCTGACTATGACGATTGGTTTATCAGAATGGATAGGTTAAGAAATTCATTAAAGGTTTCGTCTTTTTGAAGTAGATAAACAATTTTGAAACTAAATCTATAAGATTATGAAGAAGAAAGAAATAACAAAATACATAGAAGATGTAAGGAAATACTTAACCGAAAAATACGGAGAAGTATATCCACAATGGGAGGCAATAATCTTCTTACTACAAGATAATTTAGACTTATACTTTCAGTGTAGGCAGTCTATAAAAGATAACGGTATATTTGATTCAGATACATACAAGAAGAACCCTTTACTCTCCACTGCTAAAGATATTCAAGCTACCATAATTAAGCAGATTCAGCATTTAGGACTCTCACCATATAGCGTAAGCAAAATCAATATAGGGGAAGAGGACGATACTGATGACTATATAGATGCTCTGTTAAAGGGAAAAGAAGATAAGAATAGTAATGAGTGTAGATAAAAAATATACGGAGTATGCTGAAGATGTCATTAGTGGTAAGATTAAGGCTTGTAAATATGTAAAACAAGCGTGTCAGAGATTTATTAGTTGGTTTGACAAATATGAGTTTAGGTCAGAAAAAGCAGATGCAGTAGTAAACTTCATATATAACTTAAAGCACTCTGTAGGAAAGCACAACGGACAGAATTTTGAGTTATTGGATTTTCAAAAATGGATTGTTTATAGTATATTTGGTTTTTATTATCCTAACACTGATAAGAGAGTAGTTAACTACGTTTACTTAGAGTTAGCTAGAAAAAATGGTAAGTCAGCATTTATAGCTGCAATTTGTCTTTATATGTTAATAGCAGATGGAGAAAACGGAAGCGAAGTAGAAATGGTTGCTAATTCTGCCAAACAAGCTAAGATATGTTTTACGATGTCAAGTAATTATCTATCTTCTATTGACAAGAAAGGGAAATATTTCAAAAGATATAGAGATTCAATTAAATTTGATAAAACCAAGTCTATTCTACAGATTCTTTCGAGTGATGCAAGTGGAAATGACGGTTATAACAGTTATTGTTTCGTCTTAGATGAATGCCACGAACAACCCGACAGTAGATTATGGGATGTTATGTGTTCTAGCCAAGGTATGAGGGAAAATAGTTTGGGAATTATTATAACCACAGCTGGCTTTAATCTATTTGGGTTCTGTTATGGATATAGAAAAGTATGTAGTGAGATATTAAGTGGATTAAAAGAAGATGATTCACAGTTTATAGCCATCTATACACTCGATGAAGAGGATGATTGGGAAGATAAAGAAAATTGGATAAAGGCTAATCCCTCTTTAGGGCAAACAGTTAGTGAATCTTATTTAGAGCAACAGATAAAAAAAGCAAAAAACAATCCTTCTTTAGAAGTAGGTATAAGAACAAAGAACTTCAATCAATGGGTTAGTAGTTCTGATATATGGATTTCCAATGACTTACTTTTAGAAAGTTCAAAGAAGATAAACTTAGAAGATTATAAGGACAAAACAGCCTATGTAGGGGTTGACCTTGCAGCAGTAAGCGATTTAACAGCAGTTAGTCTTATGATACCGATAGATGGAAAATTCTATTTTTGGACAAAGTATTATTTACCACAGTCGGCATTATTTGATAACTCGAATAGCGAATTATATAAAGATTGGAAAAGAAAAGGTTATCTTACAATTACTGATGGAAACGTTACGGACTATGATTATCTACTATCAGATATATTGAAGATGAATAATATAGTTTACATAGATAAGATAGCTTATGATGCTTACAATGCTACACAATGGGCAATAAATGCCACAGCACAAGGATTACCACTAGAACCTTATTCACAAGCCTTATGGAATTTTAACAAGCCTACAAAGGAATTAGAAAGACTTATCAAAAGTGGTAAAGTTGTGATTGATGATAACCCAATTACTCGATGGTGTTTTAGTAATGTAGTCTTGAAAAGGGATTTTAATGAAAATATCAAGCCTACGAAGGGAGAAAATCAGCAAAAAATAGATGGTGTTATCTCAATGATAGAGGCGCTTGGAGTTTATCTCCAATCTCCTTTATATAACAATGAAATTTTTGTGGTATAAGAAGATTTTTTAAGTTTAGAAAATATTTATAAATATAAGGGAGAAATTAGATGAAAATTTTTGGACTAAATTTTGAAATTAGAAGAAGTAAAGAGGAAAAGAGAGAATTAGAATACATTAGTTGTAATTCGCAGTCTTTACCTTTTTCAACTGTTTACAACAAATATTCATCAAGAAATATTAGTGCAGTCTTTAGAGCAACTGAGTTAATTAGTGATTCTATTGCCATTCTTCCAATCAAAATAAAAGTAAAGAACCAAAACCATAAAGAGGAATTAGAAAATCACTCTTTGAATTTAGTTTTTGAAAATAAGTATGGACTTATGACAAGATATAACTTTATCAAACTACTTATTCAAAGTGTTATACTAAGAGGAAATGGTTTTGCTTATATTGATAGGGCAGATGATGGAACTGTTAAGGCTTTAAGGTATCTTGAAAGTGATGAAGTAAATATCTTTTATAAGAAAGGAAAAGAAGTAAATCTGTACTACACTTCACCATACATTAAGGGAAGAATAGAGCCTATTAATATGATTCATTTGGTGAAGAATAGTGATGATGGTGTAAATGGTATATCTTTACTTTCTTATGCAAGTAGAAGTATTAACTTAGCAAATTCAACTGAGAATAGTGCAAATAATTTCTATGAAAGTGGATGTAATCTTAGTGGTGTTCTAACAGTACAAGGTCAGTTAACAGATAAACAGAAAAACGACATAAGAACGAGTTGGAATAGTGCTTACACAAATGGTGGAAGTGGTTTAGCTATCCTACAAGGAAATATGGAATATAAACCTATTCAACTTTCGGCTAGTGATTCTCAACTTTTGGAAAGTAGAAGTTATAATGTTCAAGATATAGCAAGATTCTTTGGCATTAATCCCGTTCTATTGGGTGATTTATCTCACTCTTCTTACTCTACATTGGAAGCAGCACAGCAAGAGTTTTTGCTACATACATTACAGCCGTATATAGTAATGGTAGAAGAAGAGTTTACAAGAAAGCTAACTAAACCAAGTGAAAGAAACATTGAAATTAATTTGGATGAAACAGCTATCTTAAAGACAAATAAGGATGCATTAGCAAACTACTATGCTACTCTACTTCAGAATGGAATTTTATGTCCTAACGAAATTAGAAAAGAATTAGGACTATCACCTATTGAAGGTGGGGACGTTCATATTTTGCCATTCACTAAGGTTGAAGATAATATTATTGGTGGGAAGAATACGTAAATCAAAATACTATAAATAATGATGGAAAATGAAATTAGAAGCATTAACGGTGAGTTTATCGCTGATGAATCCAAAATGGTGATTGGAAAAGCTATCTGTTTTGAAAGTCCATCTAATGATATGGGTTTCATTGAAACTATTAAGAGGGGAGCAATTAGTCAAGAATTACTTGATAATTCTGATGTCTTTGCAAGAATGAACCATTCAGATGATTATGTTCTCGCAAGAAGTAAGAAAGGTAAAGGCTCACTTACTCTGGAGTTAAGGGATGATGGTGTTTACTACTCATTTCAAATACCTAACACAGAGAAAGGTAATGAACTCTTGGAACACATTAGAAGAGGGGAAATCTCAACATCCTCTTTCGCTTTCAGAGTAGCAGATGAACCTAATGCAGAAAGATGGTATAAAACAGAAGATGGTGTTATTCATAGGGATATTAATAAGATTGGTTATCTAGCTGATATTTCACCAGTATTTAGTGAAGCATATTCCGAAACTTATTGTAGCCTTAGAGGGGAAGATATGGTTAAGACTTCACAAGAGATTGATTCGAAGATGGACTTACTGAGAAAGGAATTAGAAGAACTATGAGAAACAGTTTGATTATTAAAGATGAAAAGAACCAACTTAAAGAAAGAAACATAGCGATTCTTGACAAATGTAAGTTGGAAATTAGAGATTTCAATGAGGATGAAAAAAGAGAATACGATTCCAACATTGAGAAAATTAACGAACTTAATGAGGAACTTAGAAAACTGAACGAGTCCCTCAACAAAGATGAAAACGAAAATAAATCTAACATTAATTTAAACAAAATGGAAACTAAGAAGAGTGAATTTAGACTTTTGAAGGCAATTAATGATATTGTCAACAACAGAAATCTTGACGATACAGCAAATGCAGTAGTAAGAGCTGGTATCGAAGAAATGAGAAACAGTGGACTTTCTTTTGGAGGTCAGATTCAGTTGCCAACTGAAGAGAGAGCAGCTATCACAGTATCAACAGAACACGATGATGTAGTAGCTACTGATGTTTACAACGTACTCGAACCACTTCGAGCAAAGAATGTACTCGCAGCAGCTGGTGCTAAGTTCTTAACTGGTTTGGTGGGTGATGTTGACTAACTTACTGGAATGCTGAGCATCTTAATTCAGAAATGAGTTAATCACACAAGCAGTTGTGTGAACCCTAATAAATATAACTACTTAAATTGCAAGAATACCCTAAAGCCTTTTATACCACAACAAAATCTGAGAAGGTAAGTGTGATGGTCGCGAAAGCAGAAAAAAATAAAAGGATGGTGCAAGGTTAAATCCTAAACACTGTTTTATAATGGGCAATTTGCAGCCAAGCATCTTTTTAGTGAAAAAGATGAAGGTTCAGAGACTATCCCATTACGGGAGTACGTAGAAAGTTCTACGGAAAGAGGTAGCATCCTTAAAGGATGATAACATAGTCCAAACACTTATGAAAGTGAGTGCAGTTCTCTGAACTGGTTTATAATTAACGACTATAAATAAATGATATTCTTATGGAAAAGGGAGGAATTTATAAATGGACAAGCCCAAGTGGAAAATCTTATATTGGGCAAGCAATAAATTTAAAGAAAAGATGGAGGGAATTTAGAAAACCCTCAACAACACCTTATACTGGAAAAGGTTCTGCTATTGATAATGCAAGAAGAAAATACCCAGATTACGATAATCAGTGGAAATATGAAGTTCTCGAATACTGTAAAGAAGAAGAACTTGATGCGAGAGAAACTTACTATATTGATTATTATGACACCTATAATAGTGGTTATAATGCTACAAGAGGTGGTGATGGGACAAAAGGCAGAATTATGGAGGAATGGCAAAGAGAAATCTGTAAAAATACCGCTAAACACACGTGGGAGCAAGGCAAAGGAAAATCTTGGCTTAGTACAGAAGAAGGTGCAGAATGGCTTAGAAATCATAAATACCTAAGAACTGATGCTATAAAAGAAAAAATCAGTAATGGTTTAAAAGATTACTATAAAGACCACAATAATTCAAGAGCCAAAAAATGTAAGGTGATGGACTTAGAAGGAAATTTTATTGCTGAATATGACTCTATCAATAAAGCTGCAAAAGCTTATGGTGTTGACCAATCAACTATTGTTAGAGCAATACAAAATAATAAACCTTGTAAAGGTTTCCTATTTTCAAAGGAATAAAGTCAAGTTCCAGTAATGAGCGCAAGCAACGTAACTTGGGAAGGTGAAACAGCCGCAGCTGGTGATGGTGCTGGTGCATTTACTTCAGTAAAACTTACTCCAAAGAGACTTACTGCTTATATTGATGTATCTAAGCAGTTCTTAGTACAGACTTCTGAGAGTGCAGAAAGAGTTATTCGTGAAGATATTGTAAATGCTATTAACACTAAACTTGAATCAACTATTCTTGGTTCTGCTAATGGTAGTGCTACTCAGCCAGCTGGTATCTTCTATTCCGCTACTGCATTAGGTTCAATTGCAGACTTCGGTGATATTTGCGACTTAGAAGCAGATGTTGAAGATGCTAACGTTCTTGGTGAGTGCAAGTATATTATGTCTAACAAGGCAAAGGCAGCACTTAGAGGAATGTTGAAGGGTACTAACAACACTGGTATGGTATTTGAAAACGGTTCAGTAGATGGTACTCCAGCATTCAATACGTCTAATGTAGGTGGTAAGAATATCGCTTATGGTGATTGGAGTAATCTTGCTATTGGTCAATGGGGGGCTATCGACCTCACACTCGACCCATATACACAAGCAGCTAATGGTAAGGTAAGACTTATCATCAATGCATTCTTCGATGCTAAGGTACTTCGTACTGGTGCTATTAAAGTTGCTACAGTAGCCTAATAAGAAATAAAAAATATGGTTGATTATGTACGTAGAATTAGCACAAATTAAACGACATTTGAACATCAATTCGGAATTTACTGAAGATGATGATTACTTACTCACTTTAGCAGATGTTGCAGAAAAAGCCGTAGAGAAACATATCAACCAAAGATTAAGTTCAGTGTGTGAAGAAAATGGTGGAGATTTACCTTCACCACTTCTTCACGCCATCTTACTATTTATTGGAAACTTATATCTTTCGAGAGAATCTATTTCTTATTCGAGTGTAACGGAAGTTCCAATGTCTTACAATTACCTACTCGATTTATACAAAAATTATAATAACGAAAACTTAGATGTGTAATGAATGCTGGAATACTAAATGAAATCATTGAAATCTACGAACCAAACATAACTATTGATGAATTTGGTAATCAGCATACAGACTACATTAAGAAGTATGAAACGAGAGCCTCTGTAAGTCATAGAAGCGGAAGTAGAGAAACCACAAATGATGAAGTTATCTATGTATATTCAAAGACTTTTAAAGTTAGAATGTACGTACCTATCGAAGAATTTGATTGGATTAAATATAATGGAAAGTTTTGGAGAATTCAACAGATAGAAAAAGATAAACCTAAACAGCAATTAACTATAGAAACGGAACTAGTAAATGATTGAAACTAATGCTACAAAAGTCTATAATCAATTCTTAGAACTATCCTCAAGGGAAATGAAGAAGAGTCTTTCAAGTGGACTTAGAAAAGCACTCACTGCTGTTAAGAAAGAGGGAGTTGTCAATCTTAATTCTGTTATTAGAAATGCTAATAAGAAGAATCCTAAATACAATGATACCTTACAAAGTGGAGTAAGATTAACAAGAATTTGGGAAAATCAAGATGGCGCAATTGTAGGAAAGGTTCTCAATACATCAAATAGAAAAAGTGGTAGTGGCTCATTTCGTTTGCCTATCCTTGAAAGTGGTTCTTATAAAGTAGGAGAAAGATTTGCAAAGACATATAAAGGAGTACCCTTAAAGAAGAAAAGAAGCACGGGAGTTTTGCAAGGGAAATTCTACTTTAAGAAAACAATGAATGAGATGGAATCTTACTATCAAAGTACGATGAATAAAGCTATAGAAGATGCAGTAAATAAAATTAATAGAGGATAAGTATGACAAATTCAATTTTGATTGGTAAAGCTATCTACAATGTCTTAATGGAGGATGAAACTATTCAGAGATACGTAAGTGGTAGGGTTTTCCCACTTGTTGCTGAACAGTCAACTAATTACCCTTTCATAGTTTATTGGAGAAATGGTGTTCAGAGTGTGAATTACACAAAGGATGGTTATGGTGAAGATTCAGTAGATTTTACAGTATTGGCAGTTTCAGATAAATACCAAGTTTCCGTATTGATAGCTAACCTAATTAGGATGGTTCTAGAAAAGAGAAGGATTATAAGTGAAGATATGCTTATTACCAACGTAAGATTAGTTGGGATAGATGAAAGTTGGAGTGATAATGCTTACATTCAAACTCTTAACTTTCAATGTACGGTAAATTCAAAATAATTAAATAAATACTATAATAAATATGGCACAATATACACCACAGAGTATTGTAAAAGGTGATGACCTAATGTTATTTGATGCACAAGGTCATTCTATCGCTTATGCAACAGCACATACGCTCACAATTAATGGTGATACTACAGACACTAGTTCAAAAGACCATAGTTTGTATGGAGCAAGTGAAGTAAATAAGATTACTTGGGAGATTACTTCAGAGAATCTTTATACAGATAATGCTTATGATACTTTGTTTACTTCAATGATGACGAGAGAAGCAATTACTGTTTTCTTCGGTCATAAGACAGAGAATGACCCAACCAAGACAGTAGCAGATGGAGATTACGAATATTGGACTAAAACAACTACTGGTTGCTACACTGGTAAGGCTTTTATTACATCTCTTGTAGCAAATGCCAACACTGGTGAAAATGCAACTTTCAGTATCACATTAACTGGTAATGGTAAAATTACTAAAGTAACGGTATAATAATTACATAGTAATTTTAGATGAAGGCTATTAAAAGCCTAAGGGAGGCAATAGTCAAAAAACTATTTCCTCCCACTTTTATTTTAATGAACTTAATTATTTGATTGGATATGAAACTTAATATAAAAGGAAACGAGATAACTTTGAAGTATTCTTTTCGTTCAATGATGATATATGAAAAGATTGTTGGAGAATCATTTCAGCCTACTGGAGTAACGGAAGTGATAGTTTATCTATACTCTACGATACTAGCTTCAAAGAAAGGAATAGACCTATCATTTGATGATTTTGTAGATTGGTTAGACGATAATCCAAATGCTATAAATGAGTTTAATGAATGGCTATTATCTATAATGGATAAGAATGGTTATATCAACCAGAGAAATGAGAATGGGGAGGTCATAGACCCAAAAAAAGTCTAATATTCCATAAGTTCTTTAGGGTACTATGCTTTGAATTTAAGGTAGTATCAGTACCCTATTTTATGGATGAAATGGAAGAGTATGAGTTATATGAGATAATCAATAATCTTCGATATTTAGAAAGGAATGATTGGGAGAGAACAAGACTTAGTATTTACTCCAATGTTCAGATGAATACTAAGAAAAAGATAACCCCAAAAGACATACTAACTTTTCCTTGGGAAACAGAACCTAAAGAAGAAGATAGTAAGGAGATTTCAAAAGAAGATATTGAACGATTAAAAGAAAAATCTAAACTAATATCGGAGAAAATAAATGGCAAGTAAATATACAATTCGTG
>Ga0255062_10000238_pt1 | contig 11659 bp, 22 predicted proteins | sample 177RNAGHGhighgp2_FD_183092 | JGI IMG/M metagenome (GOLD analysis project Ga0255062, IMG submission 183092) | Metatranscriptome of sheep rumen microbial communities from Palmerston North, Manawatu-Wanganui, New Zealand - 1770 RNA GHGhigh gp2... | ecosystem: Host-associated > Mammals > Digestive... | reverse complement strand
TTGTCCGCGATCTGATGTGTCTTGAGGTTATACGAAAGCTTGCACGCAACACATACGCGCCTGTTCGTAAGACGTTCAACGAGCGTCGCCTCGCTCAGCACGATATCTATCGCGCGGTCGATCTTTCTTCCGTCTTCTTCAAGGAAACGGTCAAGTGCCTCAGCCTGTCCGAGTGTGCGCGGAAAACCGTCAAGGATGAAGCCCTTCTGGCATTCCGGTTCGGACAATCTCGCTTTTACCATCCCGATCGTTACGTCGTCAGGCACCAGATTTCCCTTCGAAATGTACTGATCGGCCAATTTGCCCAGCTCGGTTCCGTTGGAAATATTGGCCCTGAAGATATCTCCCGTAGAGATATGAGGAATATCGAGAAGCTCGGAAAGCTTTGTTGCCGCCGTCCCTTTGCCTGCGCCGGGGGCGCCGAGAAAAATCAGGTTCATAATCTGTACGTTCTCCTGTTTACTTTAAACATAAGAGCAGACAGAACACCCGCGGTCTTTTGTCACACGGATGTTCTGTCTTAAAATTTTATCAGTCAAGGAAACCTTTGTAGTTTCTCATGAGAAGCTGTGCTTCGAGCTGCTTAACAGTCTCAAGCGCAACGCCTACAAGGATCAGCACCGTCGTGCCGCCGAACCAGAGGTTAACAGATCCGATCTCTTTGCTGAAGTAGCTGGAGATGATCTGGATGACCGTCGGGAATACGGCGAGTACAGCGAGGAAGATCGAACCGAACCAGGTAAGTCTTCTGGAAGAAGTCTTGATGAAGTCTGCGGTAGGCTGTCCGGGTCTGATACCGGGAACGAAGCCGCCGTTCTTCTTCAGGTTATTCGCCATGTCGTTCGGGTCGAAGTAGACTATGTTATAGAAGAATGTAAACAGCACGATGAGTACCGCATACACGATAACGTAGCCCCAGGTATTGCCCTTCGAGAAGTTGTTGATAAAGCCCGCGAAGCCTTTCGTAGCATTCGACTTTCCGATGAAAGCCACGATGGTAGCCGGGAACTGAAGCATTGACATCGCGAAGATGATGGGAAGTACGCCGGAAGAGTTAACCTTGAGCGGAATGTGAGTGTTCTGTCCGCCGTAGATCTTGCGTCCGACAACGCGCTTCGCATACTGCACAGGAATCCTTCTTTCTCCGCCTTCCATCCAGACGACGGCAATGATAACGGCGAGGAACACGATGATCAGGGCGACGACAACGGAGATGTTGAGCGCGGTGCTTCCGGAAAGTCTTCCACCGTGAGCGGCGGTCGAACCTTTAATTCCGAAGATGTATCCCCAAAGAGTCCTTGCCGCGCCGGGAGCGTTGGCAACGATACCGGCGAAGATCAGCATCGATATACCGTTTCCGATTCCCACTTCCGTGATCTTCTCGCCGAGCCACATCAGGAACACAGTACCTGCAGTGAACGCCACGATAACGATCATGAACGTGTTGAAATCAAACTTTCCGGTAGGAGCAAACAGATTGATCGTGCTGCCCTGAATGTTGAAATACAGCATTATGGACTGGAACAGCGCAAGACCGACCGTTACGTAACGGGTGATCTGAGTGATCTTCTGTCTGCCTTCCTCCCCGCCTTCCTTGGACAATCTTTCGAGAGCCGGGATAGCGACGGTCAGAAGCTGAATAATAATCGATGCGTTAATGTACGGGCTTATACCGAGTGAGAAGAGCGAAACCTGCTGGAACGCGCCGCCGGTCAATAAGTCCATGAATCGGAACAAGCCGTTTCCCGCTAAAGCAGCATGTGCTTCTGCGTTAAGTCCGGGTATAGCGATAAAGCACCCGGCGCGGAAAATGACGATGAGTAGGAGTGTCATTAGTATCTTTTTCCGGAGTTCAGGAACCCGGAAGGCGTTCTTAATAACCTCGAACATCTTCATCTCAGATCACCTCGGCCTTTCCTCCGGCCTGATCGATCTTTTGAGCTGCGGATTTTGTAAAGCGGGTGGCCTGTACGGTTACCTTCTTGCCGAGCTCCCCGTCACCCAGGATGCTGAGTCCGTCGAATTCTTTGCGGATCAGCCCTTTGGCTGCAAGGGTTTCCATGTTAACGGTATCGCCATCTTCAAAATACTTGTCGATAATGTAGAGATTGAATTCGGCGTATACATCGGCAAAGCGTTTGCGATTGAATCCTCTTTTAGGCATTCTTCTGTAGAGCGGAGTCTGACCGCCTTCGAAACCGGGACGTACTCCGCCGCCGGAACGGGCTTTCTGACCTTTATGGCCTCTGCCTGCAGTCTTTCCGTTGCCCGAACCGTGTCCGCGGCCTTTTCTGTAAGCCTCAGCGTTTGCGCCCGGTCCTGGTTGTAATTCATAAATTTTCATCAGTAAAGCCCTCCTGTCAGATCTCTTCCACTTTTACCAGATGAGACACTACGTTGATCATGCCTCTGGTCTGGGGGTTATCAGGTTGGGTCACGGAGCTGCCGATCTTTTTAAGGCCGAGAGCCTTTACGGTAGCTTTCTGCTTTTCTACAACCTTGTTTGTACTTTTGATCAATGTGATTTTAAGTGCCATTGTCCGAACCCCCTGTTACATAATCTCATCGATGGCTTTGCCGCGAAGAGCGGAAACTTCTTCAACAGTCTTAAGCTGTTTGAGGCCTTCGATCGTGGCTTCCACCATGTTATGAGGATTGTTGGAACGCAGCGATTTGGTACGGATGTCTTTAATACCTGCAAGTTCAACGACTGCACGCACGGGACCGCCCGCGATAACTCCGGTACCTTCTGCAGCGGGCTTGAGCAGTACTCTGCCTGCTCCGAACTCGCCGATGATCTCGTGAGGGATCGTCGTACCTACCATAGGTACGGTGATCAGATTCTTCTTCGCATCTTCGGTTCCTTTGCGGACTGCTTCGGTTACTTCCGCTGCTTTTCCGAGGCCAACGCCTACTCTGCCGTTCTCGTCGCCGACAACGATGAGCGCGCTCCATCTGAAGTTACGGCCGCCTTTAACAACCTTAGTCACTTTTCCGAGATGAACAAGCTTCTCTTTGAATTCGCTCGTATTGGAATTATTAGAATTATTATGTTCCATATTGCTCCTCCTTGCGATTAAAAGTTAAGGCCGGCTTCACGTGCAGCATCAGCCAGTGCCTGGATCCTGCCGTGATACGGATAACCGCCGCGGTCAAAAACGACGTCCTTGATACCCGCGTCAATAGCTTTTTCGGCGATGCGCTTGCCGATAGCTTTCGCAGCTTCGATATTTCCGCCGAATTTGCCTTCGCCTTTAACTTCCGCTTCCATAGTAGAAGCAGATACAAGCGTCTTGCCCGTGGTGTCGTCGATTATCTGAACGTAGATATGGGACAGACTTCTGAAAACATTGAGTCTCGGGCACTCGGGAGTACCGGATACTTTGCGTCTTACGCGCACATGTCTTCTCTGGCGAACCTGATTTTTACTGAGTTTATTAGCCATATTAAGTCAACCCCCTTCTTACTTCTTAGAGGCGCCGGTCTTGCCTTCTTTGCGCCTGATGTGCTCGTCGGAATATTTGATACCTTTGCCTTTATACGGCTCAGGCGGTCTCTTGCCGCGCACTTTAGCGGCAAACTCACCTACGACCTGCTTATCGCAGCCGATGATGGTGATGTGGTTCTGATCGGGCACTTCTACCTTAACTCCGGCGGGCGGAACCATTTCGATGTTGTGGGAGTAACCGAGGTACAGCACGAGGTTTCCGTTCTGGGAAACTGCTCTGTAACCTACGCCGTTGATCTCGAGCTTCTTGGTGAAGCCTTTCGTTACACCGTCAACCATATTGTGAATGAGTGATCTGGTGAGACCGTGGAGCGAACGCTCGAATTTATCGTCGCTGGGTCTTTCAACAGTGATTTTTCCGTCTTCCACTTTGATCGTCATAGTGGGATGGAAAGAACGGGTCATTTCGCCGTTCGGTCCCTTAACGGTAAGGGTATTGCCCTCCGCAAGCTTTACTTCGACGCCTGCGGGAATGGCGATGGGTTGTTTACCGATTCTTGACATTAATAATATCCTCCAATCTTAAAATTCCGAGCTCTCCGGGCGCCGTGTAAGCGCTCCGGGGAACCCTTTTCAGATTATTACCATACGTAAGCCATTACTTCTCCGCCGATACCGAGCTTTCTGGCCTTCTTATCGGTCATGATGCCCTGGGACGTGGAGATGATGGCGATACCCAGACCGCCTAATACTTTAGGCATGTCCTCAGCGCCCGCGTAAACGCGCAGACCGGGTTTGGAGATCCTCTTTATACCGGAAATGACAGACTTCTTATTAGCCGTATATTTCAGTGTAAGGCGGATAACTCCCTGTTTCTCGTCTTCGATCTTCTTCACTTCAGTGATATAGCCCTCTTCCAGAAGGATGTTGGCAATCGCGAGCTTGATGTTGGATGCGGGTATATCCACTGTCGGAAGTTTGGCAGTTCCTGCATTGCGTATTCTGGTGAGCATGTCAGCAATTACGTCTGTGATTTGCATAGCGATTTCCTCCTTTTACCAGCTGGCTTTTCTGACACCGGGGATCTGGCCCTTATATGCCAGTTCACGGAAGCAGATACGGCAAATTCCGTATTTTCTCAGATAAGCATGAGGGCGTCCGCAGATCTTGCATCTGGTGTATGCTCTGGTGGAATATTTGGGCGTTCTCTGCTGTTTAAGCTTCATTGATAACTTTGCCATGATTTACCTCCGATCAGTTCTTTTCAAAGGGCATGCCCATGAGTTTGAGCAGGCAGCGGGCCTCTTCGTCAGTCTTAGCGGTCGTGACGAAAATGATGTCCATTCCTCTTACTTTATCGATCTTATCGTATTCGATCTCGGGGAAGATGATCTGCTCTTTAAGTCCGAGGGCGTAGTTTCCGCGGCCGTCAAAAGCGTTTGCCGGTACGCCGTGGAAGTCACGGATACGCGGAAGCGCGATGTTGATGAGCTTATCTGCGAAAACGTACATGCGAAGGTCGCGAAGGGTGACTTTGCATCCGACGTTCATTCCGGCACGGACTTTGAAGTTAGCGATGGACTTCTTGGCTTTGGTTACTACGGGCTTCTGACCGGTGATCTTCATCAGGTCTCCGCACGCGGACTCGACGGCCTTCGGATTCTCTCTCGCTTCACCCAGACCCATGTTGATAACGATCTTCACGAGTTTCGGGATCTCCATCTTGCTCTTATACTTGAACTGCTCCATCATTGCGGGGGCAATTTCGTTTATATACTTTTCTTTAAGTCTTATCATGATTCAGCCTCCTCGATGATCAGCGGTCAATGGGTGTCTTGATGTCTGCACCGCACTTCTTGCAAACGCGGACCTTCGTCTTCGTATCGCCGTTGACAACGACTTTGTGTCCGACTCTGGTGGGTTTGCCGCATGAAGGGCAGATTACCATAACGTTGGAAACGTGTACGGGGCCTTCTTTTTTGATGATGCCGCCCTGGTCCGCAGCCGATCTCGCCTTAACGTGTTTGGAGATCATATTGTAGCCTTCGACAACGACTGTCTCGTTCTTTACGTCTACAGAAAGGACCTTGCCTTCTTTAGCCTTGCTGCTGCGTGTACCGATCACGTAAACTTTATCGCCTTTTTTAATATTCATAAATTTACCCTCCTGTACATTACAGCACTTCAGGTGCCAGAGAAACGATCTTCATGTAATCGTCGTCTCTAAGTTCTCTTGCCACAGGGCCAAAGATACGTGTGCCGCGGGGGTTCTTATCCTCTTTGATGAGGACTGCCGCGTTTTCGTCGAAGCGGATGTGTGTTCCGTCATTTCTGCGGATACCGCGCTTGGTGCGAACGATAACGCACTTTACGACTTCGCCCTTCTTAACCATACCGCCGGGAGTGGCAGTCTTTACGGAGCAGACGATAACGTCGCCGATGTTGGCATAGCGTCTCTTGCTGCCGCCTAAAACTTTAATGCACATAAGCTCTTTGGCACCGGTATTGTCCGCCGCTTTAAGCATTGTCTGTACTTGTATCATAACGTCCTACCTCCTGTGCCTCAGCGAGCCTTCTCGATGATCGACACCAGTCTGTAACGCTTGTCCTTGCTGAGAGGTCTGGTCTGCATTACTTCGACGGTATCGCCCACATGAGCTTCGTTTGCTTCGTCATGAGCCTTCAATTTATACGTTCTTTTAACGACCTTCTGATAGAGCGGGTGCTTTACGCTGTCGGATACGGTGACAACGATCGTCTTATCCATCTTATCGCTGGTGACAATACCGATCATGGTCTTTCTTAAATTTCTTTCTGCCAATTGAATTACCTCCTTCCGAAACATCACTGCTCATTCGCGAGCTGTTTTTCCCTGATGACTGTTCTCACGCGGGCAATATCTCTTTTGATATAGCGAACCTGTACGGGATTGTCGACCGGGGATGTTGCGCCTTTGAAGCGAAGCTTGAACAGCTGAGCTTTCAGTTCCTGCTCTTCCGCCCGGAGTTCTTCAACGGACATCTTACGGATCTTTTCTCTGTATTCTTTTGCTTTCATTATGCGTTCGCCTCCGTTTCAGTCTCTGCTGCGGGAGCTTCCTCTACAGCGCCTTCTTTAGCAATGATCTTGCATTTAACAGGGAGTTTGTGCATTGCCAGTCTGAGGGCTTCCTTGCTCTGCTCTTCGGGTATTCCGCCGATCTCGAACAGAACTCTGCCGGGCTTTACAACTGCTACCCAGTATTCGGGAGATCCTTTACCGGAACCCATTCGGGTCTCGGCAGGCTTCTTCGTTACCGGCTTATCGGGGAAGATCTTGATCCAGACCTGACCGCCTCTTTTTACAGAACGGGTCAGAGCAATACGTGCTGCTTCGATCTGGTTGCTGGTGATCCAGCCGCATTCCGTAGCCTGAAGACCGTAATCGCCTTCGTAGACTTTATTACCGCGGTAGGCTTTGCCTTTCATGCGGCCTCTCTGAACTTTTCTATGTTTTACTCTTTTAGGCATTAACATAATTATTCAGCACTCCCTTCAGCGGCAGGAGCAGCCTTTGCAACAGGCAGCACCTCGCCTTTATAGATCCAGACTTTAACGCCGATCTTTCCGTAAGTGGTGTTTGCTTCGGCAAAACCGTAGTCAATGTCGGCGCGCAGCGTCTGCAGCGGGATCGTTCCTTCGTGATACTGCTCGGTGCGGGCAATTTCAGCTCCGCCTAAGCGTCCGCCGCAGGCGGCCTTAATACCGAGAGCACCGGCGCGCATCGTGCGCTGCATAACGGATTTCATGGCTTTTCTGAAGGACGTTCTCTTCTCAAGCTGGGAAGCGATGTTCTCAGCGCAGAGCTGAGCGTCAAGGTCGGGATTCTTGATCTCGAATACGCTTACGTTTATCGTGTCCTTACCGGTGAGCTTTTTGAGTTCCGCAGTAAGTTCGTCGCGTACGGCGCCGTTCTTTCCGATAACTGCACCGGGCTTTGCGGTCTCGATGTTAACGAGAACTTTTCCGGCGTTGCGCTCGATAACGATGCGGGAAATTCCTGCAGTATAGAGCTTCTTTTTGACGTGCTCGCGGATCTTATTGTCCTCAATGAGGAAATCAGCGAAATTCTTTTTATTAGCGTACCATTTGGAATCCCAGTCTTTGATGACTCCTACTCTAAGTCCGTGAGGATTAACTTTCTGTCCCATAATTTACCTCCTCAGTCTCTTTCCTTAAGCACAACGGTGATGTTGCTGGTTCTCTTGTTGATGCGCATTCCGCGTCCTCTCGAGGCCGCTCTCATTCTCTTGAGCGTCGGTCCCTGGTTTGCGAAGCACTCTGCAACGTAGAGTTTTTCGCCGTCCAGCTCGAAGTTATTCACCGCGTTTGCTTCTGCGGATTTGAGAAGCTTGTAGATAAGCTCGGAAGCTGCTTTGGGAGTGAAGCGGACGATAGCGTATGCTTCTTCAAGAGATTTGTCGCGGATGAGGTCAAGAACGATCTTAACTTTTCTCGCGGAGATTCTCGCGTAGTTCAGCGTAGCTTTTCCCTGATCTCTGCCGATTCCCAGCACTTTGCGCTCGCGCTTGGAAAGGATAAAGGGCTTGTTGCTCTTGCGGCTCTCGGCGCTGTACTTCTCAATGAGCTCTTCTCTTTTGTCCAGGAGTTCCTGGCTGCTTAATATTTTACGTTCCAATGAAAATCCCTCCTCTTATCAGCGTTTCACAGAGCTGGAATTTTCGCTCTTATTCGTGTGGCCTCTGAACGTCCTGGTAGGTGCGAACTCGCCAAGCTTATGTCCGACCATTTCCTCGGTAATATATACCGGAACGTGCTTTCTGCCGTCGTGTACCGCGATAGTGTGTCCGACCATCTGGGGAAAGATCGTAGAAGCGCGCGACCAGGTCTTAATAACGATCTTCTCGTTCTTCTCGTTCATCGCAAGGATTCTGTCCATAAGACGCTTTTCTACGAAAGGTCCTTTTTTAATCGATCTGCTCATAACTTACCTCCTACGATTACTTACCGTTTCTTCTTCTGACGATCATCTTATCAGAAGCCTTGGACTTCTTCCTGGTCTTATAGCCGAGAGTAGGCTTACCCCAGGGAGTTACAGGAGAAGGCATACCGACAGGAGATTTGCCTTCGCCGCCGCCGTGCGGGTGGTCGACCGGGTTCATTACAACACCGCGTACGTGAGGGCGGACACCCATCCATCTCTTGCGGCCGGCTTTGCCGAGACTGATATTTTCGTGATCTGCGTTGCCAACGGATCCGATGGTGGCTTTGCAGTCGATCGGGACCATGCGGACTTCGCCGGAGCCGAGACGTACAGAAGCATAAACGCCTTCTTTAGCCATCAGCTGAGCACTTGCCCCAGCTGTGCGGACGAGCTGAGCGCCTTTGCCCGGCTTCATCTCAATGTTGTGGATAATGGTACCTACCGGAATCTCAGAAAGCGGAAGCGCATTGCCCGGCTTAATATCGGAGCCTTTTCCGGATACAACGGTGTCGCCTACTTTAAGTCCCTGCGGATGAAGAATGTATCTCTTCTCGCCGTCGGCATATACAAGCAGAGCGATGTTTGCGCTGCGGTTGGGATCGTACTCGACGGAAGCTACCTTTGCGGGGATACCGTCTTTGTTGCGCTTGAAGTCAACAACTCTGTACTGTCTCTTGTTTCCGCCGCCGTGATGGCGCACCGTGATGCGTCCGTAGGAGTTTCTGCCGGCGTTCTTCTTAACCGAAGACATGAGCGTCTTGATCTCGCTCTTCCCCGTGATCTCCTCGAACGTGGAGACGGTCATCTGCCTTCTGGCAGGTGTGGTCGGATTATATTTCTTAATACCCATAATTCACGTCCTCCTGCATCACTGCGTAAATCCGTAATCTTCTATAACGGACTTGAACTTCTTGGTCTTCTTCTGGCCGTTTACAGTATATTCAAGCGTCTTGGGATCGGTGTCGATGCGGACGATGGCTTTCTTCCACTTCGGAGTGTATCCTACCTTAGCGCCGCTCGCGCTGTTCCTGGTGCGTTTCTTTCCGTCGTAACGCATAGTGTTTACGGAAAGGACTTTAACGTTGAATATTTTCTCAACTGCGTTTTTGATATCGATTTTCGTAGCCGCGTTGTTAACAACAAATGCGTACTGTCCCTGGGCAGCAGCTTCGGTGCTCTTCTCTGAAATGTGCGGTCTTACAATGATTTCATACTCGTTCATGCGTACACCTCCGAAATCTTCTGCAGAGCGTCCACGGTAACGATGAGCTTTTCGTGACGCAGAATGTCATACACGTTAAGGGTGTTTACATAAGTGGTCGTGAAAGCGGGAATGTTTGCCGAGGATCTGACAATGTTTTCGTCTCTGCCGGGGATAACGAGCAGAGCGGAGTCGTCAACTTTCAGGCTGTTCTTAACCGCGACCATGTTCTTGGTCTTGAACGTGTCGAGTTTAAGATCTTTTACGACGATCACGCTGCCGTCAATAGCCTTCGACGTGAGCGCGGATTTGAGTGCGTTTCTCTTCACTTTCTTGGGGATCGTGAAGCTGTAGTCTCTGGGGGTAGGTCCGAATACGATCCCGCCGTGTCTCCACTGAGCGCTTCTCGTAGAACCCTGACGTGCGCAGCCGCCGCCCTTCTGGCGTCTGGGCTTGCGTCCGCCGCCGCTTACTTCGCTCTTGGTAAGAGTGGAGTGCGTTCCCTGGCGGGCATTTGCCTGCATGCAGACAAGCGCAGCGTGCATACAATAAGTATTTACTTCTACTCCGAAAATATTCTCATCGAGTTCGATCTCGTCAACAATATTTCCCTGCATATCGAATACGTTAACTTTAGACATTTATGCTTCCTCCTTCCGATCACGCCTTCACCGATTCGGCGATTTCAAGCAGCGCGCCTTTAGGACCGGGAACCGCACCTTTAATAAGGAGCAGGCCGCGTTCGCCGTCTACTTTAACGACGGTCAGATTCTGTACCGTTACGGTGTCAGAACCCATATGTCCGGGCATGTGCTTCCCAGGCATAACGCGTCCGGGATCGGTGGTGGGACCCATGGAACCTACGCCTCTGTGGTATTTGGAACCGTGGCTGATGGGACCGATTTTGTTGCCGTAACGCTTCGTGGTGCCTGCGTAGCCTTTACCTTTTGAGGTTCCGCGCACGTCGACAGCGTCTCCGTCAGAGAACATGGTGGCAACGGAAATTTCCTGTCCGACTTCGAACTCTTCCGCGTTTTCCGCTTTGAACTCTTTCAGATGTCTGTAACCTTTTTTAAGGTCAAGTTTTTCGAACACGCCGCGCTCGGGCTTGTTCAGTTTCTTGAGATCCGTTTCGCCGAAGCCGATGCGCACTGCGCAGTATCCGTCGGTCTCAACGGTCTTCTTCTGTACTACCGCGCAGGGTCCTGCCTGCACGACAGTGACCGGAGTGCAGGTACCGTCAGCGGCGAATATCTGCGTCATTCCGATCTTAGTTCCCAAAATAAATTTCTTCATTTAATTTACCTCCCTGGTTATTGGTTCCGCCGCACCTTCCGCGCGGACTCCGGAACTTGACCGGCAGCAGATCCGAACTATAAGATCCGCGGCCTTTTGAAGAATGTTTAACTGCTTTTACTGCTTCACTTTGATCTCGATGTCAACGCCTGCGGGCAGGTCGAGTCTCATCAGCGCGTCAACAGTTTTGGGCGAGGGCATAAGGACGTCAATAAGTCTCTTATGTGTTCTCATCTCGAACTGCTCTCTGGCGTCCTTATATTTATGAGGAGCGCGCAGGATGGTGACGATCTCTTTCTCGGTAGGCAGCGGAATCGGTCCGGAAACGATAGCGTCGGTTCTTCTGGCGGTGTCAACGATCTTCTGAGCCGCCTGGTCCAGAAGCTGGTAGTCGTACGCCTTCAATTTGATTCTGATTTTCTGCTTGTTTGCCATACATAATCCTCTCTTTCGTGCCCCGCCCGGCATACTGCGGAGCCTGGTATTTTTGTTACGTATAACAGCCGGCACATCAGATCAACCACTGCTTCGTGCGTTTCCTCGCTTTCCCGTTAAAAAAACCAATCGAAATATCCGAACAGTTACGGATTTCAAATTGGGCTAACACGGAAGACCGGACACATGAGTGTCGTGAGCTGTAGTGCAAGGACTTGCCGCCCGGTTTCACGAACCGGACATTCTCCATCGAAGTTACCTGCCGCAGGGGCAGCAATCTCCGACTTCACAGTCTG
>Ga0255062_10000237_pt1 | contig 11684 bp, 22 predicted proteins | sample 177RNAGHGhighgp2_FD_183092 | JGI IMG/M metagenome (GOLD analysis project Ga0255062, IMG submission 183092) | Metatranscriptome of sheep rumen microbial communities from Palmerston North, Manawatu-Wanganui, New Zealand - 1770 RNA GHGhigh gp2... | ecosystem: Host-associated > Mammals > Digestive... | reverse complement strand
CTCGATTATTAGTGAGTGTTGTTTGCATTTATACGACGATAATTAGTGTCGTATTCTCCCATGCATGGGATAACGGAAGATGCAGGACTCGAACCTACAAGAGTGTTACCTCGGCAGATTAGTAATCTGCTGCATTACCAGTTATGCTAATCTTCCAAAACATGAAGCTAGTATCTTATCGCTTCAAGAAACTACATTAGTCAATATTCAAGATACTCAGTGACTAATAAGATTTATTCTTTATGAATTAAATTTTCATCAATCAATGACTGGATAGCATTCATTAAATGCCACCAATCTTGATTGGCTTCAAATCCAAATTTATCATCAATTCCTACATTAAAATAAAATTTATTATCAAAAATCGAAATATTATTATTCTCCACTTCCGGATTTTCGTTAAAATATTTAAATTTTATTTCATTATTTGCAAAGTATTTAAGATAATTTTCTGCAACTGATTTTGAAGTCGATGACCATAAAATTAGACAGAACTCTTTTATACTTGACATTAATCTAAGACAATTGATAGCATCTGGATATGCTATTAATGGATCTGATATTGAATATGATGATTCAAATATAGTCCCATGAATATCAACTAGGATATAAATTTTATCCCAATTTCTTTCATGCATTTTATGTACTTCGTGTTCTAATGTGTATCTCAGTGACATATTAACAATCAAAGACAATAAAGTCCGTAACCTGCACCTTCTAATTGAAGGCATTGTTCTTCATTATCATCTGTATAGTGACTCCAGTCAAACTCTGGAATATAATGTTTTACCATCATCATAGCAATAGATACAAAATCACTATCACCATCAACATAATAATCCCCATTTTTATCAAGTCCATCTTTATCAATGATGCCTTGTTTAACAAGAATTTCAGCTTCATCACTATAAATTGTACTGCATTGATAATCACTACAAATGTCTTGAATATCTATACCGAATTCATCTTTGAACTTTCTCAATGCGTCATCGATCTCTTTAGCTGAATGAGTAGTCTTGATACGCCAATCTTCCTTAAGACCTGAACCATCACCGGACGGGTCACCCAAAGTAAATGTAATGATATGCGTTAGATTTTTATTAGATTCCACAGTAGACTCCTTGTTTTAGATCTAATGAATTACATTTTACAATATTTAAGTACCTTTTCATTTAATTCATCAAAAGTGCCATTATTTTCAATAGTAGTAATTATATATTTATTTACAGGAATATCTTCACTTTGAAGTTGAAGTCTCTCCTCTAACTGCCAATCTTTTATATTACGTTCTTTAGCTCGGATATTACGAAGTTCGTCCGTAGTTTTGACTAAAATAACTTCAGTAATATTTGAATTAAACTTAGATATAAATTTCTTAAATCTATATGGAAGTAATGCAGGGACTTCAATAAAGACTGGACCTAAATTATATTGGCTACATGAACTTAGGTAATAATCACTAGTTAAGTAATTAATCCTTTCACTAAGGTAGTCATCTAATTCAGCTTCAAAGTCTTTACGTTCATCTTCAGCACATTCTTCAAAATATCTACATTCTGCCATTTGAATTGGATCAGTTGGATCTTTATCAAAATGATATAAGAATCTAAGTCTAAATTCATTTTGAATAGCTGCTTTAGCCATTGAATCCATATCTATAACCCATTGTCCATGGTCACGTAATATCTTAGATACTAATGATTTACCAGAACATATTAATCCAGTAATTAAGATTATATCACGCATGTTCAAATTCCTTTAATTCGATATCATGTTCTTTAAATAGTCTAATGAGCGACGACCTCTCGGAGCATTGATTTTCTGGAGTTTCATGAACAATTAAAATAATTGCCATTTCATCCATGATATTATTTTTCTGCTTAATCCAATTTGCTATGGCTTCAAATTTATTAAGCATTTTATCAAAATCTATTTTAGAAATTGCATTATAATAATCTTGGATGAAATGACATTTTGTAGGGTCATGTCCATATTTAGGACACTCCTTACTACATTCACAATCTATATTTGGGTTCAATGGAGGGTAACGAAGTCCATTAATCACATCATTTTTATCAAAGTAATAATGTGATTGATCTTTGAACTCGTGATACCACTTAGGGTCATATAAGGCGGTAGATATTGGTATCATATTAGGTTTGAAAAATCTAATTTGATAGAAATACGAAATTAAATATCGCATAATTTTTCAAGCTGTTTTGTATTCAATTTTGAATCAAATTCACAGTAAATTCCACCTATTAATGTAATTTTATGATGATAAGGGAATTCTTGATTATCAAGATTATTGAATGATTGAATTAAACAGATATTCCGTCTATTAATAACTATCGAATCATTTATTTCAACTAAACTTTTAGCTTTCTTAACTTTTCTAGGCATATTAATCCTCTATATTTTCAGATACCCAATTACCATTATCATCTGTGTAATTAATTCGTTTAATTCCGAATCCCTTAATAATTCTCATACACATTGGACATGGCCTACTTTTCTTTGAAATATAATTATTTCTACATACCCAAAGTTCACATTTATGAATAATCTTTGAGTGATGTTTCATTGCACGCATTATAGCTACAGGTTCAGCATGTAAAGCTTTTAGGTCATTATATTGTTTCGTGAAATCATTAAATAATTTTGAATTAACTCCACTTGAAATAATGACGTTATTATAAGTAAGTACACAAGCATGCATACATCTTTTATACTTATACTTATTTTCTTTAATAGCTAAATCATTACAGTACTCTGTAACATAATTCTTAAACGTAGTTTTCCGCATTTAGTTAAACCTATCGCTTATCTATAAATAAAAGTTTAGACGTCTATTGAAGACGCCTAAAATAAATTTTATTAATGCATATCTTTATTCTTCATCTCACCACATTTCTTACAACGAAGATGATATCTATGAAATTTCTCAAAGTCACCATTTACCATTACAACTTGATGAATCTCCCATTCATGCCTACATGGAGGTTCAGGAGGTTTTCTGAATTTAAGATATGTTACTAAGACTACAGATACACATAAAAGTATTACTGAAATAAATTCAAAAATTCCCATTAAATACCTTCACCAAATAAAGTAAATGTAATATCTACATTTAGTTTCCTATCTAAAATATCACTTTCACTCGCATGACATGTGACTTTAGGTCTTAATTCTGAAAGTAAAACTTCACTTATATCTTTAGATAATTGCTTCGTATATGCTTTATCTTTTATTAATTTAACTAAATGCTTATAAGCTGACCTACTACAATCTCTAGCACCTTTTACTGAAGATGTCATACGAATTGCAGAGTGCATATCTTGTTTAGTAAGTCCAAATTTCTTATAAGTTTCATCGCTGAAATCAGTATCACAAAGTTCTTTATAAAACTTACGACGTTTCTTATCTCTACGATCTTTAGATGTATTCTTCATAGGGACTTCCTTAAAGATACTAATGTCACAATTATATAGGATTTTTCTTGACTACACGGAATAATGTAGCCATATCTTTATTAAAACGTGCAACTTCTTCTGGATGAAATACAAAATTTTTGATATATTTGAAATGCTGTGAATTAGTCTTATCTAATTCCCAAAAGATATATTTACCGTAATTATCTATTGAAAGTTCTGAAATAAAGAAATCACGATTAAAATCTTCTCCACCTTTACATCCAATATTTATCCAACAGATGTCATCAATATAACGTTCATCTTTCTTTTTAATGATTTTTGTAACGCCATATAGTAAAGTATAAATATAAAGAGGGTCATGATTACCTAATCTAAAATCCCTAGGTTCAACTTCATGAATATATTGGATTTTATGCTTAGTGAATTCCTTCTTTTTAATATTAAATACTGTATAACTCGCTGTAATATTACTCAGCATAATATTACGATATTTCGAATTATCAATATTTAGATAAATATCATTACCTTTCTTAAGTGGAGGTTTCTTATTAATGTGATTTCGCTTCATAATTCTTATCCCTGCGATCTTTTGAAGTATTTCTCATACTAATTAGTACCAAAAAGTTCATTAATATCTATAACTACCCTTTCAACTGCAGTTTCTTTTAAGAATACAGTTTCATTAGTAGGGTATTCTATATAATCTTTTGCAAGATATTTTGTGAAAACAAATCCATTAGCAATTAGATAATTTGCATCCTCTAATGTATACCAATGAAGTAAATCTTCCTTCTTTGAACAAGAACTAAACCAATTTTTCCCATCTACGTGATATCTTTCATCATATCCCATAGGAAGGTTTTTAGTTTCACCTTTACAATTTTTACATCCCCAAACGTATTTATTGCTTGAGTTATACCATAACCCATTATTTGGGTCCACACTTTCGAGCCTATATAACCATTTCATATTAGATTCCTTTTGTTAGATGGTATAGAGCTAATGATAGGAATCGAACCTACAACCTGCTGATTACAAATCAGCTGCTCTGCCAATTGAGCTACATTAGCTGATTGCTGGATTTTCCACATCCCTCCAGCGAGGACTGCATGACGACTAAGGACAAGGTTCGAAATTAATTCCGTAGTCGATCGTGGATTACTGGATTCCCACACCCTTCCAGTAAGGGTAGCTAAACGGCTAATAACTAAAGGACCGAATTAATATTATTAGTCGACCGTGGATAAAATTATAATAGACATTGAGTAGGCAGTTACGCTCAATTCATCTGATTCTAAACTTATACTAGCCCTAAAATCAAAGGTATGGTTACTCACCTATGATTCTTGTATTTATTCCTTTTGGGAGTCTGCTGACGTAACCTATAGGAACCTTGCTCAGTCAGTTTCAACCATTCCCTACTTCAGATAACTCAGATTTGTCTATTATTAAATTATTCTACAACTTGCCAGTCTTCAGCGAGCATATCTGCCTGAGATGCAAGCCAGCCCATTTGAACTCCACTTGTACCTACGAATGCGATTGCCTGATTACCAATGGCATCATGGTTACAGTTAATGATTTCACCTTTTGCATTCTTATAAGAGATTGCGGTAGCGAGTTCAATATACTGACCCTTTCCATTCCAACCCTGACGTTGGACTCTTTTACCTTCCTTAAGAAGCTGAATAGCTTCACTAAATGTAATCTTTGGATGCATAACACATCTCCTTAACATGCTTGTTTGATATTTTCTTTAGATGTATACCATACCATGGTTTTACAATCATCTTCAGAAGTTGAATCATTAATAAATCCTAATTTTTCATAGAAACCTACGGATTCAGGTAATGACTGAAGTCTAATCAATTTATTCTTAGACTTCAATTCATTCATCATTAGTTTTCCGATATTTCGATTTCTATATCTAGGATTTACTTCTAGAACGGACACTGAAATAAAATCTTCAGTTTCTAAGTAAATTAATATACCAGTTGGGATATCATCATCTCTTCCGTCAAAGCTACATATAACTCTTTGACCGAGATAATTATTTTTAGACGTCATTTCATATAGTAACTTAAAGTCTTTATCGGAATAATAGAACCAATTAAATAATCTAGTATTCCAATATTTTTCATCTGGCATCATTTCCGTATAAGCTACATCATTGATTACCAAATCTGTCCGTTCAAATTTATAGTTAATCATTGTAATGAAGAATCCTTACTCCAGTATCTTCTAGATACTGCTTTGCTGCTTCATGTTCCATTTTACAACCACGATACTTTTCCCAATCCTTACAGAAGTAAACTACATCTGCAGTCGAGAGAAGTTCAAATGACTTACCAAGGAACCAAAGTGGCTTTGCATCATGAGGTGCATTCTTAAAGAATGAATCAATTACTTCGATTTGAGTTTCACCTAAGGCATCCTTAGCTGATTTAATTGCAGCATTACGTTCAGCTTCAATCTGTTCATCTGTTTTATCTCGCATTGGTTGGGAAATAAATAACTTTTTCATATATTACCTATAAATTAGATATAATTAAAAAAAAAACTTTGAGTTCTATTCTATAAAGTTTTTGTTCTAACCAGTGTACCATTAAATAGCTAGCCTTGACAAGCTATTCTCACTCTAAATTTATCACTGCTTTACGTCTAACGTTTTAATGTTATTCCGACACCTCTCGGCTGAGTTATTCCATCAATTCGTCACTAAGGATGGCTCAACAAATAGACCTCGGCATTAGGATTACGTTTCGTCTATACCTGCTGTTCAAAGTACAGTGCTAGACTTTTTTGAAAATGTTTCTTATGGATGGACGAACATCATCACATACTTCACGTTTATCTACTTCATCTACTTCATCTACTTCATCTTTTGAATATTCGACTGGACTTAAATGATTTGGTATTTTCCATACTCTATTTTCCATCACATACCCAGCTTCAGCTACTTGAGAATCATAGATAAGAGATGTCTTAAAAGTTTTTGTATTAAACTCTACGAATGAATTATATAAGTCGAGATATCTACGAAGATGAAACATGTCTTTTACTTCAATCTTCTTACCATCAGTTGGGTTAGAGATTGAGCAACCGATTTGGTCAGAATTAGCACCTTCTGGTAGATACGGAGAAACAGTAATTGGATAAAAAGTCACTTTATATCTAGGTTCTGTACCAATCTCTAAAGGTTCCTCAATAACTTCAGCATCATAGAAATTAAGGTAAACTACAGTACCGTGAACTGCAGTATATTTGTGCGAATCACCGAGTCGATAGAGACCATAATACTTTTCTAGTTCAAGTAGATCCTTATCTGTTATTCTATTTAATTTCAACCTTGGAGAAACTGCAGATAATCCGTCAGATCCATATCCAGTTTCCAAGTCCTTTAATTGTCCCTTAGTGAAACATTCATTATGCATAATAGTTTTTCCTTATGTTAGTTAGTCGGAGTAGCCAGATTCGAACTGACGACATTCTGCTCCCAAAGCAGACGCTCTACCAGGCTGAGCTACACTCCGAGGTGAGGTTTCATTATACTGCGGTGACCTCAGTGCAGTTTAATTCACGATAGGGTGGGATTCGAATCCACGATGAGGTCTGATTAGTATCTCTAGAAAATACTATTTTAACAACCTATATCTATTTATAGATATTCCTTCGACCAACTTGGATACGCTATCTTCAGTCACCAAACCAATGGCTATCTTATGAATTAATTCTTAATAATTTACAATTGCGATAGGATTCGAACCTATGTGACATTGTTTAAGTGTCCTTTTCTATAAGTTGTCTCTTATAAATATGCTTGTGCCCACTTGCATACGACAATTGTAAACTAATTACTCAAATTGTTTATCATGTAAATTTAATACTTTATTTGCACACTTTTTACAGTGAAGTAGATTCATAGCATGAATTGGATGCCAAATTGGAACCATCTCTACCTTATAAAACCACTTACCGCATTTAAAGCATACATCTTTATCTGGATTACGAATTCTGTCTAGTTGCATTTTTCTGCTCCCTTATATAGAAGCATTCTTGCAAAGAATAACCTTCTAATTCCCAAAGCTTATTCTTAATTCGTTCTTTAGCTATATCTTCACCCATCTGTTGATTATAATTTGCTGGATCAACACAAGATGCAGATTCACAAATTTCAAATCCATTAGGAAGAATTGCGACTACGACACAAGTCTTATTACCTAACTTAGTTGATTCAAATTTACATTGACTAAATAATTCATCAATATCTTCTTGTGTAACTGTATTCTTCATACTTACCTCTAATTATACCAAATATAATTTAATCTACCTCTACTGTAACTAGCTTCTTTAATTACAGCATTGGTAGCTTTATCAAACTTTTGCCAATATCCAATTCGTTTACCATGTTGATAAAATCCACTAAATTTACATTCGCCATTAAAAAATGTTTTCTTGAATTTTATTATATCATTACTGAATATACTGAGAATCCAGGCATATAATCTACTTTTAACAACTTTCATAATACCTCACGGTACGTATAAAATAGTAGGATTATCCTTATGAATGTCTGGCATCTTTAATTCGATTTCTTTTTCTTTCACAAATTTAGTCCAAGCTATTTCAAACATTTGTTTATTGAATGGTTTACAAATTAAATGCTTCCCATTTTTAGTTGGAACTACAAAGAAATTATCATTAATAAACCACTGTTTAGCTGAATTCCATTCGGATTCAATCGCAGTACCTTTAAATTGATAATTTTCAATAACTCTAATATTTGGTTCACATTCACAAATCATATTTATGATATCTTTTTCATATGGTAAATATTCTTTATCAAGATCAACAAGCCATTTCTTATTTTTAGATGCTTGACAACATGTACCACATGCAGATGAGACTAAATGAAATGGGGAACTAAAAGTTTCTCCACTTGCAGCTTGTTCAGCAATATGCTTAAGCATTTCAAGTGCAATATTCTTATAGTTCCTTTTATTTAGTCTAATATATGCACGAACATTTTCAAGTTCACAAAATGCTTTAATCTGTTCCTTAACATCCTCAAGATGCTCAACTGAACGAATTAAATAATCTTTAATTGAACGAGAATGCATATTACCATGGTATCTTTTATCTTTGATACCATCTTTCATTGGATCATCAGCTGCACGTCTAAGAAGTTGAACGTAATAACAATCACCTTCTTTCCAGTCAAGTACCTGACGTTCCATGTATCTTTCAATTAATTCAAAATTATCAACCATTAGCACTCACTTTCTAAAGCTTGATAAAATGTATCATAAAGAGTTGTACCTAAATCAGCTTTACGAATTGCATTATATTCAGCTTCAGTGATTTCTTCAGCACGATTGAGTTCATTAAGTACCTCACTTGGGCATATATCTTGATCTTCATTAGATCCTATATAGGCATTATGAGATACATCACCTTCATCAACTAAAATTTTAAGTTCATATTTAGCTTTTTCTAATTCTTCCTCAGTGAATACATTAGATCCACTAAAGTCAATTTCATCAGCCCAATTCCACGAACTTTTAACTAAATAGTATTTCATTTTAGATCTCCTTAGTTAGGAACTATATTCAGTTAGTACAATTAAGTGAATCAAGTATATTACTTGGACTAACCTTAAGATAAACTTTCTGAACCTTAACATCAGCTGGAATTCTAGTTATACGATATCTAAAATCATGATCGTAGTCACAATTATCCATACAAGGTTTCCATTCATTTACGTATTCACATAAAGAATCTTCACAATTTTGCTTAATATCTATAATATTATCAGAAGTGACTTCCTCTGGAAGAAGTTTAGTAGATTCATATTCAACGAGAAAATTAAACTCACTGAAATCATCATCTATATAACCTGGAAGAACCTTATAAGTATTACACTCTTTCAGGAATTTATCAAGGTCAAATTCGCACTCACCTCTATCGACTGAGTAGCTATCTAGTGCAAGCATAATTGCAACTAGCCTACACATATCTGATGGATTTTCATCATTAAAGATACCTAAACCAATTTCCTTATGTATGTAGTCAGCATCATTTGTATCCACAGTTGTATTCAATGTATATCTATGCTTCATTTTTAGATTCCTCTTCTTTAGTTTTCCAGCAGGTGTGGGCTAAACTGAAATAATCTCCAGACCATTCAAGAATACCCTTAGTATAATCTAAACATACATTTTTATAATTTTTAAGTTCAATTATTCTTTCTGGATACCTTTGCTCAAGCTTAGGTCTTTCCATCTTATGAGAATCATATACACGCATTTGCATTGCATAGTTTTCATAATCATAAGTGAAATAATCTTCCTCAATACAAAGGTCATGTGTATGACCATACAAGTTGATGAAATTAGAACCAGGTTTGATATAAACTGGTTCATGTGAAAGAATCCACTTATCTTCAAATACAATTGGAGTATCATAAACTGACTTAAATCCAAGCATACGATAGAAATTACATCTACTGTTAGTATCATCTACCCAATCGTCATGGTTTCCAAGAATTAAGTGCAATTTTTTATCATCTCGGCTCATTTTCTTAACCAAGCTGCATATATGCTCCATCTTTTCATCCATGGTTTCACCAAATAACTTTGTTGCAAAGAACAAGTCACCTAGATTCCAAATATCACATTCTGGAGGAAGTTCATCAAACATTGAAATGATATCTTTCTCCATCTGTTCAAGTGCAGGTTTATTCTCAGGATTTGAGTTTGAACCTGAAACTTTATATGGACGATTACAATATTTAATTATATTACTATGACCAAAATGAAGGTCACTAACTATATATGTTTTATTTGTTCTTTTTAGCATATTACCTCAGTAGTTAAGTATTTATAGCTAAGCCGTTACGTATCTGAACTTTTGGTTAAGGTACCTTAGCTATAAATACGATTAGAACAAAATACACATAATAACTAAATAATTATTATGTGTAAAATTCGTGGACAGTTGAGGAATCGAACCTCCGACCTCTCGCATGTAATGGCGGCGAGTGCTCTACCAACTGAGCTACCTGTCCAAATGCTTCCATTGATACTATCACCGGAAGCGGATTCTTATGTTTTATGGCGTAATGGAGAATATGGGAGTCGAACCCATGACCTTCTGAATGCAAATCAGACGCTCTACCAATCTGAGCTAAAACCCCAGAACCCTGAAAGGAAGGTTCCTTCACTTACGTGCCTCGGAATTACTCCTCCACTTTTCAGGGCAATTTTAAAATTGAATTTAATTTAGATACTAATGAATTTATATAATCAATTCTTTCATTTTTATTTAAAGATTGATACCAAGTCCATCTTAATCTAACTAAACAATTCCATCCATTATCTGATAAAAGTTTAGTTCTGTATTCATCATGTCTAACTATTCTTTCATCTTTATAATGTTGTTCACCATCTATTTCTAAATAAATTTTCTTATCTGGCCATGCAAAATCAAGGAAAAATCCTAGACAATGATAATTTTGTTCATATTTTATATTGTTATTATTAAATACTTCTTTAAAATATCTTTCAGGATAACTGTCACCTTTTGAATGATGACTTATTACATAAGGAACTTTCTCCGGATGTAATTTAAGAAATTCTTTTCTAGATTCAGATATTTGTCTACATCTTTCTTCTGAATATTTCTTACCTTTATTATAATGAATTAACTCACCTGAATTATATTTATTGGATAAAGTTTCTCCACATTGTTTAACTCGTTCATCTGAATCTTTGGTTAAACCTTTATTCCAAACTTTAGATCCAAGTTTACCGAATCCACGTTTTATTATATTACCATTCTCATCAAGTTTACAATGACTTCTATGTGAACAATACGATTGTTTATTTTCGGTACTATAACCACATCTATCACATATATACATATAAACCTCACAAAAGATAAACACTAATAATTACATTAATGTTTATCTTATTTCGTGATCTTGGCGGGACTTGAACCCGCGACCCACTGATTAAAAGTCAGTTGCTCTAGCCATCTGAGCTACAAAATCAAGTTGTTACTTTTGATGACTAACGTTAAAGTAACAAATACGCTTCACCCACTTGTCATCTAAGCGATGCATTAGAGAGGTATCCGCTAATGCACTAATCTAACTACTAGAGTTAATTTTTTTTTTTTTGTTATCGGTATTTTATTATTTGGTGATAATAGTAAAATCTGATTCAGTATTTTTTTTTTTCATTTTTTTGG
>Ga0255062_10000234_pt1 | contig 11714 bp, 9 predicted proteins | sample 177RNAGHGhighgp2_FD_183092 | JGI IMG/M metagenome (GOLD analysis project Ga0255062, IMG submission 183092) | Metatranscriptome of sheep rumen microbial communities from Palmerston North, Manawatu-Wanganui, New Zealand - 1770 RNA GHGhigh gp2... | ecosystem: Host-associated > Mammals > Digestive... | reverse complement strand
AGGAAAGAATTGCATTTTCTATCATTACATTCGGTACCTGCGAAGCAACCATAGCCATTATTAGTAAAGTGCATGATGACGTGGACTGCTCATTTGAATAACATGTTGATAGTGCAAATAAAACAATAATTTCTTACACAGAATGATCATTGAAACCATCTCTGGTGAAGCCCTTCCGGACGGCAAAAGAACAGATATGCAAGCACCAATACAGATGCTTGTGGAAAGGTGAAACTATGAAAACACTGGAAACTTTATATGAAGAAGTCATGAAGTCCGAAACACTGAAGAAGGAATTTCTGGAAGCTGCCAAGGCGAAGGAGACTGTAGAAGCATTCGTGAAAAATCATGGTTCTGACGCCAGTCTGGAGGAACTGCAGGTTTTCATGAAGGAGAAAGCCATGCTCACAATCAGCGATGAAGAGGTCGATTCCGTAGCCGGCGGAAAAGCCTCGCCCGGCGAGACAGTCGTCCTTTCCATATTTACCTGGGGCACTACCTGCGCAGGGGAAGCCATTGAAAGCGAGATTAACAAAAAATACTATGGCACAGATCCTGGCGGGTGCACCTTTGGCTGATAATCCGGTTAATTGAAAAGCACACAGAAAGAAGCATGATCCATATATGATCACTTCCCGACCTATCACTGAGCTCGAATACATGATTGTATTCGCCCCCTGTCGTACCGCATTCATGGACCGCTGTGCCGAAGAAGCGCTGTCCGGTGGGGTGCTTCTGGGAGCAGAAAAGGATGGAAAACTCGTCGGTTTCCTTGGTGCCGTAAAAGAAGCACAGAAACTGCGCGTACTCCATGCCTTCACGCTCCCAGAAGCCCGCGGCTGCGGAGTCTTTACTGAACTATTGCATTCCCTGACAAAGCTTGTCGGAACCGGAAAGTATACCTTTTGTACCGTCCGTGTCCACATTTCTTCTCGGCACGCGTTTCATGACCCGATCGTACACGTCTGCAAGAAGCTGGGTTTCATACAGACTGAAAGCGTGCATGTATTCACATGCCGTCGGGACCGGGACGAGCACTGGCGCACCTTTATGGAACACCGGGGCCTAAAAATGTGCGCTCTTCTCTCCCGCTGGGGATATGAGACCGTAAGCTTTGCCAAGGCCGGACCGGATGTGATAGCCCAGCTGAGAAGCCCGGAAAAAACCGGTTACGGGAGCACTTTTGATATCGCAGCTTATCTGGATAATCCCGGGAAAAAAGCCGCCTTGGACATGAGTTTTGCCGCCTTAAAAGAAAACCGTCTCGCAGCGTATACCCTGGTTACACACGATGCAGAAAAAAGCGTGGTTTTCCAGCTGATCTCGGATGCGGTCTGGGCCAGGGGCAGCGGTGTGATCCTGCTCCCGTTTGTTCAGTCCATGAACCAATTCTATCAGAGCAATTGCCAGACAGCCGCCTATGCCATGTACGGCAGCAACCAGCAAGCCAATGATTTCCGGAGAAAAGCATTGGCCGGATTCTATACAGAAGAATCCGAAACGGAGAATTTTCATTACATACCACAATGATTACAGTGAAAGCAGAAAACACGTACCTGCTCATTTTCCAGGACACAGTCAGGGAGCATGTGGAGCAGATCATGGCTGGTGTTCATGAATCATTTGACGAGGCCGCTGTAGACGGACTCGCTAGAGCATTCTGGAACGCACTGCACGCCATTACCATAAACACACTGGAAGGTATGCGCACGGACATCATCGCACAGGATTTCCCTATTGTCAGTTTTGACAGCCGACTCTGTACGCAGGATCAGAAAGAACAGGCAGCGCGTGTGCTGAAACAGAAACTGGAAGATAAGACACTGACTCTTTCTGAAACACTCCTGACGGTTGTACAGGCACGCTTCACACTGCTCCGGGACGCGCTGACGGAAATGTTCACGCAACTGAAGACACATAAGCAGGAGATCTGTGAAACACTCTTCAGTGGACAGGAATACTCGCGTTTCATCCGTATCCAGACAGCAGCCGGAGATTATCATGCCGGAGGCCGGGCTGCGACAATACTCGAAACTGAGCTCGGGAAAATGGTCTATAAGCCACGCAGCCTGCTATCGGATGTCAGGACCCGTGCTTTTGCAGAGAAGTATTTTCCCGGCGCCGTCCATATCCCCCGATGCTGGACCGATGGTAAAAACTTTGGCGTCAGTGAGTTTCTGACCCGAAGCGTGGCACATACACAGGCTGAGGCCCGTAAATGGTTCCGGGCTTTAGGCAGTATGGCAGTAATGATCCAGGTGCTGGGCAGCACAGACATGCACCATGAGAACATTACCGCAGTAGATGGACTGCCGGCCATAATTGATCTGGAAACCATTCTCTCACCGCAGCCGAAACCTGATAAAGCGGCATCTGATGGATTTGAGTCCGCAATGGCCGTTTCTCTCTGGCGCTCTTGCCTGATGCCAGCGAACAGGAAAGGTATGGAAGTGAGTGTTCTTACAGACCTGGACAGCCCCGAAAGCAGTGCACCTGTCATAAGTGGAAAACCCGCTACATGGCAGGAGTACCATGAAGACTTTCTGGAAAGCTTCCGGGAATCCTACCGTAAGTGCATCACCAGAAGAGATGAACTCAGGCAGGATATTCCAAAACTGTTTTCCGATGTTCCGCTGCGCATCCTTGTGCGAGACAGTCAGTTCTACGCAGACCTACTGATCCGAACCCGGACACGAAAAGTACTCGCCACACCAGAAGCGCAATCACAGATAGCGGATAAGCTGGAAAGGGCCCTGTGTGAAAACCTTCCGGAGCGTCTGCATGGTGCAGGTCTGGCTGAGAAGACTGCCCTGATGCGTGGAGATATTCCCCTGTTCTCTGTCCTTGCTGCAGGTCATGATCTGTACTCGGATGGGTGTGTGGTTTGCCCGGGCTGTATGGAAATAAGCGGCGTGGAAAACGCACTGGAACGTCTTGAGCACATGAACGAAGCTGAAATGCGGTTTGAAGAAGCACTGCTATGTGGCTGCTTCCAGTACCGGCTCATGAAAGATAACCCAGTAAACCTGTGTTCGCCAGAGCTGGCAGAAACACCACTGTCACCACAAGCAGCACTCCTGGAAGCACAGGAAATATGGACAGACATTTTTACCCGAAGGCTGACAGCGCCAAATGGTGCCTTCAACTGGCTGAACCTCAACGCGGATGCGGGAAGATCAGAAATCCTGTCTGCCGGTATGGGAACAGGTTTTTCAGGAATCGCACTGTTTGCATCAGCACTTCAGGCCACTGGCTGTGACACGGCAGTCCTGGAGCAGACACAGCTATGCTTACAGCGGATCCGCCGCGAAATGGAAATCCAACTGACTGCTCTGACGCAAATGCCAGAGACAGAACTTGTGCCACTCCTGACAACCATGCTTGGAGAAGGCCGCGGGTTCGGTGGTATTCTGCGCGCACTGGTACTGATGGACCTTCACACTGGAACGGACACCTTTGCACCGCTCGCGGAGCAGATTCTTCATCTGCTGAGCCAGCACCTGGATCTTTCCCAGGTCCAGATGACAGACAGACTGGGTGGTATCGCCGGGTTACTCGCAACACTGTGCACTTACCCGGAACTGCATGAAAGGCCCGGAGCGCATGCACTGATCTCAGCCTGCGCACGGCGGCTCCTGGAACTCCGGTCTTTTGAAGCTGACGGTTTCACGCTCTGGCAGACAATCTCCCCGCGGCATCAGATCAGCGGGGCCGGTCATGGCATGATGGGGATCGCACACAGTCTGTACACAGCCGGGCGTCTTCTCGGTGAAACTACATGGCTACAGGCAGCAGATGATGCCATGGCATTTGAGAAACAGACGTACAGTGAGAAGTTCGGTTCCTGGCCGGACCGCCGGAGTTGGCCACCTCAGGGAATCATGCACGGTTACTGTTCCGGCGCACCCGGGATCGGCATACTCTGTACAGGCATAGACACAGTAGTGGCACATGAGATTGCAGCACTCGCATCCCGCACGGTAGATACGCAGCCACTGCTCTACAGGGATCACCTCTGTTGCGGTAATTCCGCAATTGTAGAGTATGCCCTTTCTGCAGGCTGCATGGAAAAAGCCGGGCGCATACTCAGAGGCATGCGGGAGAGGAAACTGGCAAAAGGAAGCTACCGCTTCACGACATCAGGCTATCGGAATGTACCCGATCCTACCCTGGCCTTTGGCCTGAGCGGTGTCGGCTATGAGATGCTGCGATATGCATGCCCCGGACGGGTCTTCCCGGTTTACTGACAGATTACATACGTTCCTCCGATTGTATGGGAATCAGAGCCACGCCTGATCATCATCACAGCGGTAAGTAGCATTGTCTGATACATATCGGACAGCAGGTGCTGACTGAACAAACCGGATGTCAAAAAAACTGTGAACGGCTCTTTCACTGCGCACAGCACACCTCCCGCTCTGACCGGGTACACAGTGCTCCGGACATAGCGCATCGCCGACAGATTCGTGCAACATATCCGACAAGTATATCTGTAACTGTATGGAAACTGACGGATCGCATCCGTACTGTACGACCGTCAAATAACCAGGATTGGAAAGCAGGGAAAACACATGAGTATATTCCGCCAGAAAAGCTTGGACAGGATCTCCTCTCCGGAACAGCTGAACGATTATATCCGGGTCACCACGCCCTCGGTGTGGCTTGTCCTGACTGCCATCATCCTGCTGCTTGTGGGGATTGTGGCCTGGAGTATTTTCGGCACCGTGGAAGCACACTCCGCGGATGGCACCACAGAGGAGATCCATCCAATCACCATCGTAACAAACTGAGTATCCAGGTGGGGGAAAACAGACATGGCACAAAAGAGCATCAGGCAGCCAATTCAGAAGGGTGTGGCAAAGGTACCGGTTGTAATGCAGCTGGAGGCACTGGAGTGTGGTGCTGCCAGTCTGTGCATGATTCTTGCCTATTATGGCAAGTGGGTGCCGCTTGAGCAGGTGCGCACGGACTGCGGTGTCAGCAGGGATGGAGCCAGTGCCCGGAATGTACTCAGGGCGGCCAGGAGCTATGGCATGAAAGCCCAGGGCTGCCGTGCAGAACCAACGGCTCTGCGCAATCAGGGCAAGTTCCCGTGCATTATACACTGGGAGTTCAATCATTTTGTTGTCTGTAACGGATTCAAAGGTGATAAGGCCTATCTGAATGATCCGGCAAAAGGAACGTACACCGTAAGCTTGGAACAGTTCGATAAGTCTTTTACAGGCATCGCACTGATGATCCAGCCGGGAGACGATTTCACACCCGGCGGGAAACCCAAAAGCATACTCTCCTTCGCACGCAAACGGCTGCAGGGCACAGGGCCTGCAGTCCTGTTTGTCATACTGACGACCGTGATCACTTCCCTGACCGGGATTATCAGTGCCGGATTTTCACGCGCATTCCTGGACTTCCTGCTTCCGGGAACAAACCCGGACTGGGTCATACCATTCATGGTCGGACTCGCACTTCTCACGGGCATTCAGATCGCCTCAGCCTGGATTGAAGAAGTCTATTCCCTGCGTATCAACGGCAAAATGGCTGCAATCGGAAACGCTTCCTATGTATGGAAGATACTGAGACTGCCCATGGTGTTCTTTTCCCAGCGCATGGCGGGTGATATTCAATCCCGCAAAAGCGGGAATGCATCCATTGCCGGGGATGTCGTGGATACGCTGGCTCCGCTGATGCTCAATACCATTATGATGCTCTTCTATCTTCTCATCATGATCCGGTACTCGTGGCTGCTTACGCTGGTCGGGCTCGCAGCTGTGGCCATCAATCTGTTCGTGTCACGCTATATCAGCAGAAAACGATTAAATATCACCCGCGTCGCAATGCGGGATCAGGGGAAGCTGGCTGGCGCTACGATGGGCGCAATGGATATGATTGAAAGCATCAAGGCCAGTGGTGCCGAGAATGGTTACTTTGAAAAATGGGCCGGATATCAGGCATCTGTGAACACGCAGAATGTCCGGTATATCAAACTGAACCAGTACCTTGGCATGATCCCTGCTGCAGGAAACGCAGTACTCAATGTGCTAATCCTTGTCCTTGGTATCTGGCTGACAATGCAGGGACATTTTACCGTGGGTATGATCCTCGCCTTTCAGGGGTTTCTGGCAGCCTTCATGGATCCGGCAAATGAACTGATCACTGCAGGGCAGACATTCCAGGAAATGCGTACGGATATGGAACGCATTGAGGATGTCATGGAATACCCGGATGATCCGGTATTCAATGCACAGGCTGCTGAAACAAAAGAACTGGATAAACTGACCGGAAGTCTGGAAATGCGTAATGTTACATTTGGATACTCCAGGCTTGCACCGCCACTCATCGAGGATTTCAGTCTGACACTCAGACCCGGGCAGCGGGTTGCATTTGTAGGTTCCTCTGGTTGCGGCAAGTCTACACTGGCCAAGCTGATCTCTGGTCTGTACCAGCCCTGGAGCGGGGAAATTCTGTATGACGGAAAACCAATCTCGGTCATAGACCGGTCTGTGTTCACCAGTTCGGTCGCTGTAGTTGATCAGGATATCATCCTGTTTGAGGATACCATTGCCAACAATATCCGGATGTGGGACACGTCCATTGAGGACTATGAAGTGATCATGGCAGCCCGGGACGCTCAGATTCATGAGGACATCATGCAGCGCGACGGTGGATACCAGTACAGGATCACAGAAGGCGGAAAAGATTTCTCCGGCGGGCAACGGCAGCGCATGGAGATAGCCCGTGTTCTTGCTCAGGATCCGACCATGATCATTCTGGATGAAGCCACCAGTGCGCTGGATGCACGGACTGAGTATGATGTGGTCGAATCCATACGGAAGCGAAGGATTTCCTGTGTTGTTGTAGCTCACCGGCTTTCTACGATCCGTGACTGCGATGAGATCATTGTCATGGATCAGGGCCGGGTAGTAGAACGTGGGACGCATGAGACACTTCTCGCACAAGACGGACTATATAAGCGTCTCGTAACCAACGAGTAAAGGAGGGAATCGCATGGGCTGGTTTGATGAACAGATTCAGGAACGCAAGGCAGCAGACCGCGCTATCTTTGAGGATTCCTTCCAGGCCATCGCCGGCGCCGTAATGGGACGGCACATGACCGAAGCACTCAATGATGACCGGCAGGTAACCACTGACGCTGTCGGTGAAATACTGAAATACTATCATGTGAAGCCCCAGGAAGTACCGGAAAGCATACGGGACATCAACGAAGTACTGGAGTTCCTGATGCGCCCTTACGGAATCATGCGCAGGACTGTCACCCTGGAAAAGGGCTGGTGGCGGGATGCGGTAGGCGCGATGCTGGGAACCAGAAAGGATGACGGCAGTGTAGTCGCACTCCTCCCCTGCGGTCTCAATGGCTATTGCTTCCATGACCGTAAGACCGGAAAACGGGTGCATCTGAACCGTAGCAATGCTGAACTGATCGAAACTGAAGCATTTGCTTTCTATAAACCATTCCCGCTCAGGCAGCTGAACATCGGCAGTCTTATGAAATATATTCTTGAACAGATTTCCACAGCGGATCTGGTCATGCTGGGCTGTGCCATGATCGCAGTGACACTGGTGGGCATGATTATGCCTGGTCTGAATGCGCGCCTGTTCTCGGATGTATTGCTTTCCGGTAGTACACGTATCCTGATCGGCATGGCCATCTTCATGATCTGTGTAACCCTGTCCTCGACAGTATTGTCTGTCCTGAAGGGACTGATCACAGCAAGGATCAATGTCAAACTGAACATCACAGTCCAGGCTGCCTCCATGATGCGTGTATTGTCCCTGCCGGTGAGTTTTTTCAAGCAGTACAGTGCTGGTGAGCTTTCCAGCCGCGTGAGTTCCATGAACACACTCGCCAACCAGCTGGTAACCATGACGCTGTCCACCGGACTGACCAGCCTGTTCTCTCTTGCTTATATTTCACAGATCTTTCTGTATGCACCTGCACTGGTGGCACCTGCGCTTCTGATCACGTTCTGTTCACTGATCGTTTCGCTTGCAACCGTACTGATACAGGTCAGGATTTCCCGGCAGCAGATGTTGCTCTCAGCCAAGGAAAGTGGCATATGCCATGCCCTGATCAGCGGGATTCAGAAAATCCGCCTGGCCGGCGCAGAGCAGCGTGCCTTCGGGCGCTGGGGAAAAATGTATGCAGAAAGCGCAACCCTGACATATAACCCACCCATATTCCTGAAACTGGGCAGCGTGATCAGTACTGCAATTACCCTGATCGGCACTATGCTGATGTACTATCTGGCTGTCCGGAATCATGTTTCTGTTTCTGAGTACTATGCCTTTAATTCGGCCTATGGCATGGTCAGTGGCGCATTCCTTTCACTGACCGGGATTGCGGCGTCCATAGCCCAGATCCGGCCCATCCTGGAAATGGCAAAGCCGATCATGGAAACCGTGCCGGAGATTGATGAAAGCAAAGCCATGGTCACGCGCCTGTCCGGAGGGATTGAACTGAACAATGTTTCCTTCCGCTACCGTGAAGACATGCCCCTGATCCTTGACAATCTCACACTGAAGATCCGACCCGGTCAGTATGTCGCAATCGTCGGACGGACCGGCTGTGGCAAAAGCACACTGATGCGGATCCTGCTTGGGTTTGAGCAGCCACAGAAAGGCGCTGTCTATTATGACGGTCGTGACCTGAGAACACTGGATCCGAAGTCCCTGCGGCGGCGCATCGGCTCAGTCATGCAGGACGGGAAGCTCTTCCGGGGTGACGTATTCTCCAATATTGTGATCAGTGCACCCTGGCTGACACTCAACGATGCCTGGGAAGCTGCAGAGATTGCAGGGCTTGCGGAAGACATCCGGCACATGCCCATGGGAATGAACACACTGATATCCGAAGGCCAGGGCGGGATTTCCGGTGGTCAACGTCAGCGCCTGATGATTGCCCGGGCCGTGGCGGCCAAACCCAGGATTCTCATGTTTGATGAAGCCACCAGCGCACTGGACAATCTGACACAGAAACAGGTCAGTGAAGCACTTGACCAAATGAAATGCACGCGCATTGTGATTGCCCATCGTCTGAGCACCATCCGTCAGTGTGACCGGATCATTGTACTCGACAGCGGGCATATCATCGAGGACGGAACATATGAAGAATTGATTGCAAAGAATGGCTTTTTTGCAGATCTCGTATCCCGGCAGAGACTGGATACTCAGGAATAAGGAACAGGGAGGCAGAAAACAATGACCATGCAGAAAGACACCACAGGAAAAGTACTGACCGTAACCCCGGATTCACAGCTGGACACCATCGTTGCCCGGGAAATGGAGGGCGAACTGCGCACCGTAATCGAAGGCGTCACCGAACTGATCTTCGATTTTTCTCAGGTCGAATACATGACATCCGCTGCACTGCGTGTCCTCCATTCAGCACATAAAGTCATGAAAAAGCAGGGCAGCATGGTGGTGCGTCATGTGAACCCAGAAGTCATGGAAATCTTTGAAGTTACAGGGTTTGTAGACATGCTGAACATTGAGGCATAAAGCACTGTCTGAAACACAACGGGGAAACAGGACGGGGTGAAGCATGAACATGCAGAAAAAGACCAGAAAGATATCCAGTGTATTCCAGAGATGGCTGACAATCATCGTCCTGACTGCTTTCATACTGTCTATTCTCTTTTCATGGGTCTACCAGACCCGTCAGGTCCGTAACAATGCGGTCAGCCTGCTTACGATCAATATTCAGGACGTAAGACAGGATGCCATTGATGCATCCGATGAGAATCTGCTGAATCTGACCAGGCATATCGCGCAGCGTCTGGATGAAATGGAACAGCCGGCAACATCGGAGGACCTTTGTATACTGATGTCGGAATTCGATGTTGCGGAAATCAATGTCATTGATCATGAGGGAATCATTACAGCCACTACACACCCGCCCTTTATGGCCTATGATATGCAAAGCGGCAGTCAGTCCGCTGAATTCATGGTTCTCCTGAGCGGGGAACAGGATTCCTATGTGCAGAGCTATCAGCCTACATCCCATGACCCGAGTATATCCCGGAAGTATGCAGGTGTCACGCTTCAAAGCGGCGGATTTGTCCAGGTCGGATATGATGCAGAGCGTTTCCAGAAGGATATTGACCATTACATTGTTGGTGTCACCCGGAACAGGCATGTAGGAGAAAACGGCTGCGTCATCGTTGCCAATGAAAACTGGCTGATCGTCAGTGACAGGATGCAGAACGAAGGGAAGAACCTGGTTGTGACCGGAATCTGGATCGACCGGGATACCATGCCCGCTGAAACCCTCTTCAGCGCAACAGTCTACGGCAAAAAAAGCTATTGCATGTATACTTTCTCCGAGGGGTACTATATCATATCTGTCATCCCGATGAATGAACTCCTGCTTACCCGGAACACGTCCGTTATGATGAACGCAATCCGGGATATAGTAGTCTTCCTTGAACTGTCCGCTCTGATTGTCATTCTTGTAAGAAAGCTTGTGATCGAAAACATCGACAGTGTGAACAGTTCACTTTCCCGGATTACGGACGGGAAACTGGATGAAGTTGTAAACGTCAGGAACAGTGAAGAATTCTCTTCCCTGTCAGACGATATCAACAGCACTGTAACCACATTGAAAAAGTACATTGCTGATGCTTCAGCCCGGATTGATCAGGAGCTGGAGTTTGCGCGGGTAATTCAGGTATCCGCGTTGCCGCGGGAGTTCCCTAAACGAAATGATTTTCAGATCTACGCCATCATGGACCCGGCCAAGGAAGTCGGTGGCGATTTCTATGATTTCTTTATGATCGGTAAGGATCATCTGGCACTGGTCATAGCTGACGTCAGCGGAAAGGGCATCCCGGCTGCGATGTTTATGATGACAGCCAAGTCACTGATTAAAAACCGGGCGCGGCTCGGAGAAAGCCCTGAGGAGATCCTCGAGCATGTTAACAACCAGCTCTGTGAAGGAAATGATGCCGAACTGTTCGTAACAGTCTGGCTCGCCATCATTGAACTGTCCACCGGAAAGGGACTGGCTGTGAATGCAGGGCATGAGCACCCGGTGCTCCGTCGTGCAGGCGGAACCTATGAACTGCTGAAATACCGGCATGCTCCTGCCGTAGCGCTCGAGGAGGATGTCCGTTTCCGTCAGCACACCTTTGAACTGAGCCCAGGTGACAGTCTGTTCGTATATACCGATGGTGTGCCGGAAGCACATAATATGGAGAACAAACTCTTCGGTGTAGATCGGATGCTTGAGACGCTGAACCGAAATCCTGATGCTTCCCCGAAAGATATGCTCGGGGTCATGCGAAGTTCAATCGACGAGTTTGCAGGGGACGCACCGCAGTTTGACGATATAACCATGATAGGCTTCACCTACTATGGACCCGGAGCAGAAAGGACTGAACAGCTGACCGTCGAAGCAACAATGGAATGCATGCATGATGTACTGGCCATGGTCAACCGGCATCTTAGGATGCTGAACTGCCCGGACAAAACCAGACGGCAGATCGGGATCGCCGTGGAAGAAATCTACGTCAACATTGCCAGTTATGCTTATGCGCCCGGAACCGGCCCGGTAACGGTATGCGTGAAAACTGAGCGAACACCGGCAGCCATTGAAATCACACTGATTGACCGTGGCATTCCTTATGACCCGCTGAAAAAGCCGGATCCGGATTTTTCAAGTGATCTCGAAGACAGGCCGATTGGCGGTATGGGCATTT
>Ga0255062_10000230_pt1 | contig 11771 bp, 5 predicted proteins | sample 177RNAGHGhighgp2_FD_183092 | JGI IMG/M metagenome (GOLD analysis project Ga0255062, IMG submission 183092) | Metatranscriptome of sheep rumen microbial communities from Palmerston North, Manawatu-Wanganui, New Zealand - 1770 RNA GHGhigh gp2... | ecosystem: Host-associated > Mammals > Digestive... | reverse complement strand
CAATACCAATAACAAAACCTAAACTAACAACCAAAAACAAAACCAAAAACCTTTCAACCGATTATTTTGTGATACAATTTAATCAACAAACCTTCAACATGGAATCTGATTCCACGTTCAAAACTTCTTCCTTTGACGCCAACCTTAGCAATTGTTTTTCGGCCATCGATGAATCAAACAAGGATAAAATATTCATGACGCTTCTTTCATCCAAAGATCATAACACTATTCATGACCTCATTGCTGATCATTACAAAGCGCAGTACAACTCATTCTTGCGCAACAAGCAATATTCATGTTCTCGCACCATCAATACCACTCTGACCGCTTCTGAACAACGCGCTCTCGACGACGCGTTCCCCGGTATCGAAATCACTTTCACTAGAAAAACGCTCAACGCCCACGCTTACGCATGTGCCAGTCGCACGCTTGAATTTGTAAATATTCTTTACGAACGCATTGGTTACGACAAATCTAGAGAATCATCATTCTATCCTAATATACTGAAATCTGGAGGATGGGATGTATTTGTAAAAGATGTAGGTGGTAACCCTCTGCATGTTCTCAATGATGAGTTGAAATCATATCATGCTTGCGCACCCGTATTATTGAACAATTCATATGACGCTGTACGTCAGACCAGTCGAGTAGTCAATGTTCTCACTCATAACAAAGACTCGTCACTTAAAAGTGATGTGTTGCTGGGCTTACAAGGCGTACGTCACAGTGTATCAACTTGCAACGAACTTTCACAAAACTGCACTGTTAAGGCACCATTCTTGATGTTTGTCCATTCCATCTACGACATGACTCTTCAAGACATCGGAGACGCATTTGATTCCGCTAATGCTCTTATTGGTTACGCTTCAATCATATATTCCAACGAAATTCTCATTCGTGATAGGGGCAGTTTCTCTCCCTTAGGCGTGTGGTGGGAGTATTCCGAACCGTTAAATAACGAACAATGGTCGCACGAACGCACTCTATTTTACACTAAAGGAAAAATAAGATTCGGATTCTCTAATGACGACGGTTTCAATTACGAGCATGATTTGGCTAATTACAAATCATTTTTTACCACTTCTCGTTTCGCGTCATCTAAAGGCACCGTATTCAACCTAGAATTACTGGACAATCGCAACGGTATTCAATTCATAAAATTTACAAGAGAATTGAACCCTAATATCCAGCAAGGTGTGCCTCACTCGCTGTCATTGCAATCGTTGGACGACACTTACATCGTGTCCTTTTTTGAATATAATACAGCCAAGCGTTCTAATTCTATAAAACCAACTCCCGTGCATTCTTCCGACGATGTGTCCTGGCTTTTACCAACTCATCCGAAAATCACTCCCATCAGATTTTCCGTGCCCTGTCGCCCCATTGATGATGCCATTTCCTTTTTGACAACAGTTAAGGACAATCTGAAACCATCTGAAGTCCTCAATTTTTTGCGCAGCAATTCTTCTAAGCAAATAGTTAATGGTTCTGTCCTTGACAGTCGTCTTCGCTTGGATTGCAACCAATTAGGAGCGTGCGCACGTGCTCTGTATTTATATGTCTATAATGCGAATTACCATAATGGCAAACTTGTCCAGCAGGCTATCAGTGACATTGATTCTACTCGCAAACTTGTTAGCAGCAACATCAACCTGTTTTCAAAACGTTCTGACCACATGAGCTTGAACAACGGTCCCATTGTTGACTTTTTACGCGCTCATCGTCATGCTCTCCGATGGTATTTTTCTGTTCTGATTCCATCCGCTGCTGCCTACGCAGTACACAAGATCATGAAAATCATCATCGATCCGGCCTGTCGACCGTTCAAATTTGGTTTCAAATTCATCAGTTATTACCCTTTTATTGCGACCACCGGTGGAAGCAACGCGTTCATGTCTTGCGTCAGATCATATATGCCGAAGATCAAGCCCATCAATTGGTCTGATTGTGGTCTCAACATGAGAATTCGCGGTATTTTTCCGATCATTAATACACCTTGCCGACGTACCGTTTTTCTGGCTACTGCAATCACTGGCGCATTCACTTTGTCTGTGTATTACTCTTTCAAATATCTACCAAAATTGTCTGCTATCACATCAACTGTTACCACGACCGCAGCTGGATTTTCCGCTGACAAACTCTATTCTAAATGCACCACCACGATCATCACTGATAACGTACTGAACATGTACTACAGGAATTTCCGTCATAATTTCCGATCCAGTAATATTACCTTGCATACAACGCGAATTGAGCCAGTTAATATGGCTGCTTACGTGTGTCCGGCAATCGTTTTTGCTACCGGCTATTATTGCATACATCGTATTTTCGATCTTTATTCGGAGTTTGACATAAACACTGATGGATTCATAGTTCGACCAAAAACGCGTTATCGTTTCACCTCGGAGAAGCACTACAAGGGTAATAAATTGTTGTTCTTGACTGTACCCGAGGACGACGATCATATTCGTCGAGATAATTTCGTTCGCGCAATCACTGAGGCTATATACGGGGTTGATGTCAATGAGACCGTCGTCCCCGAAAAGGAGTCTGCTACTCTTCACGATCACAATCCTCCTAAACCTGTTGTTATCGGTGAAGTAATCAATACGGACGAACTCAACTCACTTCGAACGAAAGTGCAGTCTCTCACTGATGATCTCTACTTCCGAATCAAGAAAAGTCTACTAAAGCCTATACCATCTGATTGTATCAACCGTAGTCAAGCAAAATTACGGGATATACTGGAACATCATAATGTCAAATTCAGCAATGCTTTGGATCTTTGTTCGGCTCCTGGTGGATTCGTTTTGGAACTAAGCTCTCAATGTTCTTATGTTGATTACAGACCTTACGTTAGCCCCAACATCCGCATGCATCCTCGCGTTATATCATTGACCAACGCCCATGATACTAAGTATAAAAACGGTGATTTATTAGACGACCAAGTCTACCATTACTATCTTAACAAAGGACGTCTTTATGACTTGATCACCGCTGATGGTGCAATTGAGTCCCACGATGACAACCCAGAGTGTCACAATTATGAGCTCATAGAAAGAGAATGCAAAGTCGCCTTGTCAGCTTCGTCGCCTCATTCGACCTTTGTTTTGAAAGTTTTTGATGCCCTATTACCTCGCACGCGTCAGCTGTTGGTCAACACTTCAATGCACTACAAGTCTACTTCCTTATTTGTGTCATCTTATTCTTCGGCTATTTCTTCAGAATTCTACGTAATGTTTTCGGATTACACTCCATCAACCGTTCCCAGTCTAACCATGGACGCTCTGTCGGAATTTGTACGTCGCAATGTTGACCGTCTCACTAAAGAGCTTTCTAAGTTCCTTGAAAACACATCGCCTTCCAAACCAGCTGAGTCGAATGTTGATTTCGTTATTAGTCCCACACTGGGTGACGGCAATTGTTGTTTCCGGGCTGCATGTTGCAATCGTGACATTGACTTTTCAGCTTTGCGTGAATCTTTATTGTCAATTTTGCCAATGAGTCTTGATTTGAAAGAAGAACTTCAACCCGGTCGATGGGGAGGATCTGCCTTTCTTGACGCGTATGGAAAACATATGGGTATTTCCTATATTGTTCATTACCGAGATAGTTTGCTCACTTTCGGTGACACTAAGGGACATCGCGAAGTTCACCTCAAATATTCCGGTGATCATTATGATCTGTTATTACCATCGCATTCAGGAGAATCGATTAAATCGTGCATTACATCTTTTCCTCGGTTTATATACACCGACGTATTAACACATTTAAACCGGTTTCTGAATTTGTCTAATGAAAAACCCCAATACACCTACGTTAATAACTTGCAACACGTTTGTGTAGGTCATAAAGAATGTTTGAACAATGCTTTCTCATATTTTGTCCAGAGGTCTTCCAACAAATCCGACCTTTTATTCTTCTTGGAAAAGGATAGAGCTATGCACGATTACGAAACAATCAACAAAACTTTGCGTGCAAACTCCATTTATCTCCGTTTTCATATGATTTATTTGAAGGATTACTATGTTTTTACTACTCATGATAACTCAGGTTTAAGTGAAGTGTCCCTCGACATCTTTGACACAATTGACGCTCATTTCAACAAATGCGTTTGTTCTTCACCCAACCACAAAATTTCACAATTGTCGTATAAAAATGGGCTCGTCTTTTATTGTGACACTTTCGTTCACGAGTTTGTGGAGGCCCCTTCCGACTTATGCCCCGATTACACTATTAACTTGCTTGATGTCCAAAATAAACCCATTAAAGACGAATTATACGTGTCTGATACACGATCGTTCACTGCCTACATTAAAATGAACGATCGACATCAATGTGCATCTGATGAACTTGAAAATTTTTATCATCATTTGAAACTACAGCGCAAAATTAACGCACATGTTATTCTCATTGTCACAGAAGCCGTAGATCCCTATTATTATTTCCAAAAGATTTCTTTGCTTTATCCAAACATTGCCGTGAAGTATTTTATCAACAAATCTGCATCGGGATTGCGTGATCCAAACATCGCTCGATTGGAATTAACGGAACGAGATTTACATATCAATGCTATGTATGAGCGACGTGATATATGGTGTTATTCCATTGATTACGTTATCAAGTCACTTCGATCTCTGCACGACACTCTACTCACTTTCCATGAGCATCGTATGCCTCTAGCTGTTGATGACACCAAACACAATTTTTATGACGTCGTTCATAAGAAGTTGTTGGTGGGTCGTGACGTCGATTTGGCCAAAGTCCGATGGGCTTGGGATGGTAAAAAATTAATACATTTCGATAGTCTCACTAATGTTGATAAACATACAACGAGTCATTACGTGTCTTTTAATCCCGACTCAGTTCTTCTTACGGGATATTTTCATTACAATCTTGTTAAGAATATGCGTGAAGAGGAGGTTGTCAACACTCAATGTAACTACCATCTTATTCAGGGTGTTCCCGGAGCTGGAAAGACTTCATATATCATCGATCAGAACCTTGATAAATCAGACGTTTTACTTCTTACTGTCAGTAAAACCGCTTGCGACGATCTAAGACGCCGGTTCTTGAAAAAATCCGACAATTCAAGGAATGTGGTCATTGCCACTTTCGATTCATTTATGATCAATTACACCAGGCATCACAACCGTACTTATAAAACCGTTTGGTTCGACGAAGCTTTGTTGACCCACGGCGGTGATTGGTTGTGGGTATCCGCACTCACACGATGTGATGATTTATATGTGGTCGGAGATCAAGCACAAATTCCGTACATTGATCGCACACGGTATAAACCAAAATACGTCACTCCGAAGATCAAATATAGTTCTGTTAAACATCTCAGCAAATCTTACAGATGTCCGCTTGATATCATTCACTGGATCAACAACACCAAAAGTGACGGTGCTCCTTTTTATTCCTTTTCGGTCAAATATCATGATACCAATCCAATGCATTCTGTTGATTGCCGATACATAGCTAGTGTGTCGGATGTCCCCAAATTGGATGATGTTGTATATCTTGTGTTTACTCAAGCTGAATTGGTTGACCTTTGCACGCATTTCAATCTGCCAGTGACAAACTCTATTGTTAAGACCGTTCATCAATATCAGGGCAATCAGGCCGAAAGGATAATCTTAGTTCGCTTGGAATCCAAACCATCTAATCCAATCTATTCCAACATGAATTACATCTTGGTTGCGCTTACCCGTCATACATCCAGCTTTATATATTATTCGACGGTTAACACCGATGTAATATTCAACGAAATCAGAAGAATCAAGGCATTTCCTCCCAGTGAGATCCGTCTTCGAGGAGGTGGAGCCTATGACACCCACCATAAAACAGTCACTATTATTCCACCCCGCACTCAGTTGCCTTACACGTTTCCGAAACTTGTCCAGCAATTGAACGACGTTTACGGTTTTGGATCTTTCATTCCTATGGCGGTCCGCAGTCAGTTTCGTTTGGGTGAAGTTTTTCGATCGGAACCCCTCCAGGCTGATCCGTTGACAATAGCTATACCGGTCATCCAGAATGCTCATGATGAGTTTCTTGGCCGCGCCGTGGAAAATGACTATGACCATCAGATTTATCAGCAATCTGATAAGTACTATCATGGTGAATTTTCGATCATACCAAAATTTCAAACTGCTGACTCCAAGTTCTTTTGTCAACCTATTCTTCGTACTAATATGCGTCCCCGAGTGCCTTTCAACCAAGCTCAAGTCGTCAAGGCTTTCATAGAGCGTAACGGAGCCGTTCCCCGTTTGTCTGGTGACATCGATCATTTCACCATGTCTGATTATTTGTATGAAAGCGTAATGTCTGTAATGAATCCCGATTTATTGGCTTTGTATGCTGACAATCCGATCACCGCTAATGGCCAATCCATAGCCATCTGGTTGTCGAAACAACCGAACAGTGTGCATTCTTTGATTGAATGTGATATGGACACATTATGGGATAAAGATCTAACACTCTATAATTTCACTATCAAGGGCAATCCCAAACCAGATTTGGAACCGAATCCCGGATCAAGATATAAGAGTTCGCAAACTATAGCGTATCAGGACAAGCTCATTAACGCTATATTCTGTCCGATTATCAATGATTTTACCGATAGAGTTTTTGCAGCTTTGAATGACAACATCTTATTGTTTAATCGTATGTCCAATCAGGAGTTTCGTGACACTGTTGATCGAGTATGTCCTTTCGATCGTTTTTGCTATCTCAATCGGTTTATAGAGATAGATTTTTCGAAATTTGATAAAAGCCAAGATCTCACCGCGTTACGTTTTGAAGTGCGATTGATGCAACATTTTGGTGTTCCGGACCTTTATTGCAAGCTGTGGATTATAATGCACAAACACACACAACTTCGCGACCGCGCTAACTTGTTTAGAGCGTATGTTGATTATCAGCGTAAGTCCGGAGATGCCGGCACATGGGTGCTTAATACTTTGTTTCAAATGGCTGTTGTCATCAATTCTTGTCAACTAGAAAAGAAGATTCGTCTTGGTTCCGCTTTCGCCGTTTTCAGTGGAGATGATTCTCTTGTGTTCTTGAACGAACAACATGTTCCTCCCGATAGTATATCTCACACATGTTCATCTCTGTATAATCTTGAAGTCAAACTATTGAAGTATTCTACTCCTTATTTTTGTTCTAAATTTTTTATACCTACTCCTGATGGCTTGCTGTTCGTTCCCGACGTTTTAAAAACGATTGTAAAATTGGGTCGAAAAGACATAGTCAACCTCCAACATGCCACTGAATATCATGTGTCATTTGCGGATAATAATGCATGTTTGTCCGACGCTAATTATTGGCCAATAATATCCAGGTCTATAGCTGATCGTTACAAGGTCGACAAGGATCACACAATTCTTCTACACGCATTGTACACTCTCGTCCGCGACAAAACTATGTTTTTGTCTTTATGGGACTACACAGGGTCAAAGGAATGCTCCATATTGCCTAAGCTCGACTTGTAAGTGTTATCTTAATCATCTTGCTCATTAAAATGTCATTGTTTTTGCTCATAGTAATATTATTATTTAATCATTGCTATTCTGAACTTGCAACCGGCAGTGCTAAATTGCGCACTTCCTGTTGTATATGTAAGGAATATTCATTACATTGTCCATTTTGCGATTATCAAATATCCAACGTCTGTTCATTACCTAACGGAAGCGAACTCGATAAATGGGCTAGATCTGTTGTCGATGTTTACAGATCCTTGGGATTACCATCTAATCCTCATGTGGAAGCTTATCTGAACAAATCTACTTCCACGGTCTGTTATCTTGCTTCTGATCCGTCAATAAATGCTTTCACTATCACTCCGTGGTCATATCCTTGCTCTCCTGTCACTAACATTATTCAGAATTATTTTGGTTCCGCGACCTATTCCTGCAATTCGTTTTCCGATCAATGTCAAGATGTTGGCAATTGTCGCTATTACACGGCCACTGAAATAAGTAATCCTAATTCCATTTATAAGTATTATTGTTCCTTTCGAGACTATTACAAACCGGGTTATTGGTATGGAGATGCGGGTGGTATAAATAATTACCTCTGCAATCCTTACTCACGAACATCTACTGGTACACCAACTGTCATAAATTTTCTCAAGTCTCTTACTTCAGATCAACCTGTTTACGCCGATTCAATCTCTCAGAACTCGCAAAATGTCATCTACTCAACCACTGACACAAACTTTATGATTCCTCTCATTGATTTAATGTCGAGAAAGGTAGGCGTCAATCCCGTGCGTACTGTCGACACTCGCCTATTTCACTCACATTGTACCAACGATTCCACCGTTGCCACCTATCTTAAAGGTCGTGATTGGGGTTATTGGCTAAACGTCGCTATTCGCATTCGTCCTACACCTTGTGATGCATACATGCCATACAGTTCCACTGAAGACGTTTGCATTTACGATTTTATCGCTCCCCCTGGCACACCTTATTGTCAGGATACTTTCAGACCTAAGCAAACCACTTGGAGGCAATTTACCATCGAAGTACCCATCCCCCTTGACGAAGCGACACAATCTTGTACGTCTTGTGTGGATTACCTTATCGAAAACTTACCAAAAACTGGTGCAACAGGTAATCTTACGGAATTCGCGTCATTGCAAAATGAATACGCTGAGCGTCGTCAGGATTCTTCACGATCCTGGTGGGAGGGCATTATTGGAGGAGTCATTACAGCACCTTTGTTTTCTAAATTTCGTGAAGTTCTCTTTGATGTCATTGATTACTTATTGGTCGAATTTCTCAAAATTGTTGGTGATATTCTTATCAACTTATTGAACACCATCTTGGATTTACTGAAATCATCTCAATCATTCATTAACACACTCGTTGATTACATCACACGCATTCTCGACGTTCTCTTTTCATTACTCGCTCTGATCATTAAAATAATATTGGGCTTACTCATTCAAGCAGAACAACATTTTCTCATATTCGAATACACTACACTTTTCTTATTCATCAATTATAAATTTCTTAATAATAATCTCTTCTGTCTCATAATAGTCATCATTATCGCGATAGTCTTTGGAGTGGAACGCAATCATCCCTCTCTCTTGCTTACATTCTACAATCTTCAATATTCTTATGTAAATTTTTCTTATTACAATTCTGCAAAATTCAATTATGATTACTCATTGACTTATCACAATAGAACCAGTGGAAATCATGTAAATTTCACCATAAAACTTCCTAGCCTTTCGCAGATTCCGGTTTATAATCTTTCAATAAGTAGTTATCCAATTAACGTTCCCGTCTACAACATCACCACCAATGTCACTAAATGTGAGGACTATCACAAATATAATACATCTTCGAAACCATAAAAGTTATATTAATCATTTATCCATTAATTTAACTTATCATGTCTAACTCTGCTGCTAGCTCAACTTCGTCCGCTGTCACCAACGGCAATACTGACGCTTTGAAAACTAGTGTCTATTCGCAGTTCCCATCTATCTCCTCGTTCTCGTCACCTGAGGAGGTTCTTAGGTTGCAGAATCTTATTACTGAAAACGCACAACTAAAGCTCACATTGGAAAAGGTTAACAATTCCATGAGAGCTTTTTATAATAATTCATTACAATGGCACGAGAAGATGAATAATATGAAACAACAACTGAGCAATTGCCATAAAGAAATCCAAATGCTCCGTGACACCAATATCGATTTATTGGAAAAACAATTATTGTCTTCTTTTGAAGTAATAGATCATCAACCACCCAGTGACAAATCAACAGATGAAGTCGACAATTTTTAAATCATACCTCATCATCACATATAATCACTTTCGTTTTGTTTTTGATTCATACCACATCTAAATCAAATTTTATATTACTCAAATCATTATAAAATAATACATCATGTCCACCTCAGCAGCTAATTCCAAATCTTCCACTGTGAGCAATGACGAGGCTAGTCTGCCCGCCGCTACTACATCAGTGTTGAATAATGAAAACCAAACTCCTTACAAACGTCGGTCTACACCCAGACCGCGAGTCTTCAATGACGCTGGTGTCCAGACAATAAAAGGAGGACAACCCATTGGAGCTGGATTTTTTGATTCTGTTACTACTGCTTACACCAATCTCGTCAATTCACCTATATCACTCGCTTTGATTGTCTTCGCCACATTTACGTTTTTCACTTTATCATCGTCCACTTCAACTCCCATAGTTCTTACATATAACTCATTACTCAATACATCATTGTCCGATGACACGCCCACATCTATACGTTCAGTCGCCACCATATTCACATATTTGTTCTTATTTCTCGTCGAGTATGAATACTACGTGGCCGTTATCATGTTTATGGCCGGTGTGTATATCGCGAAGCCTTCAACCAATAACGCGTACTTGTGTTTCACGCTCGCTATCATATTAATGCTCGCTCATTATTCATCTTTTGAAGCACTTGTTCTCTGTCATCTTGTCCTTTTGTATACTCAAATCCGTGATCCCACTTATCGCATTATTATCGGCATATTTGCTGTGATAGCCATCATATTCGGATATTCTCACATGTCATCAATGACCGGTCTGGCTAAAATGAAGGCCATTGCAGTTCAGGGTGGGTCACCATCAGCTAATACCACTCCTGTCAATCCACCAGACATTCCTACTAATCCTCCTGTCGAAGAAGTCTAAACACCATTATATTAATTTCTTCTCATATAATGTCTGAAATCAAAGTAGTATCAACCAGCCCGCCTCAAAAGAAAGGCTTGTTTCAATCGATGTTTGATAGCTATGCTATCCTGGTTTCCAATCCTTGGGCATTTTCCATATTTCTAGTCGGTGTTCTTTCTATAATTTCAGAATTGAATAATTCTTTCGGTCCCTTGGAAATGATATCTAACGCTTTGCTTGAATATTGTAAAACATCTAAAAGTCCTTTAGTCCCTTTGGCCACCCTACTTCTTAAACTTGTTAACTGGATAATACCGATCAAAATCAAATTTTTCTTGTGTCTTTTCTTTCTTATTCCTGCTATAATTCGTCCTACTTTTTCATACTGGATAGCGTCATTATCTTTCTGTGCTCTAGCCGTTTTTACTAATCTTCCTACATTAGAGTTGTTTTTGTTTTCACAATTCTATTATATGTACTGCTTTGTTGACGATAGCTGGTATAAGTTCCTCATTTTCTTCTTTTCATTCATTGTGCTTATCATAGGTTTCACCGCCTTTTCATCAATGGTAGGTGTGTCTTAAAATTACATTGTTATGTTAATTGTTTCAATATATTAATCTAACATGTCTAAGCCATCCTTCGAAACTTTAAGCCAATTCGCTCAAACATCTATATCTACTCAATTGGATATAGCTAATCGTGTTCGTCAAATGCAAAATCGCGATTATGTCTTGTTCGATAAAGACTTTCACCGTGTTTCCGTTGTACGCGTCGGAAATTATAGGGTCGAAGTCGACACGTTTGGTAGACAGGGCATCCTCTGCCGTGCTGCTCAAGACAGGTTTACCTGCAAAGAGTATTTATACTATCTCCAACGTGATCCAATTATGTCCGATGTTAAAGTAATTGGTGATAAAGTTTTTCTGACAGCTAAATCCGCTGCTAGATCTACATTAGTCACTCCACCCCCATCACCTTAAATGATGATACTGTTGACGACCTTGCTTTTCTATTGACTTATTCTTTTGTTTTTCTGTTAAAATTATACCCCAGGTTTTAGAACTTTTTCCTGGATTGCTATTGGTTT
>Ga0255062_10000226_pt1 | contig 11803 bp, 13 predicted proteins | sample 177RNAGHGhighgp2_FD_183092 | JGI IMG/M metagenome (GOLD analysis project Ga0255062, IMG submission 183092) | Metatranscriptome of sheep rumen microbial communities from Palmerston North, Manawatu-Wanganui, New Zealand - 1770 RNA GHGhigh gp2... | ecosystem: Host-associated > Mammals > Digestive... | reverse complement strand
TGGATGTAAAAATTTCTAATCTGTCCCGGTATCATGTCCGCCCTTGTCGTAAATGCACTGATAAAACGAGATAAAGAATATTGTATTTATTTCTGCGTATCAGATTTCGGGCTTTTGAATATCATCCTGAAATAATTGTATAAATGAGGCTTGACGCTTGTATGATCGTGCCCAGTATTTTTCATAATGTGAGAGAGATACATCTCTCCGTTTTCAGTAAGAATATTCCTGTAACTGTCAGGTGAACCTGTCACCACGCCGTCAGCCTTAGATGAGCTGATGAGAAGCACATAGGGCTTGTTTTCTTCACTAAACCTCATTTCACTGCTCTCAAGCTGCCCAGGGTGCATAGCCGATCCGGGTATATTCACAAGTCCCGGTGCCGGGCAGACTGCTCCTATATACCCGAACAGCTCAGGATGCTTAAAGCCAATAAAAAGCGATTCTCTCCCTCCCATAGAAAAGCCGGTGATTGCTGTATTTTCCCTGTTTTTTGAAACAGAGAATGTTTCTTCTATAAAGGGCATAAGGTCAGATGTAAGGTCGTTAATGAAGTTATCATATGCAAGGCAGTTAGCCAAATCCATCCCCGTACAATATGGCATGTCCTTGTCACAGAAAATATAAGGGAGAACCACAATCATCTCCTTTGCTTCACCGTCATGCTGAAGATTTGTAAGAACAGTGCTCAATGCAACAACATCCCTTGCCATCCAGTCCTCGTTGTCATAAAATCCGTGCAGGATATAGAGTACAGGATACTCACGGCTTTCATCATAATTCACAGGCAGAAGTACATTAACATTTGTTTCGCGTTCTGCTGTCCGGGAGTAATAGTTGTACTTCTTAAATTCAGGATATTCAATTCCCTCGCGCTTCTTGTCATAGCCTTCCGGAGGAAGCTCTTTTATCATATCTTCATATAACTTCATTCCTATACCCTCATTTGCGTTTTCCTGCTCATCTTCTTTCGCCTGTTTCGCATCATCCGTATAAATAACAGCACTTTCATCATTCAATCCCATACCCTTTTTTGCGTTTTCCTGCTCATCTTCTTTCGCCTGATTCGCTTCATCCGTATAGATGACATTACTTTCATCAGCCGGCGCCTCCTGAACAGGCAGAGCTGATACAGCCCCGCTGCCGTCACTTTTTACTCCACATGAAACAAGCACCTCAAGCATTGCCGCTGCTGTCAGAACAGAAATTAATTTTCTTTTCATGTTTTTCATATTGCCACCTTTCGATATTTCTGATGTGGATTTAGTTTCTTATGGCAATACTATATCATCACATGTTCAATTTATCAAGTTTAAATAATGAAAAAACATGCAATATATGATGTTCAAAATTTAAACATTTATTTATAACCCCCCCCTTATTCCGCAGCTTTATGCTATGATTTCGGGTTCCTTTTACCTGGATGTTGACATTTTATCAAGCATCTGTTATGCTGATAACGGAGGTGAAATTCATGAATCTTGAAACGAGTTATTATCCCTATAATCCACAGCTTGAAATGCTGCCTTTCAGACTTACAGGCATTGGAGGAAGCCGTTTTCAGAAGCATATTGACCGTCCTGACGGCTATATGTGGCACCAGATTCTGTATTGCGCAGACGGCAGGGGCCGGCTTAAATACAACGGTTTATGCTACGAGCTTAAACCGGGAAGCTATGTATTTCTCCCAAAGGATTTTCCTCATGAATACTACCCGGAGACAGATAGCTGGGAAGTAAACTGGGTGTGCTTTGACGGACACTGCTGCGACGAGACTCTTGCGTTGCTGGGGTTTAATTCTGTTCTTGTTATTGCCGCAGATGAAATGGGCGGCGCTGAGAGTTTTTTTGATAAGATGGCAGAGGCATACACCACCGATGTCCTGTACAGCGGCTATACCTGTTCGGGGCTTTTATATGAATACATACTATCACTGAAAAGACTCCTCATTTCTGCCGACAGCCAGGCAAAAAGCCGGCATATTTCCGTGCTTATGCCCGCCCTGAAATATATTCACGAAAACTATCAGGAGGATATTTCAATGAATTTCCTCGCCTGTCTTGCCAATATAACACCGCAGCACCTCTGCCGTCTTTTTAAGAGTGCATTTGCCCTGCGCCCAAACGAGTATCTGAACAATGTTCGCATTGAAAAGGCTTTTCATCTTCTGAAAGAAGGGCACTCTGTCAATGACATTGCAAGTGAATGCGGATTTCGTGACCCCAGGTATTTCAGCACGGTATTCAGACAGCACACAGGAATGACACCGTCAGAATACAAAAAAGGACCTGATCAAAAAAGACACCTACGAAAGTGCCTTTTATCAATATGATCGATATCTTATTTCATTAGCTCTTCATTCAAAAGGAATTGCTCTATGCCCACATAAGTGATACCATTCTCATCCTGCCACGGTTTAAGATAATCCCTCACAACAACGATCTTTGCAAATGAATCGGGTATCCGCTTTAAAGATGCTATCTCCTGCTCCTTTTTCTCCGGATCGGCTATAGAAAGTGCTGACTGTATATAGAACCGCTTATCACCACTGTTTACTACAAAGTCTACCTCCAACTGCTTGCGGATCTTCTTACCGTCAGCATCCTTGGTGTTGTATTCCACCACACCTACGTCAACGTTCATGCCTCTTCGGATGAGATCGTTGTACAGTATGTTTTCCATAATATGAGTCTCTTCCAATTGCCTGAATCCAAGCCTCGCATTTCGAAGCCCCAGATCGGTGTAATAATATTTAGCGGGGGTACCGATATACTTTCTTCCCTTTAAATCATAACGAACGGCTTTTTCTATGAGGAATGATTCCTCAAAATAACCGATATATTTTTCAATTGTTTCCGAGCCTATTCCAATCTGCCGTTCACTTTTAAACGTATTCGCCAGTTTACTTGGATTGGTAAGGGATCCGATCCCCGATGCAAGGACATCAAGCAATATATCCAGCACTTCCTTATCATTCTTTATTTCGTGTCTTTCAAGTACATCTTTTATATAGGTTCTATCGAAGAGATTCTTTAAATATCTGCTTTTTTCTTCATGTGATTCAAGCGAAATGGCAAGCGGCATTCCACCATAGGTGTAATAATCCTGCCAGGCTCCCCTCTTATCCCCTTCATACTCGTTATAAAACTCCGCAAATGACAACGGATATACACGGATCTCATCGCCTCTGTCCCTAAACTGAGTCAATATATCCGAAGACAGCATCTTGGAATTACTGCCGGTAACATACACATCAGCGTTATCCATTTGCATAAAACCGAGGATGACATCGATAAACGTTATCTTGGCATCCTTATTATCCACGTATGGATTCTGAATCTCGGATACAAACTGAATCTCATCTATGAAAATATAGTACCTCTTCTTAGGGTCGATCATATGATCACGGATATACTTATCCAGCTCCAATGGATTACGATACCTGGCATTTTCCAATATGTCCAATGCAATGGCAATGATCTGATCTTCCTTCACGCCTTCTCCCAAAAGCCATTCCCGATACAACTGAAACAGCAATACCGATTTGCCGCTTCGGCGAAGTCCTGTGATGATCTTAATGCGTCCATTATCCTTTTTTGAGATAATCTCTTTCAAATACTGCTTTCTCGGATACATTTATGCACCTCACGATTTATTTGCGGATATCCGCATTTTTTTCATATATTATAACATTCTCCCTTCTTCTATGTCAATGGCATCCATGATTTTTTTGCGGATATCCGCATTTTTTTATCAGAGCGTTGTCTCGGGTCTTTGACACTTTTTTCTCTTTCTTAACTTCCTCTATTTTTTAACCCTCAAATCCGTTTGCTTCTGATGCAGTCATTTCCAATGATGTGATGATGCAAAAATATCCACACAATTTAATCGCTTGGGATATCGTCTCCTTCTTCTCCCTTTTGAACTGTCGCAAAATTTGCGACAGTTGAATTATCTAATTCTTCCTTCAAAGCATTATTAATATGCTTGCCAATAGTCTTAACATCTCTGCCAAACAGCTCTGCCATCTGATTCCTGTTTAGCCATACCGTATCCTGATCGACTTTTACGTTAAGGGTAATTTCCTTATCCTCAGTTTCAAATAATACAATTTCATTTTCCTTAGCCATATTCATCTCCCTGTTATTTCTACCTGATACCATTCTCATTAAGCTTACGCTGCATCTCGACATAATACGAAAGCAGTCTGAGCACATATGGGGGAGCATTCCTATGACCCAGTTCCCACTCGGTCATCGTTCTGTAGGGGATCTCGAACTTTTCGCAGAACTCCTTACGATTCAATCCGGTAGACTCTCTTAATTCTTTCATTTTTACACTAAATAATTCATCAGACATAGCATTTCTCCCTTTTAAATTTTACTCATTGAGTATATTATAACACATATCCTGTATTTACTGTGAACTTTGCACTTGATTTACACTAAAACTAAAATTGATCCAAAATAATCCCCAAAATCCCAAGAAATTGGGATTTTTTCTTGCTTTTCAGTTTCGGATGTGGTATAATATTTAGTGCAAGCATTGCACTAAATATAGGAGGTCATATGTACTACGATTTTACGATACCGGTACCGGATGTTCAGGGGAAGATCATCATCAGCAAAAGGACTGGAGGATACTATGTCCTATACCAGTATGGGCAAGAATATAAGCCGGACAAACAGTTTGCAATCCCCAAACGGACAGTCATCGGAAAACGGGATGATATCAATCCCTCGCTTATGTATCCCAATGATAAGTTTCAGAAATTCTTTCCGAATGTTATTTTACCAGAATATCTGCCGGAGGCATATCGAAGCTGCGCTTTAAGGATCGGCGCCTATGTGATCATAAAACATGTTTTTGACGAATACAGACTTCCGACTATGCTTCATCACTGGTTTAAAGAAGACACGGGGCTTCTTCAGGATCTTGTATGCTATCTGATCATCGAAGAAGATAATGCGGGGCAGTATTATTCGGACTTTGCTTTTAATCATCCGTTGTTTTCTGAAAGAATGCGTGTATACAGCGATTCAAAGGTTTGCCGTTTTCTGAGATCAGTTACCAAAGATCAGATCTTTGGTTTTCAGGACGACTGGAATCGTAAACGCGATCATAAACAACGAATCTACATCTCCTATGACTCAACAAACAAGAACTGCGAAGCCGGTGATATCGATATTGTTGAATATGGAAAAGCCAAGGATGACAAAGACCTTCCGATCTTCAACATCGCTGTTGCTTACGATAAAACAAACCGCATACCACTTTTCTATGAGGAATACCCAGGATCGATCACGGATGTTTCACAGTTCACCTATATGTTCAACAAAGTAGAGGAATACGGATATAAGAATGTCGGGTTCATTCTTGACCGCGGTTATTTCAGCAAAGAGAATATCAACTATATCGAGGACAACGGATATGCTTTCATCCTTATGGTCAAAGGCTGCAAAAAACTTGTTTCTGCTCTAGTTGATGAGTATCACGGGAGTTTTGAGACTGACAGAAACTGCGCTATCCGCACATACAGAGTTTATGGAAAAACTGTAACTGCCAGACTGTATGAAGATGATACGAAAGATCGATATTTTCACATATACTTCAATGCATCACGGCAGGCTGCCGAACGAGAAAAACTGGAGCAGTCTATCGATAAGATGAAACTCTTTCTCGATAAGCATAAAGGTGAGGATCTTTCGCTAAGCAGTACTTACGAAGATTATTTTATCCTGCGTCGCGATAAAGACCGAAGAATCATATCCTATGATGAACGTAAGGATACGATCCAACATCTGCTGGATCTGTGCGGATACTTCTGTATCATAACCTCTGAACCGATGACTGCAGCAGAAGCGCTTATTCACTATAAAGGCAGAGATATTTCAGAAAAGCTATTCAGCGCAGACAAATCCTTTATAGGCTCCAAAAGTATGCGTGTACAAACGGCGGCTGCTCTTTCAGCGAAGATATTTATCGAATTTATTGCCCTCATAGTCCGTAACCGGATCTATAACCTGCTGAAAGAAACAATGCTCCGATTGGAAACAAGGCCGAATTATATGACCGTTCCGGCAGCCATACGCGAACTGGAAAAGATCGAAATGGTACGCAGAAATGAAGGAGTGTATAAACTTAACCATGCGGTTTCGAAACGGCAGAAGATCATCCTAAGTTCCTTCGGAATGGATGAAAACAGTATATCCCTGGCCGCGCTTAAAATTAGTAATTATCTGGCGAATAATCAGTTGCCTCCCGGTGACTCTAATGATCAGAACGGAGAGGAGGTGGATGACGATGGCGCGTACTAAATCGATTACCTCAATTGATGCTGAGATTGCAAAGGTTGAAAAAGATCTTGTAAAAGCACAAGCCCATTACGACGCGCTTGCTGCTAAGTTACTGGAACTACAGCAACAGAAAAAGTAATACGAAACCAAGCAGATCATGGAAGCTTTCCACAACAGCGGCAAGTCAATGCAGGAACTGATGACCTTCCTCCAGGTGTAACCTGGGGCAGGCATTGAAAGGTGTTTAGTGCAAAAACTTTGCAAAGTTCACAATAACATTTAACGCCTGTTTTTTGCAACCCCTTTTTGCAGAAAGAGAGGTGCGGGGTTCAAGCCCCGTACCTCGTGAGGCACGAAGTGCCGTTTTTATATGAGCAAAGAGCGAAGCGGATTGCGAATATCATTGACTACACTGCTGAGTATCACATTTTATTTGTCAATCAGCCGAAAATACAGGCATGAATATGGCCTCATCATATAAGTCGCCAAATGCGATCTCAGATGAAGCCTTACGGCTCTCCTCGATGTCAAACACAAGATTTCCTTCATCCGTGATATTAAAAACAAAGGTATACTTGCCATCATCAGTTAAAGCCGTCATGGTGTTTCCGGAAATGGTAAATTCTCCTGCCCCCGCATAACTGCTGAACTTTTTAAAATGCAAATCAAAATGCGAGCCATCAATATGCAATTCAGGCGTCATCGCGTCGGAATCGGGTTTTGTAGCGCCGCGTTCAAGCATCTTATAATACTTTACGCTACCATCTGATATATTCTTTAATAACTCTTCACTACCTGATTTAGCACATGCAGAATGTTCGTTTTCAGCAAATACCAAGCCATCCTCACCATAAGGCACCGATAGTAACTCTTTATATTCATGAATACCGCTTGTTGAATTATCTGTTGTATTATCTATTGCAATATCTGTTGTATTATCTGTTGCAATTTCACTTAAATTTTCCTCCTTAGCCTGATTGTTTGTAAGCTGACTACAGCCGGCTGTGATAGCCATCGCAAACATAAGTACAGCCGGCAGCTATATCGTCCTTTTCATCATGTCTCCTTTCAGTATTATCAGGTAGTGTCAACTTTGATACCCCTTTTTTGTTACTAAATCCTTTATTTTGTTTTATCGTGTATTTTTCTTTCTCTTTTTCATCAGCCAACCTGCCAGTCCCGTTCCTGCACATAAAAGTAATAGTCCCAGCAAAATATAGCGCATTTTATTCGTACTATTATTCTGCTCATTAATATTAGATGTCAGTGTATAATTTTCATCTAATGATAGATGTCCTCCGCCATTCCCATCATTTTCCATCAAGCCCTCATTGACAGGAAAATTAACGTTCAATATTTCAGCCGCATCGTTTAACTTGTAAATTTCTCCGTTAACAAGACCTGTAAAATCCGGTCTTGAACTGAACGGAACAATATATTCATCATATATAGTCTTAAGATAGATAAATTTCAAATTATAAAACGGTGCATCATAAAATTTAACTGTTACATCAGTTAATTTTTCAACGCCAATAAGCTCCGGATTGTTATTAATATTATCAATTATTGATAAATCTATATAACCTGTCTCTTTTGTCAGCCCTGATAGTGTCGATATTCCGATCAGCGTCCATTTATCACCTTTTTTTATTACCGACATCTCTCTTTTCTGCGCATCATATAATAACCATTTATAATCGTCTGCGCCAAGAGAATTAAATCCTTCACCGCTGAGATAATTGTATGCAAAGCAGGGTGTGGTCAGATTGTATATTTTTACCCCATAACAATCTTTATTACCAAGATCTATATTACCATCATAATCATTTATAAATTGACCATTGCCTATGTCATTAATAACTTTTTGATATTCGCTTTCATCTTTTACATAACTCAAATCCAACGAATTTCCTGCAGCTAATACGCTTCCGGTATTATTCAGCAAAATCCCAAATATAGCCAAAAATAAAATTAGTATTCCGTACTTTCTTCTCATAGTCTGCCTCCTTAATGCGTATATACAACCTGATCAAATGTCCTTCCATTATATGTTCCGTCACAAAACGCATCGTATGTGCAATATTTTGCATTTCCATCGAATGGATCAACATAACCTATATAATATGTATCACTCGATGAATTATATCTTGTCAGATAAGTCACAACCATATGTCCTCCCATACGTATATTTCCAGAATAATATCCTCCAGCAGTCTGTACAGGATGCCCATTTTCGATTTCAATATCAAGCTGAGAAAATAACCATGTATTGATAATACTATAAAAATCATAATTATTATAGACTATATGCTCAGATGCTGTAACAGAATCAGAAAGTGTACCCGCATAATTTGGATATGGATCTGTTGTTGTTCCATAGATTGCATGTACTGCTGACCATTGATCTCTTCCCGATGTTGGATACAACACTTTGCCGGCCATTTCTGCACTTGCTGCCCAACACCAATTGCTCTTTGCTTGGACAACTCCGTATACAGTTACTATATGCGTCGTTTCAGTCGCATATATATTATTTTCTCTCATCTCATTAATCAAAACAGCAAGCATGAAAACAACCGTCAATATTTTTTTTAATAACTTCATATTCATAATCCTTTTTTCTTCGCATGATACTGATACGATTACAAAATCGTGTTTCAGCTTCTTACGATATTTTCTCAAATATTAATTTTATACTATGTCAGTGGCTCTTTAAAATACATTATTGTATTTTACTTAAATCCTCTGCTCCTTTCTTCGCTGCTTCTGCGTACGTCTACGCATCTGCCATTCGTTTTATAATTCTATAATACTGCCTTGTAGCATGCTGGCAAGCATTATTACCATAACTTATTATTCAAACAAACCAACTCTTAATCTTCACCTAAATCCGTGACGAGTTTTTCATTTAAAATGTGTCAACCTATTGAAAAATCTGATTTTCAAAGCTTATTTGTTCCTATTTTCGATTCACCTGATGGGTGAATAAAAAACTGCACAAAAAGCAATGGTTTTTACAATGATTTTGGCATTCTTATCGAGGACGGCTCGTATTTTATCGTAAAACATAAACGCACTAAAAATGAAACAAAAGAATATTGGCTTTCTTTTGTACAAGGCGTATACAAAAAGGTATCAACACCTCGTAATGGTAAAACAGTATATATCGGCAGCACATGGAAGCCTGTATATAAAAAATGCTTTTTTAAATAGATTTTTTATATGACTGCTATTATAAAAAACAATCCAACTTCACGGATTCAAGTAATATTTTGCCACGCCCGCCTCAGAGAGCTTTTATGTCAATATTTTAATGCTCTCAAGCGATTTATTTCAAAGCCTACTCTTTTGCCTGCTTCTCATACTCGGCAAACCTTGAAACATATTCACTCTCATCCGAAAATTCAACCATATAGATTTTTACCGCATCATCCTCAGGTATCATTATGTATCTGTTTTCATTTTTGTCCTCATTGAAAAATGCATCAATCCTGTACTTGAACTTTTCAATCGGAATGAATAAGATCTGATTTTCTCCATCTCCCTTATTATATGCCGTGATTGTAAATTCTCCGGTCAAATTAGTACTTTCAACAGATTTTAATGTTTCAACATAATCATAGGATGTATCACTTAAAAGATAATACGGAGCAACGTTTTCTTCCACTTCCGGACAATCAAATTTCATTTTATCCATCTGCTTCGGTTCTGCTTCTCGCGCACTTTACGACTTCATAAAAACACCTATTTTACGGCATATTCAAATGCCAAATCTGATCTCAATGTCCTCGCTGTGATGTGAGATGTAAACGACCTCTATCATCTCAGCGGCAACATCATGTTTTTCCTGCACCGTCAGGGTATCCCACATTGCAAGCGGTTCAGTCAGCGGTTTCGTTTTGATCGCTTTGCGCTTACGAGACTTGGTCTGCAACTTGCGTTCAAGCTCAGACTTCCTGGAGTGCAGTTCTTTGATCCTCTGCTGAATGTAGGCGAACACCACATCGTCAGCTTCTGCCATTCTGTCCATGAGGGAACGGATCTCGGTATCCAGTTTCAGAATATCGCCCTTGATGCTCTCGGCTTCCATATCGGGAGCTTCTTTTTGCTTATGGGCGATCTCGATCTGCTGTAATCTCTCACACATTGCTGCGTAGACACTCTCCTCAATATCGTCAATTCTGATGCTGTACTTTCTTGCAACACACTTGTTGATCGTGAGCCAGCCGCTGTCAGCGAGGTATCTGTGGATATTGGTCGGTGACTTTTTCTGCATATCAATGATAACAGACAGTCCGCACTCCCTGCATTTCAGCAGACCTACAAGCCATGAATTGAGCGCCTTCCTGTTTGTCTGAAACCGCTTGTTCGTGCTTTTCTTATCCTGAACTCTCAGCCACAGTTCCGAGGAAACTAATCCCTCATGATAACCGACTTTGACATATTTTCCGCCGTCTGCGTTGTCGTGCATAAAAACTCCGTGAACGCCGTCATAGGCTTCGACCTCATCTATGATCTCATAGCCACGGCTCTGGAAGAAAGCATACACATCTTTATCAGCACGGACATATAACGGATTTTTCAAGATCGTTGATAACAAGCCTGCATTCAATTTGCCGCTGTGACTTCCATTCTTACCGCCGTATTCATCGGTACGGAGATAGCGGATCTCGTCCTCATGCTCCTTAAAATATGTGAGAATATCACGAAGCGAGGTTGACGGTTCAGCATACATCTGATATGCAAGACGAAGTGCATCAGCCTGTTCCGAGGGGACAAGCACAGAGCCTTTCTTGCCGTTCACGGTCATACGCTGGGTGGTATAACCGAAGCTCATTGTCCCGCCCTGATAGAAACCTGTTTCACGACCTCTGGTATCATACGCATCTGCCACTCTGCCTGCGATCGTTTCTCTCTCAAACTCCGCAAAGTTCAGCAGATTGTTTCGCATCATGCGCCCTTCCTTAGTCTCCGTATTGAACGTCTCAGAGAGCGAGTATACTGTCACGCCGAGCTTGTCCAGTTCCTCAGAAACATTCAGATAGTCACGCAGATTACGGCTAAAGCGGTCATACTTTTTTACAACGATACGACTGATAAGACCTTCACGGGCATCGCTCATCATTTGCTGAAAAGCTGGTCTATGCTCAGTGTCTTTTCCCGAAAATCCGTTATCACAATACAGGCGATACACACAGTCTTCGCCTACATATCTAATACAATCCTCCTTCTGCGATTCAATGGACAGCGAATTGTTATCCCTGTCCGCTACGGAACGGCGGACATAGATCGCAGTCACTCCGCCGTTGTTTGTTACCTTCTTTTTCATGTTTATCGACCTCCGATTTGATGCAATCGACAGCCGATCTTGCTATACTATAATCATAGCGCAAATCGGCTGTCATTGCAATAGGTTTTTGCAAATTATTCCGATTTGTGCTGAGTGAGAATGTCATAAATGTGATTGATCTTTTCCTGTCTAACCACATCGGAGACATCAGTCGGAT
>Ga0255062_10000222_pt1 | contig 11841 bp, 12 predicted proteins | sample 177RNAGHGhighgp2_FD_183092 | JGI IMG/M metagenome (GOLD analysis project Ga0255062, IMG submission 183092) | Metatranscriptome of sheep rumen microbial communities from Palmerston North, Manawatu-Wanganui, New Zealand - 1770 RNA GHGhigh gp2... | ecosystem: Host-associated > Mammals > Digestive... | reverse complement strand
TCTTGTTCTCATAGGCACACTCCTAAAATATTTAATTGGCGATAGGGGAGGGATTCGAACCCCCGGGGCTTGCGCCACAGCTGATTTCAAGTCAGCGCCCTTATGACCACTTGGGCACCCTACCAAAAAACTAGACCGCTTTTTCGTTGGGATTCGAACCCAAAATGTCAGTTTTTCAAACTAATGTCTTACCTTTAGACTACGATCGCTAAGAGCGATAAAAATTGCTGAAACGGTCTTAAAATATTATTTCAAAAAGAATGACCAGCTCTTTGCTGTTTACCAGCATTAGTTGGGGAGCACTTTTGCGCGTCCGCATTATCTCCTGGTCTGCCCTGGGTGGATCTTTTTAGTCAGGTTTCCGCCGATTTCCTCAAGACTACTTTATCCCAAAAATAGACGAAGGACCGAGCCGCCGATAGGAATCGAACCTACAACCTGCGCATTACAAGTGCGCTGCTCTACCGTTGAGCCACGACGGCATGGATCCCATTAACTGGGATCGTTTTGCATCAATTTCTTCTGATGCTCAATAGCATCATCAAGATGAACATGATCAAATTGACTGCCATCTTCACATTCCCAAATTGCTTCAACCAGCTTTAAATGATGCTTAATATCGGCACGTTCAGTTTTAGACATAAACTTACCGGTAATTTTATTTGCATATACTTCAGGAATTAAAGATTTAGTGGGGATTTTAATCCAGCCTTGTCCGTTGCAACGAGCTGCCTGGTTAGTATCATAACATAAAGCCATACCATGATCAACATCAAATCCATGAACTTCATAACGCATACCGGTTTTACGATGATACATAATTTCCATTTACTAAAATCCCCTTTCTTTATCTTACATATATATATTATATCAAATTTTTTTATAAAAATCAATTAATCGAAACAGTCACCTACATGATTGATCATAATCTCTACACCAAGAGGAGTACCATAATTCTCCATCGTAATTAATGCCACTGGTTTTCCAGGTAGCTTTGGAGGTTTTTGCCCTTCTGGAGGCTGAGGATATTCATAAATTCGATTTATAATTGTTGTAACGACATCTGTCACATATGTGTTTTCAACATGATATCCAGGAACTTCTACTTCTTTCCATTTGTAGATTATTTCTGTACCATCTTCATCGTATTTAGGCACCTCTAAAATAACCAACCATTCATTTTCATCTGATAAAGTAATAACTTTTATGAGTTTACCATTACCATATAATTTTACTCTTGCCAATTTAGGACGTACAATAGTATATCCATCATCATTCCAACGTTTACGAATACCAACTGTAATTGTTTCTACTTCTTCTTCCCAAGGAATTGGTGTAGGCGTAATAGAAGGCAATGGTTCTGGAGTTAATGTTGGCAATGGAGTTTCTGTTGGTTTGGGAGTAGGGGTCGGTGTTACTGTTGGAGTCGGTGTAGGACTTTCTGTAATTACTGGTGTTGGAGTAGGACTCTCAGTAACTTGAGGTGTTGGACTTGGTGATTCAGTTATCACTGGTGTTGGAGATGGAGACTCTGTTTCATCCGGAGTAGGACTTGGAGTAGGACTAAAGGTAGGAGTCGGACTCGGACTTGGCGTAATTGTAATTGTAGGAGTAGGAGTTGGTGTATTTGTTACAACCGGGGTAGGAGAAGGAGTAACTGTTACGTTTATGAAATCAATAGCATAATCAGTATTACTACCATCAACAACGTTAATCATAATGCTTTGCGGCACAGGCGTTGTTTCTGGATCGCTCCATTCAACTATCTCTATTGGAGACTTAATACCACTATCAGTTATATGCTTACCAACACTGCCAAATATGTATCCTTCAGGCACTTCAATTTCAGTAATTGTATATACACCAGGCAATACATTTTCAATATTTATATGATTGCTACCATATTCATGAACTGCAATTTCAACAATTTGCGGTTTTTCAAATGATGGGCCTTCAATCTTAAATTTGAAAACAACCTCTTTCTGTTTTGCTGTTACTTTTGCTGATTTATAAATAGTAAATGTTCCAGCGGACACAGGAGTTGGGCTTGGTGTTACTGTTATTGTCGGTGTAGGAGTTGGAGACGCAGTTAGAGTTGGTGTAGGACTTGGACTCGGTGTTGCCGTAGGCGTTACAGTTGGAGTCGGACTTTGTGTAGGAGTAGCTGTTGGAGTCGGACTTAGCGTACTCGTTGGGGTAGGTGTAGGTGATGGAGTCGCCGTAGGCGTTGGACTTGGTGTAGGTGTCGGACTCGGACTTGGTGTTGGCGACGGGCTCGGAGTTGGAGTTGGAGTTGGAGTTGGAGTTGGAGTTGGAGTCGGAGTCGGAGTCGGAGTCGGAGTCGGAGTCGGAGTCGGAGTCGGAGTCGGAGTAGGACTTGGGGTTGGAGTAGGTGATGGTGTTGGTGTCGGAGTAGGACTTGGTGTAGGAGTTACAAATTGATTTTCAAATTGTACTGTTCCGCCATCATCCTTATAATACTTAGTTATACTACCATCAGAAATCAAGATATATCCATTCGGCACATCTACTTCTTCTACAGTATATTTACCAGCTTTTAGTCCAGTAATTGTTTCACTGCCTTTACCAGTTTGCGGATCAACAGGAACTTCTACATATAATGGTTCATTTAGTCCAACACCTGTAATTTTGAAATAGAAAATAGCAGGCTCCATATATTCAAACTGATCTACTACTTTTTCAATTGTAATACTACAATATACCACCGGAGTTGGCGATGGTGTAGGACTAATAGTCGGAGTTGCAGTAGGTGTTGGAGTAGGTGTTGTATCAGTTGGAGTAGGTGTTGGTGTCGGAGTTGGAGTAGGTGTTTCTCCAGTCGGAGTTGGAGTAGGTGTAGGTGTTACTATAGGAGGCGGTGGCGTAGGAGTAGGTTTCTCTGGAGGATCAATTTCATTAATAACTGTAATTATTCCAGATCCATCATCTTCTACTGCTTGTAATTTATAATTTGCAGTTGCAATTTCATCAATTTCAAGCAATCCTTCTTCTACAACTGCTATTTCCACACTTTCACCCACACCAAGTGCATATGGTACACCATTGATGACAATAGTAAAACGTGGACGTTCTGGACCACTTAAAACACCAGTATGATGCCATACTTGCTTACCATTCTGACTTATCCAGAATAAACGTTTACCTGCCACTAATTCAATTTCACTAAATGGCATAGCATTCTCTGGTATAAATACTTCATTGATTAAACGAGCTGTCATTGCATCATTTGGATCTGTTGGATCGTATATGAGTTGACCCTCTGGAATAGATGCTAAATCTGCCGGCGCACGATAAACTATACTTGGTAATGTACCACCAGTAGATCCACTTTTTAATTGATATAAACTATTTGCTTTACCATCAGCATCTACAAACAAAACCCAGTTATTAGCATCGCCGCAATGGTTAGATCTATGACCTTCTTTACTGGTTTTATTTTCCCAGTTTGTAATATCAGCATACCATCTACCGCCGCCGGCAGTAAATGTAGTATTGTCCATTGTATCACAACGGACATGCCAAATTTCACCCTTCAACTGTTTTGTTACAATGATAGGAGTCGGTGTAGGAGTTGGACTTGGAGTTGGAGTAGGAGTGGGTGTAGGTGTTGCTGTGGGGGTAGGTGATGGAGTAGGAGTTACTGAATATTCAACCGCAGGTAATGGGAAATCTTGGATTTTAGTATCTTGCGGAGTATATAAAGTAGCAGTTGTATTCGTCAAAAGTGGAATACCGCCTTGTGATCCATTATAATCATATGAACCATATTCACCAGCAGCAGTTTGTGGATTACTCAATCTGATACTATAATGTAATTCAACAGAATCGCATAATAGCAAATTAGTATTGATAATCCATTTGAAATAATCATTTTCTTCATTGCTATTATATACTAATGTAAATAAATCACCAAAATAGAATGTGATATTATCATTAGTTGTGGCATTTATCCGCTGTCCATTCCAAATTACATACATTCTACTTGCATCTGGAATGAAGTCCATATCATACTCATTACCCAAATTATCAATTCCAGAACCCATGTAGTCCATTACATAGCTTCCAGTAGTAACATATGATATTTCTTTACCAATATTGCTTAATGAGAATGTTTTTCCGTTATTCAAATATTGCATAAATGATTGAGCATATTGGCTTGTTCTATAAGAGAAATCACCACTATCAACATAAACTGCATAGCAGTTATAACCATGCTGTTGCGCAGTTGCATAAGAAAGCATTGCGTAATATAGTGCTTTATCGGAAGATACAGCATGGGTAGATAAATTTCCTCTAATGTAACTGGTAGCACCATTATAATAGTTACGAGGGTCCCATCCCCACGTCTGTTCAAATAAATCTTGGTCACGATTGATAGCTTTTGCAACTTCTACAAAATAATCGTACCAACTTGCCGGTGCGGCATAGGTGCCATATTTGAATAAATATGTATCTGGTCCAGCAACTATATTGCCATTGTACTCTTGGACTACTACAGTTTCTCCTTCTGTTTTAGTCCCATTTAGACCAAGTTGATTATTTCTTTGATATACATGAGTATCGCCATCACTGAGTATAATCAAATATTTATTAGAAGCAGGCACTCCAGCATGATGGTCAAGCATATATGTACCTGTTAGAATACCTGAATTCAAATTCGTGCCACGATGTGTATATTTAGAAGGATGGTTCTTCTCTATTACAGTACCATCCAATTGCCGATAGATTTTAGATTTACCATAAAAATACACTATTCCGACATTGATGTCATCTCTGGCATCTGCTGCAGACATATATTGTTGTAGTAATCTATCTGCCGCATTATCAATAGATAAGGAGGCATCTACTACAAATACGATATCATATACATCAACACTAGTAGTAGGTATTTTCAACATTATGTCTGATTCATAATTTTCATCCAAATTAGTAGCCGTTTTAGAAACGGCTACTTTGTTCAGATTCACAGATGAAATACCTGGTACGTATACCTCGCCACTATCTATTGTTATTTCTGGAGTATATTCATTACTTTCTACAACTGTCTCAGCAATACCAGCAAATGGCATCATTGCAAGTGCTATTGCTAACAATATTGCTAAAAATCTTTTCATAATATATTACCCCATAATTAGTCGCTGATTGTTACGATAACTCTAAATGTCCAATCTACGTTGTCTGCATTGAGGTCAAAACTGTAAGTTTCTCCGCTGCCAACGGATTCCCAATCGCCGCCACCCTTTTTAGCCTGCCAGTTATAAGACACACTATAACTTGACAAGTCATAATATTCTGGGTGTTCTGTAGAGATATTGGCAGTAAGAGTTATTGTGGTGCCAACAGCCAAAGTCTGATTGGCCTGTGCGCAACTGATTGATACTGCCCAGCCAGGATCTGGCAAAGAGATTGTAATATTTGGGTCATATTCTGGACTTGTCGCAGAACCTTCTGCTAAACCCATAGGCGCAAAAGTGAAACATAACATAAGTGCTGTGAGAAATGCGAAAAATCTTTTCATAAGTGTAGATCTCCTTTCTAAAATTAAAATAGACTTTATCTACATAAAGTCTATTATTTGTATAACTGATATTTTTTTGAGATTTTCCATGCGGTTTCGTCATCAAGAGGACGGAAACCTATGCAAGTAAGAGTGCGGCCAGTGCCATCATCATCGACCAGTTCTGGCTTCAGTTCAGTAAGACACGCATCCCATATGAGGAAAAAATCTTTACCTTCTTGTAGTCCAAGCTCTTCAGCTATTGTTTTGACTTTAAGTAGCTGTTTTAAGTTTTTAGCTTCGCAAACGGTTTTGGTAAATACACCATTGAACCAATCTTCATAGACATCTTTTTGGATTGTGAGTCCAATATAATAGTCATTACTCATAGCCATTTTTTGCGCGTTGCCGCGAATTGCGCGAGATATGAACGCGATAGATGCGTGCGCAACCTGAGCCGCAAGTTTACCTGGGCTCATATTAAGGTCTTTACGAGCAATAATAATTTGTCTCATAAAACAAGACCCCTTTCTTTTCCAAATTTACAGTTCGGTTTTAATAATTTTGCTGACAGGGTCTTAATTGGCAGGCCTTGATGGAGTCGGACCATCACATACGGAGTCAAAGTCCGTTGCGCTACCGTTACGCTAAAGGCCTATATATCTGGCTGGCGATCCTGGACTCGAACCAGGAACCTCGGAGTCAGAGTCCGATACGTTGCCAATTACACCAATCGCCAATAAAAACTCGACACGTAATTTCTTATGCTCTACCTACTGAGCTACATATGCTGTTAACATGGTGCATGTGGCGGGACTCGAACCCGTGATAGTAAGATTACTCTTAATTTGCTGCGCGTGTCGAAAAATATTATGATAACCAACACTGGTCCGGGTGGCGGGATTCGAACCCACGACCTCCTGATCCCAAATCAGGCGCGCTACCAAACTGCGCTACACCCGGATAAACAAGGCACGATTCTTTTTAATATCCAATTCATAGCTGTCGGTGCCTTTTCTCATCTTTCATATATATTATATTATATTTTTTTAAGTTTTTCAAATATCATGGTTTTCCATCTGGAAATACCGGATGCGGTTTATGTGGATTTCCATGACCTGGGTTGTGATCGCAACCACCACCGCCACCAACGCCAATACCCATGTCGCCATGGCCCATATGAGAGCCACCAGAAGCAGTTATATTTTCAGTATAATCAAATACTAACTTTTCTGCTTTGGGAGTAATATAATTCTTTTTCATGCTTTTTACCTTCTTTAAAAATATGGCGGCCCGCCTGGGATTCGAACCCAGATTACCTCCTTCAGAGGGATATAACGGTTTTAGAGACCGGTGCACTACCATTATGCTAGCGGGCTATACAGTGAATCTCTTCACTGTTTATATTATATCATTTTTTTTAATTATTGTCAAAATTGTCCATAGTCATAATGCCATTATTACGCATATAATCTAAAACCATCTTTCGTCCAAAAACATTTAAACAACTCTAGTCATTTGGTAAACCTGACATTAATAATGAATATGGTTTTTCTCTTTCAATAAAGCCATCAGAACTCCAAATGGTATTTTCTTCTTCAATAACCATATCACGAGCCATACGAGCACGCATAACTCTAACTTGACGAACATTATTATTAATAAGATCTTCAATCATTAGATCTTCATTGACGTTTGTATGCCCTAGTGGAAACATCAGGGCAGCGTTCTCCCATGCCATCTTCCTGTCTATCCTTTCTATGTTTTTGCATATTATATAATTCAGTTGCATACATATTTTCAACAAAATCTAAAAATTGTTTAACTAATGGATATTCTAACTCATATTCTGTAATTGTGTGTAAATATGCAATAACACCCATATCAGTATATTTTTGAATTAAAAATTTTAATTTAGCTTTAAACATTTTACAAACACTTTCAATAGGAAAGAATGGATCATTTAAAGCTTCTTTTTGAGCGCCAAAACATCCTTGTAAGCAATATTGATTAGCCCAACAAGTATCACATCCATAATTAGCATTACGAACATTACTCATTAAAACTTTAATGGCCATTTGTGGGTTAAAAGCTTCTATATCAATGATTTTATCATTTTCAACAACAAATTTGCCATATAATAATTTATTATAAGCTGTACGATGGCAAGGACAAATCGCTAAATCTCCTAAACGTACAGTTAAATCTGTTGCGACTGTACACCCCATGAACGTATCTGCTTGTGCAAAAGCATAATTTATATATCCAGAAATACTATTATCATTATCATTCATACCTTCTCGAATATTGAATAAATGATTAGCAAATTTTCTAATATCATTATTACAATAATTCAATAGATAATAATCAATTTCATAATTTAAATATTCCAAATATGCTTGAATGGCTTCATCTGTCCAATCATCATTACGAACTTCTAGCATCATTAAAGCAGATAAATCAAAACCATATTCATCTAACTGTTGAATCCACCATTGAAAATTTTCAATCCAATATGGCGCACTCGCTGCAGAAACCATCGGATGAAAACAAAAATTATTATGTTTAGCAAATGAAAATATTTTATCCCAATCTTCATCAGTTCTAACATATCCATTATTTAATGGCCGTGTTTTTTCTTCTAAAATTTTGCCATCTACTGATACACTAAATGTCAAATTATGACCAGTTTGTTTAAAAGCATCAATATAATGTTGAATTCTTGCACATGCTTTATTATTTCTTACGAAAGAACAATTAGATGCAATCATGAACCAATCAGCTTGTAAACCTTTATTTAAATATTCGAGTGTAATTTCTAATACATCCCAACCAAATTGACTATGCCAAATTTCTCCAGTAAAAAATTCAATTTTAGGAATATGATAATTATTTTCTAAAATATAATCATATAAAAGTCTTAAATTATGTAAAATAAGTTCTGGATCTTGAAATTCTTTTGGATATAATTCTTCATATTTTACCAAATAGCAATATGAACAATTTTGGTTACATGCTGCAGTAATATAAATTTCTAAATTCGCATCATTGCGTAATGAATATTGATTCATATCAGTTTCTTTCCATGGATTAAAAAACCGTAAATCTAATACAGTTTTTAATAACTGATTTTGTTCTTGTTGATAAGTTATACGTTCTTCGTTTAACATAAGCAATCTCCTTGATAAATGAATTTATTAAAAGCATGTAATTCAGCATCATTTTGTATATATTGCATAGCACCATTTAATAATAATTTAAATTCTCCTAATGGTACTAATCCATATGATCCAGTATTATTATAATTGTCTTTAATACAATACGCGGTATGAGACTAAATAAATATTGCTGCTTTTAAAGCATTTTCTTCATCAATATATATCTAATCTACTTGTCCAGCTAAAGCAAGAGCAATTATTGCCGCAGTATGAGTTGCCAAACGTGCAGAAGCATTGTTTGTATTATATAATTCCATAATATAATAATGGTTATGTTCATACTGATCATCATTAACACACATTGATCTTGTCGCAGAACTAGCAAATTTATCAAAATTAATTGTACCTTTGTCTGCTCTTGTAGTATCATCTGCAGCTAATTTAGAATATTCTTCTGCAATTTGGACAAAACCTTCATGACAAGTAGAAACCATATTATTAGGTAGAAAACCAATACTTACATTGCCAGTCCCACAAGTATGATATCCATATTTATATGTTAAATTATCTTGTATGATATCACCATTAAATGGAGTAATACATTCATAATAATCAAAAATATGTTCTCCATCTCTCTGTCTTTCTTCAATATGACGACATTTTTTGACAAGTCCTGCAAAAAATTTACCATCTTCAACAGTGACAGGAGAAGGGACTGCGGTATTGGGGATACCATATATTATAAATACATTCGGAAGATTTAGTTTTTTAATTTTATCAATAAATGTATTTTCATAAAATTTATAATATGCAATAATATCATCTTCCGTTTGTAATGTTTTCATTGTATTTAAATCTAATGTGCCTTTTAAAGTAACAGTTAAATTAATATTCGCGGGTAAACGATTTTGTTTTAATAAATCAATTAATTTATCAAAATTATTAATACATTTTTCTGTTGTACCATTTCCTCGACCAGCATCATTTAAATTTAATGGCCCATCTACAGATAATTGCAAACAATAGCTAAAATCACGATCAGGATATTCGCCAAATATATCCATTAATCCAAAAAATTGATCACACCATTGAGGATAAGAAAAATTAGTAGATGAATAACCGTTTTTTAAATATGGATAATATTCAATTAATTTACGTAATGTATAATGTAATCGGTCCATATGAATAAATGGTTCGCCACCCCAGGTTTCAAAATTGGTTAACATATATTTCTTAGGGAAATATTCGCGCACACGATTAAAGTAATAATCACCTTTAAATGATTCTTCTAATGCGTCATCAATTTCTTTTAAAATAGGGTTTTTATATATATTACAATAACGGCACTATAAATTACAAGTACCACAGGTGTAAAAAATTGCTGTGTTAAAATTCTTATTATAAACCATATAATAAATATCCTCCCAAATTAATTTGTTTTAGGATAATGAGCATTTGTGATATCAATTGTGGTTGTATTACTATGATATTGATGTTGATTTGCTTCATTAGATTTTAAACCATTTGTTTTAGCAACATTCATACAACCATTACTATTATCACCATTAGCCATAGTTCCATTGTTGTTAGTTCCATTACCTCTAGTACCATTCGTATTTGCTCCATTAGCCATACCATAATTTGGATTAGAACCACGACCATTAGCACCATTACCATTTGTCCCATAAGACATTGTTCCATTACTTTTTCTTCCATGACTACAAGTTCTACCATTATCCTAATGAAATTGTTGACCACAACTATAACCATTGGCATTTAAACTATTAGCATTTACTCCATTTCCACGTGTACCATTGCTTTTTGCCCCATTAGATTTATTACCCTCACTATTCTGTCCATTAACATTTGCTTCATTTGTTTTTAACATATAAGTATTGGTTCCATGACTACAAGTACCATTACTTCTAGAACCTGCAGTATTTATACCATGAGCATTTGGTTCATTACTATTTCCACCATTCCCTTTAGTGCCATTACTGTTGGCACCGTTGCTCCATTTAGTATTCCAATTGTTACCATTTACATGCTGTCCATTGGTCCAGGTACCGTTAGATCTATTTCCATTGCTATGAGAGCCATTGCCATTTGCGCCGTTGCCTCTATTACCATTGGAATTTGCGCCATTGCTCCAACCGCCGTTACTTCTGGTACCATTACCACGATTACCATTACTCCAACCGCCATTGCTCCAACGTCCATTGGATCTTGAACTATTCCATTTATTACCATTACTGTTAGAACCATTGCTGTTAGAGCCATTACTGTGGGAGCCGTTGCCATTAGCACCATTACCACGATTACCATTACTATTAGCGCCATTAGACCAACCACCATTAGATCTTGTTCCATTACTATTAGCAGCATTACTGTTATAACCATTGCCCTTATTGCCATTCCAACAAGTGCCATTCCATTTATCAGCATTACTTTTATTACCATTACTATTAGCACCATTGCCATAAGTAACATGCCATCTTAAAGTATTATAACAAGTACCATTACTATTAGACTAATATGAATTTCTTCCTTGCCCACAAGTACCATGCTAATTCTATCCATTACCTTTGTTGCCATTAGATTTATATCCATTAGTATTAACGATATTACTATTTAAAGCATTATTATCTGCACCATTAGATTTTTGTCCATAGCTTTTTCCAGTATTTGCACCACCAACATAACATTTTCCATCCCAATAAGAACCATGACTATTATTTTGATTGTTTTTATTTGTATTAGCTCTAACGCCTTTATTATTAGTAGCCTCGTTTTTACATTTTACTCTTGGTGCATTGGTAACTACTGTTCTAATCTATGTTGTCTAATCAACACGAATATAGTCACCAACTCTGACAGCCGTCATTACAGGCCACCAGCTTTGCTATGTACCTAAAAATTTATCTGATCTAAACTAATCAATTTTAGTTTTTAAATTATTTATATGTGAAGCATCAGCACGATCTCCAGCATTTGGTCCATTGCCTAAACTAGCTAAACCATTAGAATATCTGGAGGACAAATCATTAAAAGTTCTGTACCAGCTTCTAATATCAGATGATAAAATCTATTCGCCTACAGCAACTGCCAATTTACTTCACCTCTTTATATTATAATATCAAAAAATTTAGACTTCGTCAATCTATA
>Ga0255062_10000213_pt1 | contig 11975 bp, 7 predicted proteins | sample 177RNAGHGhighgp2_FD_183092 | JGI IMG/M metagenome (GOLD analysis project Ga0255062, IMG submission 183092) | Metatranscriptome of sheep rumen microbial communities from Palmerston North, Manawatu-Wanganui, New Zealand - 1770 RNA GHGhigh gp2... | ecosystem: Host-associated > Mammals > Digestive... | reverse complement strand
TTTACAAAAAAAAAACTATCTTTGCAAACGATTGTAATATGGTCTTTTGAGACTAATCATTCATTTAATAACATAAAAAATTTTACACATCATGAAGAAAACTAGTTTTATGGCTCTCCTTATGAGCGCTTTGATGGTTTTGAGTTGTAGCACCAACACTGGTACTGGCTCTCTGCTCGGTGGTGGTGGCGGCGCTATCCTCGGTGGTATCATTGGTAACCTGATTGGAAAAGACACCAAGAGTACCGCTATCGGTGCTGCTATCGGTACGGCTGTAGGTGCTGGCGCTGGCGCCCTCATCGGCAAGCACATGGACAATGTGAAGGCTAAGGCTGCTGCTGTGGAGAATGCAAGTGTAAGCGAAATCACCGACGGCAACGGTCTGACCGCTGTGAAGGTGGTGTTCGATTCTGGTATCCTCTTCGCTACCAACAAGTCTGATTTGAACTCTGCTTCCAGAACTTCTCTTACCAAGTTCGCCAACATGCTGAAGAGTGAGCCACAGTTGTTGATTGATATCCACGGACACACCGACAGCAAAGGCAGTGATGCCGTTAACGATCCCCTGTCTGTAAGACGTGCTGAGGCTGTTGCCAACTACCTTGTACAGCAAGGTGTTCCCTCCTCACAGTTTAAGAATGTGACCGGTTTTGGCTCACATCAGCCCGTTGCTGACAACAGCACTGCTGCTGGCCGCCAGCAGAACCGCCGCGTGGAAATTTACATGTACGCAAGCCAGGCAATGATCGACGCTGCTAACGCAGGTACACTCAAGTAATTCCTCAACCAAATTAAATAGTGATGGGCGGATTGAAAAATCCGCCCATACTATTAGAAACCAGTCTTCCGGAAAACATTTTACCATTTCCTTTCATCCAGAATGAGAAAATTCTTCAGATTCCTTTTCAAGACACTGATGTGGATAGTGATTTTCTTTTTCACATCTACCATTCTGGCTGTGATTCTCTACAAATATATTCCTGTTTATATCACACCGCTCATGGTGGCAAGATGTGTTGAGCAGAAAATGGATGGGAAGGAAATGACTATGCACCATACTTGGGTGCCACTCGAAGAGATATCGCCACATATGCCCGTGGCGGTGATGGCCAGTGAAGACCAGCGGTTCCTCATCCACGATGGATTTGATTTCGCTGCCATTCAGGAAGCCATCGAATACAACAGGACACATGAGAAAAAAAGGGGAGCCAGCACCATCTCACAGCAGACGGCCAAAAATGTGTTCCTATGGCAGGGCCGTTCGTGGGTGAGAAAAGGCCTGGAGGCGTATTTCACTTTCCTTATTGAACTTTGCTGGAGCAAGCAGCGTATCATGGAGGTCTATCTCAACTCTATTGAGATGGGCGACGGGATTTATGGCGCACAGGCGGTGGCCAACTGCAATTTCAGCAAGGATGCCTCGGAACTGACACGGTCGGAATGCGCACTCATCGCAGCCACGCTGCCGAATCCCCTCACGCGCGACTCTAAGGCTCCGACACCATACCTGCGAAAAAGACAAAAACAAATAGAGCGCCAGATGAAATTCATGCCCACCTTCCCCAAGGAGGGCGAGGAATACGACCCCGCCACATCTTCCGGCGGCATATACCACAAAAAATAGCCGTACATCACCTAATATAAAAACTATATTATCTAAAGCATCTATATCATCTATAGCCACCTATAACTAAATTACTCAAAAATGACCTCTCTCCTCAACGACCTCAATGAAAGCCAGCAAGCGGCTGTGGAATACATCGACGGACCGTCGCTGGTCATCGCTGGCGCCGGCTCGGGCAAGACAAGGGTGCTCACCTATAAAATAGCCTACTTGCTGGAGCGCGGACTGCGCCCATGGACCATCATGGCACTCACCTTCACCAACAAGGCTGCAAGGGAGATGCGACAGAGAGTCGCAAAATTGGTGGGAGAGGAACAGGCAAAAGGAATATACATGGGGACTTTCCACAGCCTGTTCGCACGATTCCTCAGAAAAGAGGCACAGGCTTTGGGGTATCAGTCCAACTATACCATATACGATGATACCGACTCGAGGACACTCATCAAGAATATCATCAAGGAACTCAATCTCGACGAAAAACTCTATAAACCCGCAAGTGTGCAAAACACAATCTCGCGGGCAAAAAACTACCTTGTCACAGCGGCCAAATATGCCCAGGACACCAAAGCACAGGAGATAGACCGACTCAACCGCACCCCCGACATCTACCTCATCTATATGGAATATGAGAACCGTTGTCGGAGAGCCAATGCCATGGATTTCGACGACCTCCTGCTCAACACCTATTTGCTCTTCGAAAAAAATGAGGAAATACGCCGCAGATACGCCGACCAGTTCGCGTTTATCCTTGTCGATGAGTACCAGGACACCAACTATGCGCAGCAATGTATCGTGTATCAACTCACACGCGACCGACAGATGGTGTGCGTAGTGGGCGACGATGCTCAGAGTATCTATTCCTTTCGTGGAGCCAATATCGACAATATCCTCAAATTCAGAAATTTATACACCGATGCAAAACTGTTTAAATTGGAGCGTAACTACCGCTCTACACAGCGCATCGTCAATGCTGCCAACAGCCTCATCAAGCACAACGAGCAGCAAATTAAGAAAGACGTCTATAGCCGGAAAGAAGAGGGTGAGAAACTGCTCTACCTGCCCGTCTATACCGACAAGGAGGAGGTGATGCAGGTGGCTTTCCACATCCAGCGTATCAAGGAGGAAGACCACTGCCAGTACAGCGACTTCGCCATACTCTACCGCACCAATGCGCAAAGCCGCGCTTTCGAGGAGCAATTGCGCCGCGAGGGCATTCCCTACCGTATTTACGGAGGTATGAGTTTTTATCAGCGAAAGGAAATCAAGGATATAGTGGCCTATTTCAGACTGGTGGTCAATCCCGACGACGAGGAGGCTTTCCGCCGAGTCATCAATTATCCCGCAAGGGGAATCGGCAACACGACTCTCAATAAGATACTCGAGGCTGCTCACACCGCCAATGTCAGTCTGTGGAGCGCCATCTCCGACCCGGATAGCGTGAATCTGGAACTCTCCAAGCGCACTGCCGCGAAAATTGATGATTTCCGACAACTGATTCTGGGTTTCGTCGACCGTATGGTCAATACTGATGTTCATCAACTTGGTGTTGATATCATCAAGCAGTCGGGCATTTCGGCCGAAATCATGTCGGATACCTCGGTTGAGGGAATGGCACGCAAGGAGAATGTGGAGGAATTTGTCAGCAGCATGAAGGACTTTGTGGAAACCCGACGCGAGGAAGACCGTGAGCGCGAGATTTATATCACCGACTTCCTGCAGGAGGTGGCTCTTTTCACCGACCTCGACAGTGGCGACGACAGCGACAACAAAGTGTCGCTTATGACTGTGCATAGTGCCAAGGGATTGGAATTTGCCACTGTCTTCGTCGTGGGACTCGAGGAGAATATCTTCCCAAGTCCGATGGCTGCCGATACGCTGCGCGGACTTGAGGAGGAACGGCGATTGCTGTACGTGGCCATCACCAGGGCTGAGCATCACTGCATCCTCACAAGTGCGAAAAACCGAATGAGATACGGGAAAATGGAATTCAACCCCGAAAGTCGTTTCCTGCGCGACATCGACCGCAATCTGTTGCAGGGAGAAAAGGATTTCAGACGCTCACAGAGAAATGTCACTTTCGGCGACCGCCCCATGCAGAATTCCAGACCCATGCAGAACTCCCGACCCGTGGCGACACAGTTCAGGGCCGACCCCAAACCGCGAATCGTCCCGCACCGTGAGGAACCGCCAGTGGACCCATTTACGGATGAGTTCCGTAGGCTACAGCAGCAACATGGAGGTCGGTTGCGACCTATCGCCAAGTCCTCCACCCCAAAAGCGACTGCCAAGACCACTGAGCCGCTACCAGAGCATGCCACAGGCCTGAAGCCTGGGATGATGATCAATCATCAGCGTTTCGGATTGGGTGAGATTTTAGATGTCATAGGCACAGGCCAGGACACAAAAATCACTGTGCGCTTTCAAAACCTGGGCACCAAGCAACTGCTGGTCAAATTTGCGCGCTTCACAATCGTTTGAGGGGAGAAGAGAGATTTCTAGGACATCTAGTATTTCTAGGGCATCTAGTATTTTCTAGGGCATCTAGTATTCCTAGGGCATCTAGATACTCTATATGCTCGGTCTCTCTGGAATCCCCCTTTAAAACTCCTTAATTTTTTGGCTTTCACATATTTTTTTTATACCTTTGCGCCCTAATATTGCAAACGTATAATTATTTTACACAAAATGGCCAAGAAATTTGCCGAGTACAACGGTCTGAACCTGACCGAAATCAACAACAAGGTATTAGAAGAGTGGAAAAAAGGCAATGTCTTCTCACGCTCAATTGAACTGCGTGAGGGATGCCCACAGTTCGTGTTCTATGAGGGACCTCCCTCAGCAAACGGACATCCCGGCATACACCATGTGCTGGCACGAACCATTAAAGACACTTTCAACCGATACAAGACCATGCGCGGATACCAAGTGTTCCGCAAGGCTGGATGGGACACCCACGGATTGCCCGTCGAACTGGGAGTGGAAAAGGAACTGGGCATCACCAAGGCTGATATCGACAACAAGGAAAGCGACAAATATATCTCTGTGGAGGACTACAACAGAAAGTGCCGCGAGAATGTGATGATGTTTACACATGAGTGGGACGAACTCACCGAGAAGGTGGGATACTGGGTAGACCTCAAACACCCCTATATCACCTACGACAACAAATACATCGAGACATTGTGGTGGCTCCTGAAGCAACTCTATGACAAGGGACTGCTCTACAAGGGATATACCATACAGCCATATTCACCTGCTGCAGGAACGGGACTCTCAAGTCACGAACTCAACCAGCCCGGTTGCTACCGCGACGTGAAGGACACTACTTGCACAGCACAGTTTGCCATGCGTAACCCCAAACCTGAGATGGCTGAGTGGGGAAGCCCCTTCTTCCTCGCATGGACCACTACACCATGGACACTGGCAGCCAACTCCGCACTCTGCGTGGGACCCAAAATCGACTACGTGGCCGTGCAGACCTACAATCCCTATACTGCCGAACCTATCACTGTCGTGATGGCCGAAGCAAGACTCTCGGCTTATTTCAACGAGAAAGGGCGCGACGCCGACCTCATGGCCTACAAAAAAGGCGACAAAGTGATTCCATGGAGAGTGGTGGCCAAGTACAAGGGTACCGACCTCCTGGGAATGGAATATGAGCAACTGCTACCCATGGTGAAGCCGCTTACCGACGGGGCTTTCCGCGTCATCCCCGGCGACTACGTCACCACCGAGGACGGTACGGGTATCGTGCATATCGCACCCAATTTCGGTGCCGACGATGCCAATGTGGCCAAGAAAGCAGGTGTGCCCCCTATCGTCATGATCGACAAGAAAGGACACCAGCGCCCGGTCGTCGACCTTCAAGGCAAGTATTTCGCCTTTGAGGACCTCGACGAGGAGTTTGTCAGCAAATACATCGACAGAGCACTGTGGGGACGCTATGCCGGACGCTATGTGAAGAATTCATACGACGAGAACCTCACCGATAAGGACGAGACACTCGACATCACTATTTGCATGGATCTCAAGGCAGCCAACCGTGCTTTCAAAATCGAGAAGCATACCCATAACTATCCACACTGTTGGCGCACCGACAAACCTGTGCTCTACTATCCGCTCGACAGTTGGTTTATCCGTAGCACAGCCTGCAAGGAGCGTATGGCTGAACTCAATCATACCATCAACTGGAAACCTGAGTCAACGGGAACAGGACGTTTTGGAAACTGGCTTGAGAACCTCAACGACTGGAACCTCAGCCGTAGCCGGTTCTGGGGCACACCATTGCCCATCTGGCGAAATGAGGACGATGGCGACATCATCTGCATCGGTTCGTTGCAGCAACTGTACGATGAAATCGAGAAGTCGGTGGCTGCTGGCATCATGCCATCCAACCCACTCAAGGACAAAGGTTTCGTGCCGGGTGACTACTCTCAGGAAAACTATGACCGTATCGATGTCCACCGCCCGTATGTGGATAATATCATTTTGGTGAGCAAGACGGGAAAACCTATGCGGCGTGAGCCCGACCTCATCGATGTGTGGTTCGACTCGGGAGCCATGCCTTACGCTCAGATTCACTACCCGTTTGAGAACGCCGAGGCTGTGGACAAACACAAGGCCTTCCCATGCGATTTCATCAGCGAGGGTGTTGACCAGACTCGTGGATGGTTCTTCACACTTCATGCCATCGCAACCATGGTGTTCGACAGCGTGGCTTACAAGAACGTGATTTCCACCGGACTCGTACAGGATGCCCATGGAGCAAAGATGAGCAAACGACTCGGAAACGCCGTGGATCCTTTTGAGGCCATGGAAACCTATGGGTCCGACGCACTACGTTTCTACATGATGACCAACTCGCAGCCATGGGACAACCTCAAGTTCGACCGTGCTGGTGTAGAGGAGGTGCGCCGCAAGATGTTTGCCACACTTTATAACACTTATTCTTTCTTCGCTCTGTATGCAAATGTTGATGGATTCGACGGTTCACAACCACAAGTGCCTGTGAATGAGCGACCCGAAATCGACCGCTGGATTCTTTCCGTGCTCAACACCTTGGTGAAGAATGTCACCGAGAGCCTTGATGACTACGAGCCTACCAAGGCAGGTAGAATGATCGACGCTTTCATCAACGACGACCTTTCCAACTGGTATGTACGCCTCAACCGCAAACGTTTCTGGGGAAAAGACATGAGCAAAGACAAACTCTCGGCTTATCAGACACTTTACACCTGTCTGGAGACTGTGGCCAAACTGCTTGCTCCCTTCTCGCCATTCTATTCCGACCGACTTTATCTCGACTTGGTGAGTGTCACAGGAAACGGAAACCAGGTCAGCGTACACCTCGCTGACTTCCCTGTTGCCGACGAATCGCTCATCCAGACCGAGCAGGAGGAACAGATGGCACTCGCACAGAAAATCACCACCATGGTGCTCGCTCTACGCCGCAAGGCCAATATCAAAGTGCGACAGCCGTTGCAGTGCGTGATGGTGGCTGCCACCGACGATGAGCAGCGGAAGCGCATCGAGGCTGTGGCTCCGGTGCTGCTCGGAGAGGTCAATGTCAAGGAACTGCGTTTCGCCGAGTCGGAGGATGGACTGCTTGTCAAGCGTGTGAAGTGCAATTTCCGCACAATGGGCAAGAAATTCGGAAAACTCATGAAGGGTGTCGCCGCTTACATGGGCACACTGTCACAGGAGGAAATCAAGCAACTCGAGAAAGATGGCACACTTGGCATCGAGGTCGAGGGACAGCAACTTGTCATCGAGGCTGCCGACGTGGAAATCATCAGCGAGGATATTCCCGGATGGCTCGTGGCCAATGAAGGCAACCTCACCGTGGCACTCGACGTGGAACTGACCGACGACCTGCGCAAGGAAGGCGATGCCCGCGAACTCATCAACCGCGTGCAGAACCTGCGCAAGGAGAGCGGACTGGAAATCACCGACCATATCAACGTCACCATCCAGCCCAATCAGCAGATGGAGGAGGCTATCAATTCATGCGGCGATTATGTGAGCAACCAAATCTTGGCTGACTCACTCGTGTTTGCCGACAACGATGGACAGGAAGTCTCATTCGATGGATTTACACTTAATATTAAAATAGAAAAAGTTTAATTACCTATCGTTCACTTGGCTGTGATTCTGTCACAGCCAAACTCTAAAAATTCTTTGAATAATGGCCGAAAAAACTCGCTACAGTGATGCCGAACTCGAGGAGTTCCGCACCATAATCAATGAGAAACTGAGTCTTGCATACCGCGACTACAACCAGATGATGAAACAACTGATGAATGCCGACGGCAACGACGTGGACGACACTTCTCCCACCTACAAAGTGCTTGAGGAGGGAAGTGCCACTCAGAGCAAGGAGGAGTTGATACAGTTGGCTGGAAGACAGCAGAAATTCATACAGGGCCTCGAGGCCGCACTCATCAGAATCGAGAACAAAACCTACGGAATCGACCGCATCACCGGTGAACTGATTCCAAAGGAGAGACTGCGCGCAGTGCCACATGCAACACTCAGCGTGGCGTCAAAAAACGCACGTAAAAGGTAGAAATGAGCACTGGAAAATTGTCGTCACGGGGAATTCTCGCTTGTACGCTCGTGCTGATAATCATTGTGGTGGACCAGGTGATAAAAATACTGGTCAAAACCAACATGACCCTGCATGAGTCCATACACATCACCGACTGGTTTTTCATCAATTTCATCGAAAACAACGGGATGGCATATGGCATGACCTTCGTCCCGAAAATCCTACTCACCCTGTTCCGGCTTTTTGCCGTGTCGGTGATTGGCGTGTATATCTGCAAACAGGTGAAGTTGAAAGCCAAAGTGGGATATATTGTCACACTTACCATGGTAATGGCTGGAGCAGCGGGAAACATCTTCGACTGTCTCTTCTACGGGCAAATATTCTCGGAGTCCACACCAACGGTTGTCTCACAGTTCGTCAACTGGGGCGACGGCTATGCCCCCGTCTTACAGGGAAGGGTGGTCGATATGTTTTATTTCCCCATCATCGACACTTATTGGCCCGACTGGATGCCGATATGGGGAGGTGAGCATTTCATCTTCTTCAGCCCGGTGTTTAATTTCGCCGATGCCTGCATCAGTGTGGGAGTCGTGATGTTGCTCCTCTTCTACAGAAAAGAACTGAGCACTATCTCATTGTCGGGAAAAACTGAGGAAAGCAAGGATCTTCAGGAGGATGACGCAGACAAAAAAGAATGATTGCTCTTTGGCCGGAAGGCATGGACATGCCGCTTCTGTAAATGGCATGAAATGCCTGCTCCCACTTGCCATCATCTTGCTGTGGCTGGTGGGATGTAAGCCTGGTGTGCCCAAGCAGTACATACAGCCGGGGAAAATGGAGAAAATTCTTTATGACTACCACATTGCCGACGGTATGGCAACGACAAATGGCGACTACGACGATGTGGGCTACCGGAGAACAGTCTATAGGGAGGCCGCACTCAGAAAACATGGCGTCACACAGGCAGAGTTCGATTCGTCGTTGGTCTATTATTACAGGCACACCGAGCAATTGCACGAGATTTATGTGAAACTTGCAAAGAGGCTCAACAATGAGTCGGTGGCTCTCGGCTCCACTGCCAATGAGATGAGCCAGTTGGGCTCGGATGTCTCTCAGGGTGACACAACGACCGTTTGGACCAATTCTCAGTCGGTCACGCTCATCCCGTATGCTCCCTATAATGTCATCTCTTTCGACGTGAAGGCGGATTCATCTTACCACGAGGGCGACAGGATGATTCTCAATCTCGATGCACAGTTTATCTTCCAGGATGGTATGCGCGACGGCGTGGCCATGCTGGCTGTCGTCTTCCGCAACGATAGTGTGGCTACTCAGGTCACTCACATGTCATCCAGTTCGCACTACCTTGTGCAGGTGTTCGACAACCAGCGGGTGGGTATCAAGAGTGTACGCGGATTCGTCTATCTGTCAAGAGGACAGAACAATGAGTCGCAGACGCTTAAACTCATGTGTGTGAGGAACATGAAACTGATGAAGATGAAGGCTAAACCTGTGGAGGAAAACAAAGAGGAGGATTCCCCTGCCGCCACCATACCTCTGGGTGGACCATCACCTCAGTCACCCAGTTCACCACCACCAGCATCTGCCACATCCGCTGAAGGCGCACCCGCATCGCCTGCCTCTGGTCCACAGCCTGTATCCATGCGTCCAAGTGTGGATGGGGCACCGCCACCACCACCGCCAGACCCTGAGAATCAGGCGGCAAGAAACCGATACCTGCGAAAACGAGAAGGACAATAAATTCGCCCCTTAAATTGCTCTATATCATGTCATTGTTTAGCATCATTCTTGCAGCAGTCACTTTCTGCTCGCCTGTCAAAATGGAAGTGTCGCTCTCTGGAAATTTTGGGGAGCCAAGACCCAATCACCTGCACGGCGGGCTCGACATCAAGACCCAGCACGAGGAGGGAAAGGCTGTCTACGCCATCGGCGACGGCTATGTCTCAAGGGTATCGGTCAACCTGAAGGGGATGGGTAACGCTATCTATATCAAGCATCCCAATGGATATACAAGTGCTTACGGACATCTGCAGAAATTCGCACCGGGCATAGAGGCGCTGGTCAGGAAATGGCAGTATCAGCATCATTGCACCGATGTGAATATCACGCTCGATGCCACCGATTTCCCCGTGGCGCAGGGACAGATTATCGCACTCAGTGGTGACACGGGCAACAGTTTCGGGCCTCATTTGCATCTGGAAATTCACCGCAACGACAATTGGAACATGATGGACCCGCTGGCCTTCATCCCCGATTTGCTCAACGACTCGGTTAGCCCCAAGGCGCATGCCTTGATGGTTTATCCGCAGCCGGGAGAGGGTATGGTCTGTGGCGAGACCACTCCGCAGCGATTCGATTTCAATGGAAATCAGTTGAAAAAGCAAATCACTGCCTGGGGAAAAGTGGGATTCGGACTTTTTGCCGACGACTATATGCAGGGGTCGACCAACTGCTACGGAGTCAGATACACCACACTGCTCGTGGATGGAAAAGAAGTGTTCAGCAGCGACATGGACAATATTCCCGTGAGCGACAATAAACAGGTCAGTTTATGGGGCGACTATGACTATTATGCGAAAAACAGCGAATGGTTCTTGCGCTCGTTCCGCTTGCCTGGCAACACACTGGCTTTCTTCAAGACGGATGCCAACGGAGGCTTCGTCCAGTTTAATGAGGAGAGGGATTATCAGGTCAAGTATATCATATCCGATTTCTTCGGAAATAAGTCGGAGTATCAATTCGTCGTCAAGGGACAGAAAGACTCTATTTCTGTGCAAATCGACGAAAAGCAACCTGTTTCGGCTGGAAAAGTTGCTGGGAAAATCAAAAATCCCGATGAGCCACCGCTCATCATACCTATCAACCAGAGGCAATGGAACGAACAACCGGTCCTCATTTTCGACCTGAAAGGCAAATCATCGAGAGTCACCGCCCATGAAGGTTATGTGGATGACCAGTTTGTGCTCTTCGACTATGTGAAAAAGTCGTCGCGTATCATCTGTGATTTGCGAAAGACACCTGTCATGCCGCTAAACCGGGAAAGGCAACTCAAAGTGCTTGCCACCGACAGTGCGGGACATACCTCCACCTATACCACTACCATCTTTTATTAACTCCTGAGAGTCGAATTTTTATTCCACAGGAAAACCTAAAAACAGCCTATATATGAAAAAACTATTCATCTCCATCTTCATGCTTGTGGCATCCTATGCCATGGCGTGTACCAATTTCATCGTCGGAAAAAATGCCAGTACCGATGGTTCGGTCATCTGCACCTACAATGCCGACGACTATGGAATGTTTCAGAATCTCTGCCATTATCCGGCAGCCAAACATGCACCGGGCGAAATGCGCCGGGTGGTAGACTGGGATACCAAGGAGTATCACGGGGAAATTCCCGAAGCCCCGGAGACTTATAATGTCATTGGCAATATCAATGAATACCAGGTCACCATCGGCGAGACCACCTATGGCGGGCGCGAGGAAATGGTTGACCCAACAGGGATTCTCGATTATGGCTCGCTTATCTATATCGCTTTGCAACGCTCGAAAACAGCGCGTGAGGCCATACAAGTGATGACAACCCTTGTCGAGACTTATGGCTATAACTCCGAGGGTGAGACATTTACCATTTGCGACCCCAATGAGGCATGGATTATGGAAATGATGGGTATGGGACCTGGCAGCAAAAGCGCTGTATGGGTAGCCATTCGCATTCCCGACGATGCTATCTGCGCACACGCCAACCAGAGCCGTATCACCACCTTCAACATGAAAGACAAG
>Ga0255062_10000206_pt1 | contig 12106 bp, 8 predicted proteins | sample 177RNAGHGhighgp2_FD_183092 | JGI IMG/M metagenome (GOLD analysis project Ga0255062, IMG submission 183092) | Metatranscriptome of sheep rumen microbial communities from Palmerston North, Manawatu-Wanganui, New Zealand - 1770 RNA GHGhigh gp2... | ecosystem: Host-associated > Mammals > Digestive... | reverse complement strand
GTGTCCACTCCCTCAATACCCGCCGGCACGCCATTGACCGAAAAACTATTTCCACCAAGGCTGGAGATGGAAAAGCCGATACCCGCCAGTTCATCCATCATCCGTTCCACCACCAAAGCGTCGGCTTTCGAGAATTGCAATATTTCCGGGAAGAGCACATTTTGTGTTTCCCATCGATGCTTGTCCATTTTCTCAAGGTATTCCTCGTATAGCACACGCAAATGTGCCCTTCGCTGGTCGATAATCATCAGCCCCGACTTGACTGCCGTCATGATATACTTATCCTTGTACTGATAATGCGCCGGAGACTTCTCGGCAATGATGTCGTCGATTGTTTCCATTTTTCCCTCATCGGGGATATCATCCTGACCAAAGAGCGAAGTCTGCCGACTGGGCGACGGGGCTTCATTCCCGCCCTCACCATAGAGTTGCTCCCACTGCATGGCATTCCTCTGCTGCCTTTGCTGGGTGGGAGAAAAAGGATTGTACTGCGGATTTACCCTCACCGAGGGTGAAGGCTTGTCCTTGTCGAAAGGATTGTAGGAAGGGATATCCGGTTTGCCGTATGTGTCGAAATCAATCGAAGGCACATCATTGAACTTCCCGATGGCCTCTTTGACAGCGGCGGCGAGAACTTGCCAGATAGCCTGCTCGTTCTCGAATTTGATTTCTGTTTTTGTGGGATGGATATTCACATCGATTTCCGAAGGGTTCACTTCGAAAAAGATGAAATAAGGCACCTGCTCCCCTTGTGGGACGAGTCGCTCGAAAGGCTGCATGACCGCTTTGTTGAAATAGGGATGCTTCATATAGCGGTTGTTGACGAAAAAGAACTGGTGTGCCCCCTTCTTTTTCGAGGACTCAGGTTTGCCCACAAATCCTGATATACTGCACAACGTGGTCTCAACGTTGACAGGCAGCAAATCTTGATTGATTCGCTTTCCAAACACATCGACGATGCGCTGACGCACGCCAGTAGCCGGCAGGTTGAGCAATTCGGCTCCATTACTGTGGAGGGTGAAAGTGACACCGGGGTTCACAAGCACGATTCGCTCAAAAGCAGAGAGGATATTGTTGAGCTCGGTGGCATTCGACTTCAGGAACTTTCTTCGTGCGGGGACATTGAAGAACAAGTTCTCGATTTTGAAGTTACTACCCACCGGGCATGAGACGGCTTCCTGTCCACCAAACCTTGAACCGCTGATGAACAGCAGAGTTCCCAGTTCGTCGCCCGACTGCCTTGTCCGCAGTTCAACTTGTGCCACAGCCGCTATCGACGCCAAGGCCTCTCCACGGAATCCCATGGTGTGAAGGTCGAAGAGGTCGGCGGCTTTGCTGATTTTCGAAGTGGCGTGCCTCTCAAACGACAGTCGCGCATCGGTGGCCGACATGCCACAGCCATTGTCCACCACCTGGATACACGTCCGCCCGGCATCCGTCACCAGCACATTGATGGTGGTGGCACCGGCGTCGAGAGCGTTCTCAACCAGTTCCTTGATTACCGAGGCGGGGCGCTGTATCACCTCACCGGCGGCAATCTGATTAGCTACAGAGTCAGGTAGTAACTGTATAATATCGCTCATGCGTCAACTTTTTCTCATAGATTTCACCAAGGCAGCACATTAGTGGGTTGCCGGCGATGCCGTTCCTCCACATAGTAGATGTCGTCTTTATTTTGTGGACGTATGCCTTCATACCATCCGAAATTGGGCAGTCTGTCCTTCTGCGGGGGAATCTGTGTCATCGGATAAAGAATCCCATCCGACTTCGAAGCCCATATTTTGTCCAGTTTTCGCTCGGGCGTGAGAAACATCCTGAGCGTGTCGGTCTCAAGGTAACATAAACCGATGAGAGAACTGTCTTTCTCCTCAACGGGATAATAAATAGTCTGCACGTTTCCTATGGCCTCACTTTTCCGCAGGTTTCCTTCATCGAAATACGCGTTCATCAATTTGGAGGTGACCTGATTGAAATAAGTAGTACCCGGATGCTGATAGTCGTCCATCATCTCGATTGACAGGGCGCGCTCCATGACATGTGCCTCACGGATGGTGGAATCGTTCATGAAAACCTTGATGCTGTCGCCAAGCAACTGCCTGCGGGCATTCCACACGATGGGGTCAACATACATGGTGAGACTTGAATCGCGCGAGCAAATCACCAGGGAATCACAAACAGCCTGGACATCATTTCTATACATTCGCACCTTCGAGTAACAGTGCACCTTCCGGTACATGGAATCAGTATTGATGAAAAAGGTCTCCAGCCTTATCGTGTCAGCATGCAGATAGAGTGTGTCGGCCCGTGAGTAATCGATAAAGACAGGATTGTTCGTCGCAAACCCCTTGCCGGTGGCCTCGTTATAATCCACCACATTGGCAGTGAGCGAATTCTTGTTTTTCTTGTCATCATAAAAGACGCGCCCAAAGCCACGGCTCCTTTTCGACTTGCTGTCATAGAAAAGACTGTCGCCAGTGATGGAACGTGTTTTGTCCTCGATAAGCGACTTGTCGAAAAGTTCCACCTTGTCGGTATTTATATAATAGAAGCAATTGGTGGTCTCGACATCGTATCCATCGCGTATGGAATGAATGACCGACTTGGTCCACTTGGGCGCGCCCCCCTCAGGGCCTTGTGGATATACGGTCTTTCCCCCCACAATATGGGCCCGCTCGTTGGCAGAATAATAATATAAGGTATCGGTGGTGATTACATGCGACTTGGTTTTCAGCGTGACGGAATAAAAAAACTCCGCCTCTTTTGTTTCCAGGTTGTACTTTCCCCAGTCACTGCTCAAAGTCATTCCCCGTGTCTTATCTGTAAAATTTCCTCCCTCGTCATAATAAACGATATCAAATTTCCTGTCGAGTATGAGGTTGTCGGTACGCAGCACCGATGTTTTCCGATGCGTCACCACCACATTGTGCTGTGCATGCACCATCTGGGCATCGTCCCTGCCGTCATAAAAAGCCGTGTCACATTGTATTTCGAGCGTGTCGCCCTGCAACATTCTAACATGCCCAAAGGCATTGAAAGTGTTCTCCTTCTGCCGGAAATATGCACTGTCGCAGAAGAGAGTCGAACCCTGGTGTCTGAATTTCACGTGCCCTCTGACCACCTGTGTGTCGTGCCGCCGGTACTCGTCGTAATAGAGCGAATCGGCATGGTCGAGATAAATACGCGTGTCTTGTGGCCTGGAATGTTTTTTCTGCGCCATAACTGGCTGTGCAAGCGACATGAAAAACAGGCACAGAACCATGATGCAACTGATTCCGTGCCCTTGATAAGTTTTGTATGCCCGACTTGCGTTTATTCTCATTTCACCCAGCCTTGATATTCGAATTTACAATCCTTGTAACGGTCGTTCATTCTGACGTAAGTGTTTTTTAGTTTCTGTGCCACCCATTCGTTGATGACTTCATCACGCCGTTTGTCAAGCACCACATCCTTCAACGTCTGGAAATCCTCCGTGATTGTGGCTCGATGGCTTTCGATACGGCTTTTCAGCTTGACAATGGCACAAACGGTCTTACCCTTGCTGTTGATCATTTCGAACGGCTTGGAAATCTCGCCCACCTGCAGTCCCTCGACAGCCCTGGCAACCTCTGTGGGCAAATCCTGCATACGGAATTTCGATGTTCTCGACATCTCCGTTGCATTGGCCATCAGACCATGGTTGCTTTTGGTGTCCTTGTCATCAGAGAGATAGGTTGCCGCCTCATCGAAAGTGAACTTCCCCTCTCTGATATCGTTTGCTATGGAGTCGAGTTGCTCGGATGCTTTGTCCATATCCTCTCTCGTCACACGCGGTTTCATCAGAATATGACGCACGTTGATACGTTCGCCACGCTTGTCTATGAGTTGGATGATATGGAAACCAAACTCGGTCTCTACAATCTTTGAGATTTTCTTGGGGTCGGTGAGGTTGAATGCCACATTAGCGAACACGGGGTCGAGTGCGGCTTTTGGGGTGTATCCGATTTCGCCACCCTGCCGGGCAGAGCCATCCTCGGAATAGAGACGTGCCAGAGTGGCAAAAGTGGTCTCACCACTGTTCACACGCTCGGTGTATTCGCGCAATGTGTTTTTCACACGGTTGACTTCCTCGATGGAAACCTTTGGTTGCCGAGTGATAATTTGCACCTCGACCGTCGTGGGAACCAAGGGAATGCTGTCCTCGGGCATATCCTTGAAATAGTTTCTCACCTCAGCCGGCGAGACAGAGATATCGCTCACCAATTTCTGCTTCATCTTCTGAATCAGTTCGCGGTTTTTGAAGTCATCGTGCATCTGCTGGCGCATCTGTGAGATGCTCTGCTTGCGATACTCCTCAAGTTTCTCGCGGGAGCCATCAGCCAACTGAATCCAGTAATTAATCTGGTCCTCGATACTTTGGTTGATGTCCGACTCCGTCACCTCAATACTGTCAATGGCAGCCTGGTGCAGGAAAAGTTTCTGCACAGCCAGTTGCTCAGGGATGAGACAGTCAGGGTCGCCTTCCATTCTGACACCCTCAACCTCAGCCTGCAGTCGCCAGGACTCGATGTCGGACTTGAGAATAGGCTCATCGCCCACCACCCATACCACCTCGTCGATGACACTGGCCGCATTCACTTGATGCTCTGCGGGTGCCGGTTTCACAGTGGCGGAATCGTCGGGCATGGTCTGACGCGGAGTCATCCAGCCGTATGACCCTCCACTGACGGCCCCTGTGGCCATCACCATCACTGCCAAAGCGAAGAGGTATTGAAGTTTTCGTTTCATACGAGACAAGAGAGATTAATGTTTATTGACAGTGGCCACAACGTCCTGTCTGACTTCTACGGGATATTTCTTTCTCAATTCTTCCAGCCACTGCTTCTCCAGCATGTCCTGATAGTCGGCGGTGACCTGTCCTCTCACGTCTGTCCACTCTTTGGGGGCCTTGATCACCTTTCCATAGACAGCGTCGATAGGATAGTCCTTAACGGGCTTCACCTCCACATCTTTTTTCTTGAACACTTCTCTGTCAACGAGAGGGCTGTCTCCCTCCTTGAAGATACCCTTCTCCACGCGGATACGGATAACAGAGTCGCCATTGAAGGTGGTGCGCAGGCGGTCGGCCCACTTATTGAAGTCGAGTCCCTTCACAGACTTCTTCACAGCCTTGACGTCTGCCTGGTCTTTCACATGATATGCTATACCCTTGAACCGGGGAGTGTCCCATGTGTATTTTTTCTTGTTCTTCTTGAAATAGTTGGCCAGGCCAGCCTCGTCTTTAAGACCCTTTTCCCATACCTCGCGGTTTTTAATCTCATAAAGCAACAGTCCGTCGTGGTATTCCCGGATAAGGTTGGCAAGGTCGCTGTCATCGGCCGACAAATCTATGGAGCGCTGTTCGAGCACCATTTCTTTTGTAGTGCCAGGCTGCGCAGCCACTATCTCGTTGATTTTTTCATCAATGATGCTCTCACGTATGCCACTTCTGTCGATATAAGTGATGATGTCGGCATGCACAGAGTCGTATGGGAAGAATATCTGATGCTCATGCATCTTGATGATATGGTATCCGAACTGCGAGAGAACTGGCTCGCTGATTTCTCCATCCTTCAGAGCGTAAGCCGCTTTCTCAAATTCAGGAACGGTCTGTCCTGGGGCAATCCACTGCAGGTCGCCTCCTGCGACTCCCGACCCTTTGTCATCTGAAAAGCGTCTTGCCATGTCAGCGAAATCGGCACCTTTGCGCAATTCATTATATATGGAATCGGCGCGTTGCTTTGCAGTCTCCCGCTCGGCATCGGTGGCACGTTGTCCCACAGCGAGAAGGATATGTGAAGGATGTATCATGCCTCCCAAAGAATCTATAATATGGTAGGTTCTGTCGTATTCCTCACGTGCCCTTTTCTCGATATCCTCATCGGTGATGAAAGAGGGCCTGACTTGCTCGTCGCGATACTTGGCAAACTCCTCTCTGAACGACGAGAGTGTGTCGAGGTGAGCGTCCATGGCGGCAGTCACAACGAGTTTGTAATTGATAAACAGGTCAACATACTCCTCGACAGTCTTTTTATCGATGACTCCCTCAGTATTGTTTTTGTTGTATGAATACTCAAACTCAGAGCGAGTGACAGGCTGCCCGTTGACAGTCATAATAACAGGGTCACTCTGTGCAAAAGCCGCCATTCCCAAGGCGAGCATTGCGAAAATGGTCTTTATTCTCATATTTCTTGTTTATTCTATGTCTATAGACTTATTCTGGACGTGAATAGTTGGGTGCCTCACTGGTGATAGTGATGTCGTGTGGATGGCTTTCGTTCACACCGGCATTCGTGATGCGTGTGAAGCGGGCCTGATGCAATTGGTCGATACTTCCCGCACCACAATAGCCCATACCCGAGCGCAAACCTCCTACGAGTTGATAAATCACCTCCTGGACAGTACCCTTGAACGGCACCCGGCCAGCGATGCCCTCTGGCACCAGTTTCTTGGTCTCCTTAGTTCCCGACTGGAAATAGCGGTCTTTGGAACCGTTCTCCATAGCCTCGAGTGAACCCATGCCACGGTAACTCTTGAACTTTCTTCCATTGAAGATGATGGTGTCGCCCGGACTCTCCTCTGTGCCTGCCACCAGCGAGCCAATCATCACGCTGTTTCCACCAGCGGCGATAGCCTTGACGATGTCGCCTGAATACCTCAGACCGCCATCGGCAATGAGCGGTGCTCCGGTTCCCTTCAATGCGCAGTAAACATCATAAACAGCGCTCAATTGCGGCACGCCTACACCAGCCACAACGCGTGTGGTGCATATCGAACCGGGACCAATGCCCACTTTCACTGCATCGGCACCATTCTTCACCAGCAATTGTGCTGCCTCTCCGGTGGCGACATTTCCCACCACGATATCAACTTCAGGGAAGGCAGCCTTTGCCTCAACGAGTTTCTCAACGACAAATTTGGAGTGTCCGTGAGCAGTGTCGATGACGATGGCATCGGCTCCGGCATTCACGAGTGCCTGTATGCGGTCCATTGTGTCGGGAGTGACACCCACACCCGCAGCCACACGCAGACGGCCCTTGCTGTCCTTGCAAGCCATGGGCTTATCCTTGGCCTTGGTGATATCCTTATATGTAATCAACCCCACAAGGTGGTTGTCCTTATCGACGACAGGCAATTTCTCTATTTTGTGTTCCTGTAGTATCTGCGCGGCCGCTGCTAGGTCGGTCTGCTGGTGTGTGGTAACCAGATTCTCGCTGGTCATCACCTCGTCGATTGGTTTCTCCAGACGGCGCTCAAACCTGAGGTCACGATTGGTCACAATGCCAACGAGATGGTTTTCCTCGTCCACCACGGGAATACCACCGATATGGTATTCGGCCATCATGTTGAGGGCATCGTTCACTGTTTTTCCCTTACGGATAGTGACCGGGTCGTAAATCATACCGTTCTCGGCTCGTTTTACGATGGCCACGTGCCGGGCCTGGTCTTCTATCGACATGTTCTTGTGTATCACACCAATACCGCCCTCGCGCGCGATAGCGATAGCCATAGCCGACTCTGTGACAGTATCCATGGCTGCTGTCACAAACGGGATGTTCAACTCAATGTGTCGAGAGAACTTGGTCTTCAACTCCACAGTCCTGGGAAGGACTTCTGAATACGCTGGAATAAGCAGGACGTCGTCGAAGGTCAGACCGTCCATTACAATCTTATCTGCAACAAATGATGACATAGTTTAAAAATTTATTGCGTGCAAAATTAGCAATAAAAAACTACATTTCATGTGCTTTTCCCTTTTTTCTTACGGAATTAATACGATTTAACGCAAAGTGGCACCACATCTATAGGACTTATAGGGCCTATAGGACCTATAGGTCTTATAGGTCTTATGGGACTTATAGGTCTTATAAGCCCCATAGCCCTATACTGCCGATAAAAGCTCAATTGGCCATCTCCGAGATAAATTTGATGCGGACCAGGCGAATATCCTCCTCGTTGTAGTCCTCACCCAGTTCGGTCATAGCCTCCTCCAAATCGTCGGTGTTACTCTCGCGGAAATAGTCGTAGATGTCGTCGATTTGATCCTCATCCACAATTTCGTCGATGAAATAATCGATGTTGAGTTTTGTGCCGCTGTAGACGATGGCCTCAATCTCGGTGAGCAATTCGTCGAAGTCCAGTCCCTGGGCCTTTGCTATTTCCTCGAGGTCGATTTTCCTGTCAATGCTCTGAATGATTTTCACCTTGAGTATTGACTTTTTGGCCACAGTCCTGACTCTCAGTTCCTCGGGACGCTCAATCTCGTTTTCCTCACAGTGCTTCTTGATGATATCGCAGAACTCCTGTCCATAGCGTTTTGCCTTGCCGGCTCCGACACCCTGAATATTCTGCAGTTCCTGCAGAGTGATGGGGTACATGGTGGCCATTTGTTCGAGCGATGGATCCTGGAAGATGACATACGGTGGCACATGGAGTTTTTTCGACATTTTTTTCCGCAAGTCACGCAGGATGGCATAGAGTTCCTGGTCGAGTGCACCTCCTGCTCCCTCAGCCATCTCGTCGTCGTAGTCATCCTTGAATTCCGTATCTTTCACAATCATAAACGACACGGGGTTCTTCATCACGCGCTTTCCGGCGGCGGTGAGTTTGAGCAGACCATAGTTTTCCACATCCTTTCTCAGATAACCCGCAATGAGCGCCTGCCGGATGACAGGATTCCACAGTTTCTCGTCCTCATCCTCTCCGGAGCCGAATTCCTCAAGTTGGTCGTGCTTGTGCGACACGATATCGTCGGTAGCACGCCCCTTGACAAAGTCGATAATATATTCCGCCCGGAAATTCTCCTTGACGGCAGCCACGGCGTGAAGTACGATTTGCAAGAGTTCACGCCCCTCGATTTTCACCTTTGGATGCAGGCAGTTGTCACAGTTGCCACAATTATCGTTCTCGTAGGTTTCACCGAAATAATGCAAGAGCATCTTTCTGCGACACACCGACGACTCAGCGTATGCGGCCGTCTCCTGAAGCAGTTGCCTGCCGATATCCTGTTCGGCCACGGGCTTGCCTTCCATGAATTTCTCCAGTTTCTGCAAGTCCTTGTATGCATAAAACGTGATGCATTTGCCTTCTCCCCCATCCCGGCCGGCTCTTCCTGTCTCTTGGTAGTAGCCCTCCAGACTCTTGGGTATATCATAGTGTATGACAAAGCGCACATCGGGCTTGTCTATTCCCATGCCAAATGCGATAGTTGCCACAATGACATCGATTTTCTCCATGAGGAACTGATCTTGTGTTTCCGAGCGCTTGGTCGATTCGAGTCCGGCGTGATATGCGGCAGCCTTGATGTCGTTGGCACAGAGATCGGCAGCCAGTTCCTCCACTTTTTTCCTGGAAAGACAATAGACTATACCGCTTTTGCCTGCGTTTTGCTTGATAAACTTGATAATCTGCTTGTTGATGTCGTTGGTCTTGGGGCGGACCTCATAATACAGGTTGGGGCGGTTGAACGAACTTTTGAATTCCTGTGCATCGACGATGCCCAGGTTTTTCTTGATGTCGCTTCGCACTTTGTCGGTGGCTGTGGCGGTAAGAGCGATGACGGGTGCTTCGCCTATTTTCTGGATGGTGGGCCGTATGTTGCGGTACTCCGGGCGGAAATCATGTCCCCACTCAGATATGCAATGGGCCTCGTCGATGGCATAGAATGATATTTTCACCGAGCGCAGGAATTCCACATTGTCTTCTTTGTTGAGCGACTCCGGGGCCACATACAGCAATTTGGTTTTCCCCTGCACAATATCCAATTTCACCTGGTCGATGGCGGCCTTGTTGAGCGAAGAGTTAAGATAATGAGCCACGCCCTCCTCCTCACTCATCCCATTGATCACATCCACTTGGTTTTTCATCAATGCGATGAGTGGCGAGATGACAATGGCTGTTCCTTCCATGATGAGGGAAGGCAACTGATAACAAAGTGATTTGCCACCGCCCGTGGGCATGAGCACAAATGTATTGTTGCCCGCAAGAACGTTGCGGATAATCGCTTCCTGATCGCCTTTGAACTTGTCAAAGCCGAAATAGCGCTTGAGTTGTTGAGATAGGTTAACGTCTTTTGGCATATTGGTGTTCTCCTTTCATAGTTAAAAGAGGTGACATGGGGCGGATTCGCCGCCCCGGGCGCTCAAATCTCTGCGGGATTCTGCAGACGCGCCTTGTCTAATTGTTTGCTTACATAGTCTTTGGTCACATGGAATTCCTTCACTTTCTGCGAGGGCACCTCAAACATAGCGTCCATCATTACATTTTCCACAATGGAACGCAGTCCGCGCGCGCCAAGTTTGTATTCCACAGCCTTGTCGACAATGAACTCCAGTGCATCATCATCGAACGAGAGCGTGACACCGTCGATTGCAAACAGTTTGGTGTATTGTTTGACGATGGAGTTCTTAGGCTCCACGAGTATTCGCCTTAGTGCCTCTCTGTCGAGCGGACTCAGATAAGTGAGCACGGGCAGTCGGCCAATGATTTCAGGAATAAGTCCAAACGACTTGAGGTCCTGGGGCAGTACATACTTCATGAGGTCTTCCTTGTCGATATTCCTCACGTTTTGCACCGAATTGTATCCGACGACATGGGTGTTGAGCCTCTGTGCGATTTTGCGCTCGATACCATCGAAAGCACCGCCACAGATGAAAAGGATATTGCTGGTGTTGACATGTATATACTCCTGGTCGGGATGTTTTCGGCCTCCCTGTGGCGGCACGTTGACCATCGTTCCCTCGAGCAGTTTGAGAAGTCCTTGCTGTACGCCCTCTCCGCTGACATCACGGGTGATGGAGGGATTGTCGCTTTTGCGCGCGATTTTGTCAATCTCGTCGATAAAGACGATGCCCCTTTCCGCGGCATCCACTTTATAATCAGCCACCTGCAAGAGCCTCGAGAGGATGCTCTCCACGTCCTCGCCCACATATCCGGCCTCGGTGAAGACGGTGGCATCGACGATAGTGAACGGCACATCAAGCAACTTGGCTATTGTGCGTGCGAGCAAAGTCTTTCCCGTGCCAGTGCTGCCCACGAGTATGATGTTGCTTTTCTCGATTTCCACACCACTCCCGTCATCTTCCTGGCGCAGGCGCTTGTAGTGGTTGTACACGGCAACCGAGAGGAATCGCTTGGCCTCATCCTGTCCGATGACATATTGGTCAAGATAATCCTTGATTTCGCGCGGCTTGGGTATCTTCTTTGTCTTGAATTTCTCGGTTTCCTTGCTGTCGGACGCACTACTGAGCATACCAGCAGTTTTCACTATCTGGTATGCCTGTTCAGCGCAATTGTCGCAGATATACCCACTGACACCACTGATGAGCAGACGTGCCTCTTTCTCGTTTCTTCCGCAGAAACTGCAAACCTTCTTCATCTTACTTTTTGCGCTTCAATACGGTGTCAATCATTCCGTAGTCTTTTGCCTCCTCTGCCGTCATCCAGTAGTTGCGGTCGGAGTCGTTCCACACTTTCTCGTATGGTGTGTGGGAATGCTCGGAAATGATAGTATAGAGTTCCTTTTTGAATTTCTGTATCTCCTTTGCCTCAATCTCGATATCAGAAGCCTGTCCCTGCACGCCTCCGAGTGGCTGGTGAATCATCACACGGCTGTGTGTGAGCGCCGAGCGTTTTCCCTCTGTTCCGGCCACGAGCAGCACAGCAGCCATCGATGCGGCCATGCCTGTGCAGATAGTTGCCACGTCGCTTGTGATGAACTGCATGGTGTCGTAGATACCCAGACCGGCAGTTACGCTTCCTCCGGGAGAATTGATATAGATGGAAATATCCTTCCCGCTGTCCACAGAGTCGAGATAGAGCAACTGTGCCTGCAGCGTGTTGGCTGTATAGTCGTCGATTTGTGTACCTAAAAATATGATGCGGTCCATCATCAGTCGTGAGAACACGTCCATCTGTGTGACGTTCAACTGGCGCTCCTCCAGAATATAAGGATTGAGATACTGAGCCTGCGCACTGATTACGTCATCCAATGTCTGGCTGTTGAAACCTAAATGTTTTGTTGCGTATTTTCTGAAATCGTTCATAGTTCGTGTTGTGATTTGTTGACAAAAAAAGAGGTCATCGACCTTTT
>Ga0255062_10000203_pt1 | contig 12135 bp, 6 predicted proteins | sample 177RNAGHGhighgp2_FD_183092 | JGI IMG/M metagenome (GOLD analysis project Ga0255062, IMG submission 183092) | Metatranscriptome of sheep rumen microbial communities from Palmerston North, Manawatu-Wanganui, New Zealand - 1770 RNA GHGhigh gp2... | ecosystem: Host-associated > Mammals > Digestive... | reverse complement strand
GGTCATTCTTCTCTTAATGAAGCTTTTCGGCTTCTGTAAGCGATGTATCCTAATGTTGTCAGCAGAAGTATTATTCCGCTTGCAATGTAGTAGATACGTGTGCCGTTTCCGCCTGCTTCCGGAAGATAGATCGAATCTGTGCTTTTATCATTATTTATTACTTCGATAGAACCATTTCCGGGATTTGAAGCATTGATACAATTACCATTTGATCCGTTGTACCTATAACTTATGTTATATTCGTCATCAAATGCGTCATCTTCCTTTACCCAATAATTGTATACGTTTCCAGAAGAATCATATACAGGAAGATCCTTTACCTCTATTGCCCAGTTTTCACTGCCAACAACGTCTGAAGATTCAAGGATTATCGTTTTGATGATATTTCCTGAAGCTTCTGCATTCACACGATCTGCTAAAAGCTTGACACCGTTTGTCGGAGTTCTTGGGGCTTTATAGAGAATGTGAACATCATTAGTCTCAGGCAGTGCTTCATCGATAGTATCAACGCTGTCATCTGTACGAAGCTTGTTCATTACCATTTTCAGCGTTCCTGCACGGAGTATCTTATTGCTGCTTATCGGTGTATTGTTTGTTTCTGTATTATCTGTATCTGACTGTGTATCAGGTATTAAAACTGATGCTGAATTTTTAGGACTTGCTGAATACAGTGCAGCCGGAGAACTTTGAGTACCATTTGATGCCTGAGCCGAACGATAAAGATAGATAGTTACTTCATCCTTCTCTGTAGTACCATTACCCCATGTCTTCTTAACTTTAAGATCGATCGTAGGAACATTCTCAAAGTTGTATGTACGGGCTGTTCCGGATATCGTTACACCATTGTCACCCTTGGCATCAGCCTCATCCAGATATGAACCGTAATTGCCGGCTGCGTCTTCGATGAAGTCGTTGCTGTCAGCATTTCTCAGTGTAGCGCCTTTCAGTGCATTGCCGTTTGAATCAACTTCCTGTATGTAGTAGTATAACTTGTTGTAAACTGTACCATTCTGAATATATGTTGGCAGGTTTTTGATAATACCGGCTGTATCTGTGTCGTATTGTTTGGTGATTACTTGATATTCATTCGCTTCACCTTGATTGAATGTAGTTACTGTAAGACCGTTTGCTAAATCCGAAGTAGTTAAGCCTGTTACCGGTGTCAGCTGAGCCATGTTAACGGTGTTCATTTGTGCAGTTGCCTTATAGAGTTTGAAGTATGAAGACGGACGGTCAGTTGTAAGTTCATCATTGCCATCCATTGTCTTATACCATTTCTTGTTGATGCTAAGCTGCATTTTCTTTGGTTCGTTTACTGCTGTAGCGTTGGCGAATGGTTCTTCTGATGTGAGGTTGAGGTAATAATTAGTGCCGTCTGGTTTTATGAAGCCCTCATTAGTACCGCCAACAAGCGTGAACTTATCATTATTAGAATCTACTTCTCGGATGTAGTAGTAATTGTATGGAATAAATTTAATAGATGTAATATGTATATCTACATTTGCCTCATTAGCCTTGTATAAATAATAGTCTCCATTTGGGTTAAGTGGATAAGTAATAGTAGCTTTATTATTATCAGATTTAAGCTCATATAAGTTCCATGTTTTATCTACACCACCATTTCTATTATATATTCCTACTTCATGATTTGCTTCAACATCCTGAAAATCAATTACAATTTCTCCACCATAAGTAGATGGAGGTTTTATATATAATCTGCTCTCCTTAGGTAATCTACGGTTAAAGTGATAATATGATTCTCCATCCACCTTTTGGATACTTCTATCCGAAGTACCACTAAAATACTGTCCATAAACATAGTTAGCTGGATATGTACCATCAAACTCCTGAGTATCATTAATATTCAATATTTTTATCAAAGGATAATCTTTATCAACAAGCTTTAACTGTCCGTTCTTATCAACAGCAAGTGCGGCATTTCCTGATACCTTAGTCAGGGCTTCTCCGTTTACGGTATAGCTGCCATTGCTGCCTGTCGGTGTACCCATGCTTGTTCCCTTGTAAACCTCAAACTTGACCTCAGGCTTATCGCCGATGATCTTGCTGTAAGGAACAGGGACATCATCATCACCATCACCGAACTTGAATTGCTTTTCGATGTTGATACCTGTATGTTGCTTGTTCTCGATGATGAACTTTCGTCCGTCACCAGCCTCGAAGTCAGCACCGTAGACAGGTGTAGTGATTTGACCTGTAGTAGCATTATATTTACTTGCTTTACTCGGTACAAAGCCGTTGTTACCGTTTTGTAGTTCAAATGACGAAGTATCGATAGTGCCATCTGCGTTCAGGATTCCTATCTCCTTGATGTAATAGAAATATTTCTGTCCGTTGTCGTTTCTGAGCTTTAACTCGGGGTGTGCAGCTCCGTTTGGATTATTTATCCAGTCTGCTTCTGTGGTTTTTAGTGTGATCTTGCCATCAATAGGCTCATTGTTGTTAACACTACCATTTACTGCATTATAAGTATCTGTCTGATATCTGCCGACAAATTCCATACTGTTGTTTGGATCGTCTACCTGTGCAAGTGAACGGTAAACTTCAAAGACTACAGGCTTAGGTGTAGGACTTGAATTGAGCCACTTCTTTTCCACGTCAAGAACCATGTCATGTGTAAAGTTCTGGATGTGAAGAACACCGTCAGAATCTCGTGATGGTGGGAATTCCATGTAGTAGTATTCCTGTGATGTATTTCTGTCGATTCCAGGTTCATAGACATCGTTATCATTTGTATCATAGAAACTTGCTGTTTCTACTACTCGGTATTGACCGTATGGAAGATTATCCCATTTAAAATAATAACCATTTGTAAAATGCTGTGGATTATTTTTACCGCTAAGATTAAGAACTACATTATTTGACTGTGCCGCAGTTAAATATATTGTCAATCTATTATCTCTGGGAACATCACCTGTATTCGCAAACCATTCCGCCTTCTCATCTAAGTAAGTTTTATCAATAAACTTACCTTTATTACTTCCGGTCGGTACCTGATAGATAACTTCCTGACCGTTTATTGTTATAGTAAGTTTCTTTGAATCATCAAGTGTATCTTTGAAGAGTTTAGTTTTATCTAATTGACTAATATCAGGTGCCTTATCTGTTCTTGTATCATCAGTATAGAAAATAGGTGGGAAGTAATTTGGATCAGCGTATTCCTCCCATTTATTGGTTGTGGTGTTATATCTCTGAAGCTGAACTACGATCTTTTCCAGTGGTCTGTTCTGATAACCATCAGAGTTATGGCCATCCCAACGTTTTTTCATTGATATATTAAGGTTGGCTGGCTGACTATAAGCACCATTTTTAGGAATCCCATTATTATCAGTCCCTTTATGCCTCCAATCCTGCTCAGGATCAAGGAAGATATAGATTATCCTATTCTCAGTTGAAGCAAGTGAACTTGCATTAGTTGGATACTGTCCGGTCGGTGCGTTACCCTCACCGGGATGACCGAGCTGATCATCTGTAAGATAGTATACCTTAAATGTCTGATTATAAGTTATATCTTTTCCGTTTGCTGTACCGTCATCTTTGTGTTCGGTAATGGTATATGTTATCTTACCGTTTTGTACACCATTAAGCTCTACATAATAGCCGCTGCCTGTTGTTGGGTCCTTGTACCAAACCTTATTATACTGGTAACACCAGTCTTTTCTGGCTTCGGTATCATCATCTACCTGATCAGGATGAAGCGGACCATTAAGCGTAGTGCTGCCTTGCTTCAATGATATACTGATAAGATTAGCAATTCCCTTGTAAACATGGTCTTCATTAATAACTTCATTTTTGCTGTTCAAATACTTGCCATCATTGTAGTCACCAAAGAGGACTCTTGCTTCTATTCTTACCTTGCTATCATCGGGAGTTGTATCATCGCCTGAAGGTGTAGTCTGCTGAGTTGACTGAGCGGAGCTTACAACCTCCATGAAGAACTTCTTGTTTGCTTCGTTATCGTTCTGGTCATTACCAGGATGAACTATCCAGTACTGATTAGCCTCTGCGCCTGCATTTGTTGCCCAGCTGCCGATCTCGATACACATTTCCTCATTGCTCTTAGGTGAGATAGTGTAAGAACCGTCGGTATTCTTGGTGAACTTGAACTTCTGCCTATTGTTATTAGTATTCTTATCGGCTAACATTACAGCTGAACCTTCACCATTAGCTGCGCCATCAGTGCCGATAGTCACGTATTTATTATCTTTGCCTACAGACTTGATGTAGTAATAACCGTTTCCTGCATCTTCAAGCAAGAACTGCTGAACTTCTTCATTTGTAGTTTTCTTGTTCTCCTGAGTAAGATTACCAGTTGCGCTGTTGCTTTCAGGTGCTTCAAGATAAAGGTTGCTGTTCACGTTTCTCAGCATGATAGTCTTACCTGCAAGGTTTGCAGCAGTATTCTCTGTAGAAACAGGAACGAGAGTAAACCGCTGGTTGCCTACATGTGTGCCTGTTGTATTAGTATAAGGCGATACTCGGTTGTTTTCAGTATCATCCTGACTGTGTGTTGCGTTTATGTAGAATTCATCATCTCCATTTTTCTGCTTGCTCTTGAATGTGAAATATGTGTTTCCATCATCATCTTTGCCAGTATCTACGATAAACTTCTGTCTGTCACCTAAATTGTTATTATCCTCTAATGTGAAAGACTCCTTATTATTTGTTGGTGTTGCACCAATGGTAACATACTTATCGCCGTTCTTGATGTAATAAGAACCATCACCTGCATCCTCAAATACAAAGGTTGTATCCTGAGCTGAGTCCTCAGGGAACTGAACAAGCTTAGTGCCGTCAGATGAAAGAACAAATCCCTTACCATTGTTTGTGTGGAGGGTGTATGCCTGACCTGACTGAATGGACGAAGCTGTGTTCTCATAAGGTACATATTCAATATAGTAAAGTCTCTGTCCGTATTTAGGCTTTATAACATTTGTTCCCTCGCTAACTTCATACTCCATCTTCGAGAGCTTTCCTTCGACAAGCTGCTCCTTGGTGCTTGGAAGTGTTTCGGGAGGGTTTGTTGTAGCATTAGGATCATCAGAGATAAATATACCTGTCTTATCTGCGTATTTGTTATTGTAGATTATCAGCTTACCATCGCTCGGCGCATTAAACTGAAATGATGGAGATTCCGACGGGAAGAAATACAGTTCCTTAGTGTAATTTTTTCCATCGTATGCGATAGGATCGATATCATTTAAAACGCAATTATTGAAAGTGAACTTAGCAGCAGTCAATCCGTTTTCAGTAAAGTTATGCTGCCAGCCTGTTGAGCCGTTTGATGGGGTTTGCGGTGGGGTGTATGTTGTTTCTACTAAGCTTATCTTCTGATTGTCTCTTATTGTATTATTGGCAAAATAATATGTTTTAACATCTGTACCGTTACTGCTTGCATCGATCGCAGCATTATTGTATTCACTGCCTTCACTATTTACACGAATAGCTATTGCACCAGTCTCATCCTGAACTACCTGAAACTTCTGTCTGACAGAACTATGATTTTCAGCTGTAACACTTACTCCTCTATCATTATCTATATTAATAAAATATCCTTCAAGAGAATTATTTGTTACGCCATCAGCGAGAACATTAATATAGTAATATCCATCACCTGCGTCCTCAAACTGGAATATACTGCTGTTATTCGCACCGGGAGCATTAGATTGTACGATTGCGCTGTCACTGTAAGTTAAATAAGTATTGTTATTAGTATATTTTATATAGTAATAACTGTTAGTATTAACTGTTAATGTTGTGAGTGTAGTAGTTGTTGTGGTAGTGGTTGTTGTTGTGGTAGTGGTTGTTGTTGTGATAGGGGTATCTGGTACGAATTCGATGTAGAATATTTTGAATCTATCTCTTTTTTGTATTATGTTCCCCCCCTGCGGTATTGTCCATTCTGATTTATACATTCCATTATCTAAAAGGACATTATTATTAGCATATTTAATTTCATTGTTTAAGAAGATTGACTTGAGTTGATTTCTATTGTGATAAACAACAAGCTTTCCACTACATGGAGCATTAAACTCTATTTCGCAATAATTACCAAGGTTTTCAGTCCAATAATCAAGATACTTTGAATATGTTACACCATTATATGTGATAGATGGAGCCTCTGTCCCAATAGTTCCATTAGTGAAAGTAAAATCAGCACTATTCAGTCCATATTCTGTAAAGTTATGCTTATAGTTGATAGATTCTGGGGTAAATTTTACATAAAATACATAAGACTGCTGTTGGATTTGTTTTATTGTATATTCAACATTAGCAGTATCTATGTTATATGTTGAAATATTATTTGTTGGAGTTAATTGTTCTGCTGCATTAGTTCCCTTAGATATTCCAAGAGTAGCATCGGGTTCATCTGTTCTTGGTGCATGTACGATCATCAATGTACCTGTACTATTTGGAGTAAACTTCAAATATCCACTGCTATTCATTTTATACTGTTCATATGTATCGCTATATCCTGCTACTGTAGGAACATCTTTTCCGCCAAAGTTATCGGTTTTATAACTAAAAAGATTACCAGTATTCACAGGATTTGTATTTCCCTTTATTTTATAAAACTCATAGTACTCAGGTGTATTATCTGCCAACAACATCGCATTACCCAGACCCTTGACAGCCATCTTCATCATATCGACAGTTTCAAGAGAAACGGCTTCTTCGTCATCGTCCTCGTTCTCATCCGAAAGCTGTACAGCCTCTGTATCCTCGGCTTCAAAAAGATCCGTGAATGTCTCCTCAGTTACGATCTCATCATCCATCTGCTCTGCGGCTGTTGTCTGACCCTCTGTCATAGCGACACCGGGCACCATTCCTGCATAGGGCACGATAAATGCGGTTATCATTGAAAGCGCAGCTATCAGTGCGACAGCCCTGCTGTGAGTTTTTCTGTCTTTCAGCATCTGCATTATCCTATTCTGTAATTCTTTCAAGGCTGCACGCTCCTTTCGTTAGAGTAATTCTGCTGATTAAAAATGTCATTTTTTGAATAAGCTATGCTAATTCTGACCCTGTATCATCCGCAAAGAACGATATCTGTATTCCGTCATCCAATGCGAAAACGTATATCATCGTGTCTTTCCCGACAGGTGAGTTTTTCCACGCAGTATATTCATCCTGTTCTTCATCGGGCTTTCCGTAGATATCCGTCAGGGCTTTCACCCAATAGCTGTAATCGGTTGTGCTGCTGTCGAAATAATTCACTCCCACAAGTCCGAGACTTGTAAAGCAGAGCACACTACCGCAGTTTCTGCCGAGATACGGAACATTTTCATATTCCATTATCAGCTCCCAGGGCTGTCCTTTGTCTTCTGTGCGGTATTCATAGCCCTTTGTACAGCCGATCATTTTCCTGCGTTCGCTGTCAGGATCACCGTAGAATTTCAACCCGTTGACCAGAAACGATCTGCTGTTATTTTCTGCTGGTACTCCGCTTTCTGTTGTTACAGCTGACGTTGTACTGCCGGTTACGATGGAAACTGTTGTCGATGCTGTAGTTGTAATAGGAACGAGCGTTGTAACCGTTTCACCGACTATATCCGTAACAGCTTCACCTACCGGATCGGTAACAACAACTATATAGTTGCCTATATCATCCGTACCGATAACGTTTCCGATATCAGCATAGGGACCTGTTGTAGCTGTGGTGCTGACTGTACTTGTTTTAGCAGTTGTAGTTGCTGCTGATCTGTTTTCTTCGGGCGGAACAACAGGTGTTCTCAGCTCCGGAGTTGGTATATCACCATTCTTCTTGCCGTAGGTCTTATCAGGTGAATCAGATGTTGCATACACCGATACCTGAACTCCCTCCTGAAGATTGAATAGGTATATTACTGTGTCATTTCCGGCAGGGTCGTCGTACCATGACGCCATTCCGCTGCCCTCCTCGGTAGGCAGTCCGTATTTTTCCTCTAACGTACTGTACCAGGACTTATAGTTTTTATTCTTGTCTGTGTCGTGATAATTGAAGCCTATCAAGCCGGAATCCGTAAAGCACATTGTCAGGTCGCATGGCTGTTCAAAAAGCTCTACTCCTGAGTAATCCTGCATTTTCTGAGGGACCCTTTGCTCCTTGTTTTCACGTTCACTAAGCAATGTGTAGCTATCCATTTTTCCTTTCACATCTTCATAAGATGTGAACCATTCTATACCGAGCGTTGGTTTTAACGGCTTGTCTGCCGTACCGCTGCAGGCACTGAGGATAACTGCGCTCATCACCGATACTGCCGCTATAATAAATCTATTACGCATATTCTCTCCTTTTTGAGTGCTGTATCAAGGCATCTTCGGCAGATCTTTTATCGTGTATTTATCGATGCGTATGTGTTTTTTCCGTCTGCCTGTGATCTTCCACCAGATCATCAGTAAAAGCAGTAAAGGCACGAACACAATGGGTATAACTTTCATTTCATCCACCTGCAATGCGTCCGCGCCGACTTTTATTTTCTTATCATATACCGATGCGATACGGCGTCCACGTATCAACAGACGGTGCGAATTTACGCCATATGGGGTACAGGTAACCAGTGTTACCTCGTCCTCATTGGGGATTATTGCCAGCTTGTCAGATTCAGTGGGAAGGATTATCAGTATCTTCTCCACCTCATATGTCAAGACTTCGTTAAGAATGTTTATAGTGAATGTATCTCCTTCAACCATCTGATCGAGGTCTGTGAAAAGCCTTGCTGATGGAAGTCCTCTGTGTCCCGAAATGACTGCGTGTGTTGAAGCTCCTCCTACCGGGAATGAGCTGCCTTGTATATGTCCTGCGGCTATTTGCAGAACGCTGTCACTTGTTCCGTGATATATTGGCAGTTCAACATTAATATTCGGAATACTCACAAACCCCATGATACCGTCTCCTGAGATATTCAGGATATCATCATATCCCTTTACCCTTTCAAAATCAATGAATGGTGTATCGAGCTTTGCAAGCTTTTCGTTATATTCGTGAGCTTCATTCATGAGCCTTTCCGTTTCGGCTTCATCCAGCTTTGCGATATCCTCTTTATAGGATGAAACAGCGTGTGAAGCCATGTTCTGATTCCACCAGTTGGAAAATGTAGGATATAACATCACGGAGAGGCCCACAAGAAAAATACACCCGAAAACAATAGTCGATATGATATCTGATTTTTTTCGCATTGGCATACTCCTTATGGGTCACTCCCTGACCGCCTCCGCAGAAGAACTGCGGAGGCGAAAGGATGGATTTAAACTAAATTAAGTAATTGTTATCGGCTGAATTATTCAGCATCCTCTTTTGCTCTCTTCTTGGAAACGAGGTAGATACCAGCGAGACCTGCTGCGCATCCGCCGCCGAGGATGAAGAGTGTAGTACCCATACCACCGGTTGTTGGGAGGTTAGAGTTCTTAGTATCGACGATCTTATTCTCAATACCTGCGCCAGCGCCTGTAAGTGTAAGTTCAGCAATATTATTAGCATCGTTGTGAGTAGCACCAATAGTGAATGTTACATCAGATGCTTCATTATATCCTTGAGGAGCAGATACTTCGTGGAGTTTATAAGTACCGGCATCAAGACCCTTGATATTGAACTGACCTAAAGTTGCAGCAACATCAGAAGATACCATGTTTCCGCCGCCTGATTCGCCTGATTTAAGAGGACGATATGCGCCGCCATCTAATTTGAGTGGGATTGGTGTACCATCAGCTGTCTGGAGCTGGAATGTTGCACCAGCAAGCTCATTGCCAGCTGTATTGTTGATCATATACTTTGTATTATCAACTTCATATGTGAATACAAATACATCATCACTTGGAGTTGTACCCTTTGGCTCAGTACCGCCTGCACCTGTGTTATCAGGATTATTGGAGTAATTCAGGAAAGCTGTATTACTATTTGAATCTGCTCTTACGCATCCTGAACGTGATGCAGCATCAACAATTGCTTTTTCATTCAATGCAGCAGAATATATTACTTCTACATTAATTGCCTTTGATCCGAAGTCTGCCTTATTTGTAAGCTCGCTGATAACATCAGGAATTGTAAGTGTAAAGCTTCCGCCGCCATTTGCATTAATGTTAGTATTGTTAAAATTATAATCAGTAGTTTCGAGTGTCTTGCCATCTACCTTTACGCTTGTAATGCTGCCAAAAGTAATACCCTCTGATAACGTATCATTAAACTTGAGAGTATATGTCTCGTACTCCTTAAAATCAGCATCAACAGGGATAGTAGCATTAAGCTTGAAGTTGAAAGACTCACCTATAGCGTGGTCAGCTGAATCGCCGTAACCATCTACTGCACCTGTTTCGCCTGCATCATTATCCTGTACCTGCTTATCAAAAGTAGGCTTAGCATTCTTGATAGCTATTGTAGCATCACCAGCAACCTGTACGATCCATGCTGAGTTTGCTTCATCAGAACTCAAATTGGTAACATCCTTAACGATATAGTAACCAGGAGCAAGACCTGTGAATGTTACATCACCTGTACCTGACTTATCTGCATATGCTCTGTTGGCTGTTTTAAGTGTAAGCTTTCCAGGAAGTACGCCTGCATCTGCCAGAGCACTGATAGCACCCAGATCTGCATTTGAAACATCGTCACCTGTAGTTACATTATTATTATTATATGCTGTAACATCAGCGCCCCATTTTGCAGCTGTTATCTGATTTCCGGAAACAGTACCTGTCATTACCTGATAGATCTCATAAGTGTGTGAAACGCCTGAATCATTTGTGATCTTAACTGATTCAGCATTTGCTGTCATCATAGCCATTGGCATTGCTGCACATGTAGTGAGGGCTAAAGCGGCTGCCATTGCGATAAATCTCTTAGTAGTTTTCATAATCATTCTCCTTTTCATTAAAAAATTGCTCTGCTGCCGCTGCCTAAAGCGGCAACAAAAATCTTATACTTTGATGTGATTTTATGCCGATCACACGGCTTTGGGACTTGTGCTAAGGTGGATCATTAAAGGCTTTTCTATGCCTTGAGCACTTTTGCCTCATTCTCCTCCCACTGGGTGGTCCTCGCCGACTGAGGTGTCTGTTCTTCATCCGATCACCTCCGTCGTTCTCTTTCCTACGAAAACTTCGAGGGCAGCTCTGATCGGTATTCTGTTTTTACGCTTATTGAGGTGTTTTTGTGCTATGTTTATCATACCTTTCAAGCTCTGCTCTCTCCTTTCGCAAAAAGTATTTTTATATCAAATCCGTTAAGATTTCATATACAAAGATTAAACCATCCCGAATTTCTTCACAGGCAGCACTCTTACCATAACTTTTCCTATTATGTTTTCCTCAGCTATGCATCCGACTGAGGTGCTTCTGCTGTCTATGCTCACGGCTCTGTGATCGCCTAAAACAAAGTAGCGGTTCTCAGGAACCTGATACGGGAATTCTACGTCACACTCTCCAATTGCTATCTCGCTCACATACGGTTCGACCAGCTCTGCATCGTTAACAATGACTGTTCCGTCCTCTGCTATATCGATCTTATCCCCCGGCAAACCAATGAGCCTTTTCAGCAGCACCTTATTATTATAATAGAAAGCGATCACATCGCCTCTTTCAGGTTCTGCCAGTTTGTTGCATATGAGTACTTCATCATTCTGTAAAGTCGGTGTCATGCTTGTACCTGTAACTTTCAGAACAGGCAGAAGCATTGTGGAAATGATTATCGCTATTGCCGCAACGACTATCAGTGAGCTGATCGTACTCCAAATCGATCTTGCAAATCTTTCTCGGTATCTCAGCCGTTTCAGCTCGTCATGGAGCTGTTCGGTTGTTGGAACGTCTTTTCTTTCTTCCTTTTCCTCTATCATGATTCTCACTTTCGTTACTTTCATTTTCTGCTTCTGTCGTTGCCGGCTCTTTATCATCAGCCTTTGTACACGCTGTGATAGCCTCACCAACAAGTGAATCCAGTCTTGCTTTCAACTGTGAATTTTCTTCTTTCACGGTATCCAGTTCTTTTGAAAGATAATATAAAAGTTCTATAAGTTGTGATCTTGATAGTTTCTGAACTTCCTTATCTGTCAAGCTTCACGCCTCCTGTTAAACATCTTTCTGTATTGTATACCATTTGTAATATTTAAGCGTTTGTGTACAACTTCAAAAATATTTTATGATTTG
>Ga0255062_10000188_pt1 | contig 12279 bp, 6 predicted proteins | sample 177RNAGHGhighgp2_FD_183092 | JGI IMG/M metagenome (GOLD analysis project Ga0255062, IMG submission 183092) | Metatranscriptome of sheep rumen microbial communities from Palmerston North, Manawatu-Wanganui, New Zealand - 1770 RNA GHGhigh gp2... | ecosystem: Host-associated > Mammals > Digestive... | reverse complement strand
GATAACATCGTAAGCCTCGTTCAGCGCCTGGAATTTGGCCTTTGCCTTCGGATCATTCGGATGCAAGTCCGGATGAAACTGCTTGGCACGTTTTCTGTAAGCTTCTCTTACATCTTTCTGGGGAATGTTCTTGTCAACTCCCAAAATCTTGTAATAATCTATAAAAGCCATTTTTCAATCCTCCATTCTTTTTAAAAGATAGAGAGCAAAAACCGTGCCTATTCTTTTCTATCGCATCACTTTCACGACTTTTCCGTTACGCATCTTCACAAGATTCAAACCTTTGACAGGCTGACTGACACGTACGCCACCCAGCGTGTAACGGGCAACCTCTTCTGTTCCCTCATTATCCTCTGTATCCATTTGACGGATACCGTCTGTAACGACGACCACTTGCTTCCTGTCGGCATTGAGAATCCTCTTGTCTGTCGTATTATAAAGCAGCGCAACGACCTTCAATCCAGCTGGATTTATCTTAGCAAGGTGGTTATTGGAGATATTAAATTGGGCTGTATGGGTCTGGGCAACGCCTTCTTCTACAGTACTGCTGATACTCTTTGATATACCATTTGAGATTCCAATAGCATCTATACCGACATTATTATAGGTGACATCTGTCATGTATTCATCTGCATCAACCAAATCCTTGAAATCTTCATTATCTCTGTAATAATCATTTCCAGCAAGATAATTGCGCTGCTCCCAGTCAGCACCCGTTCCTTTCAAGCCATCTGCCAATAAGACGTAAGCCAATGCATAGGGCGAAGAACGGCGGTTCAACTGGAAGGTCACGTCGGCAGAAAAGTCAATCTGACCGGTCTTCTCGTCCAACACAGGCGTTGAAAGACTGACGGCACCTTCAACAAGCTCTGCATTCTCCTGCTCTATAATCTCTCCAAGCCCGAATTCTTCTCCAGAATTGATTCCATAATAGAGATCAACGTCTGTAATATGACGGTTAACATTACAGTTTGGATAAACGTCAGTAGTCATTGAACTAAACGCACTAACCTCCATTGGATCATCCTTGTGGATAGCTATAACGATGGCATCATCAGGATAATTCTTCTCAACAAGGCTCATACCCACCATGTCGCGCGCACCTAAGCCAGACCACGTGCCTGTGAACTCCTCAATGACGGTCTTACGGGGTGAAGGGGCACCAATCGTAAGAAGATTTCCGACAACATTCTTAGAGGAAAGTGCCTCATTCTCTTTTCCGTTTATCTTCACGATATAATAAGTATGTGCCATACGCCCTGTTATTGAGTCGGCAGGAACCTTTAAGAGCACTTCTCCTGTCCCGCCATAGTTGGTGATGGGATGATCCACCTCCACGTGAAGCGTATCACTTAAGATTCTTCCTGTGCGGATGACATAACCGACACTATGAATGCCATTTGCTCCCATGTTCTTTAACACGACAGGCACCTGCGCGGTATCTCCTAAGAGCACGGTTTTTTCATACGCCATTGATATGGTGGCATTATTCCTCGGGAAATCATCTGCCAACCTGACAGGTTGAATGGCAGCATTGACGATGGCTCCTGTGGTCGTATTAAAGAGAAGCGCCACGACACTCAGCTTATTGACATTTTGTACAAGTTCGTTGTTCTCAATGGTGAAGAAGGTAGAATGTGTTTGTGGAACACCATCAACAATAGGAGCCTTGATACTCCCGCTCATTCCATTCATTCCTCCCTTTACAATGACAGGCACCTCATTGTAGGCTATGTCGGTGATGTAATAAGGAGCATCGTGCCAAGGGGCTAAATTGGGATCATCAGATACGTCAAGGTCTGCGAATAAATTACTCATTCCCCAATTATCGTCACTACCGGTAAGGCTGTCGGCTAACAATACATATCCAAGGGCATACGGAGCTTCCTCGTTATTATATCGGAAGATGGTCTGCGATGAAACGTCGATTCTTCCGTTTTTGCTGAGTGTAACCGGAGCAAGCTCTACAGATGCCTCTGCCGGCATGGCATTTGCCTTGTCAACGGCAACATCAAGAGCAAACCTGCCTTCCCTTTCTCCTGTTCCGTAATAAGAATCCACCAGCTGTATCCTATTTAAATATGAGGTCGCATTATCAGCAAACTCTATTCCATAGTTCGTGTTAACCATAGGATCCCAATAATCTTCTGTATGGACAGAAATACAGATAGCATCATTGGGATTCGTCTTCTTCAACAGTTCATGACTTGTAATCGTTAACGGACCTTTACCGCCGCTTGTTGAAGTAAACGATTCGACAACTGTTTTCTTCGGAGACTTCTGCGACAATGTAATGATTTCGCCTTCAGACTTTGCTTCCTCTTTACTGGCTGTGTTCCCGACACCATTCACCTTCGTAATATTGATGGTCTGATGATTGCGTCCTCCTGCAACGGCTTCACCTTCCACGGGTACTAAAACGGTAGATGTAGAACCGTAGGTAGGCATGGTGGGAACATTCATCTGTCGCTCTTCGCTCTCCTTACCATCTGTTGTGATGGTATAGCTAATATTATCCACTTGATCAACACCGTCATTAGTCAGGCGGAGTGCTGCCTGTCCTGGTTCATCTGACAAGGCAAATACATCTCCAAAATCATTCACACTGACAGCATGATGAGGAAACTCTCCTTCAAGTAGCACCTGAATTGCTAAAGAACCACCATCAGAATAGTCTCTCCAGTCAAAAGACCATGTTTCACTTGAAAATCTGATAAAATAAGAGTTCGGTACATTCTTTTTCGTAAAATCTACACCTACAGGTAACATGCCAGGATTTAAAGATTCCGAAGAAACATAGAATCTCATTACTAAATAAACGCCCTCTGCCGGAATCGCATGGGGTTCTGACAACGCTATATCTGTGAATTCACCATATTTAATGTCTGACGGATTAATCCCATAAAAATAATGAGTTGATGTGGATTCATAGATGTCTGAAGAAAACCCAAGATAACAATATTCAAGTCCATTATTCTCCATCGCATAGAAACGAACAGCCTCGATAGTCTTATTGGCTAACAGCTTATCATTGCCAGGAAGAAAAATGGCTGTCTCGAATACAGCAGATTCACTTTCACCACCGAATCCAGTCCCCCCGTAATAATACGGATCATCACTGCAATATCCCCACCACATTTGGTTTTCACCTGCCTCTATCTTCTTGGGCGCAATTGAATGGGATGCTTGGGCATTATTTGACACCGCAAACGCCATCATCAAAAGGAATGACAAAAATACTCTTTTCATATATAATAGAATGATTAAATTAGATAACTTTGTTGCAAAAATACAAAATAAGAGTTAATTCTCCAAATGGTTTATCAGTTTTTTTGCTTACCTTTGCAAAATAAATAAAAAAATCATTATGAATAAAAAATTCATCTTTTGTGTGTGCATTGCCATGCTCCTCACCAGTATCCCTATGACAGCGAAAAACAAAACCGTCAGACTTCGCATTATCGAGACAACTGACGTACACGGTGCTTTCTTCCCATACGACTTCATCAACCGAAAGCCGAAGGCTGGAACACTTTCACGTGTAAGCTCCTATGTGAACAAACTCAGAAACGAGCCGGGGAACAATGTTATCCTTGTTGACAATGGCGACATCCTCCAAGGTCAGCCCACCTGCTATTTCTATAACTATATCAACACCCAGTCGGTGAATGTGGCAGCTGAACTGCTCAACTACATGAAGTATGATGCGCAGAACCTTGGAAACCACGACGTGGAAACAGGACATGCCGTCTATGACAAATGGATAAAAGAATTGAACTGCCCTGTCCTGGGAGCAAACATCATCGACTCGAAGACCGGGAAGCCCTATGTGCCTCCATATACAATCCTTCAGAAGGAAGGGGTGAAAGTAGCCATCCTCGGTATCATCACTCCGGCTATTCCCAACTGGCTGACGGAGGATCTATGGGAGGGACTCTACTTCAAGGAGATGGTTTCAACGGCCCGCTACTGGATGGATTATCTTCGCAACAACGAACGCCCTGATGTGGTTATCGGACTCTTTCATAGCGGCAAGGACGGGGGGATCGTTACCGATGAATACGACGAAGACGCTTCCATCAAGATTGCCAAGGAAGTGCCTGGCTTCGACGTGATTCTCTTCGGACACGACCACGCCCGTTTTAATGAGACCGTCATCAACAACGAGGGGAAGGGTGTGCTCTGCCTCAACCCTGCCAACAATGCCATCTATGTCGCCGATGCCACCATCGAACTCACGCTGAAACGTGGGAAGGTGGTTGATAGGAAAACGACCGGGCTGCTCGTGAATATCACCGAAGAGCCCGTCGATGAATTGTTCATGAAGCACTTCCAGCCTCACATGGACGCGGTGAACAATTTTGTCAACAGGAAAATCGGAGAGTTCAAACACTCCATCTATACCCGTGACAGCTATTTCGGCAATTCGGCTTTCACCGATTTCATCATGAACCTGGAACTCCAGATCTCCGGCGCAGACATCGCCTTCAATGCTCCACTATCCTTCGATGCTTCCATTAAGGAAGGGAATCTCTATGTCAGCGACATGTTCAACCTCTACCGATACGAGAACCAGCTTTGTGTGATGCGCCTCACCGGTGAAGAGATTCGCCGCCATCTGGAAATGAGCTACAACTTGTGGGTGAATACGATGAAGAGTCCCGACGACCATCTGCTGCTACTTGCCGAAAACACCTGGAACGACCAGCAACGACTGGGATTCAAGAATTACACGTTCAACTTCGACTCGGCTGCCGGCATCGACTACGAGGTGGATGTCACAAAGCCGGAAGGACAAAAGGTGCATATCTTACGGATGAGCAATGGCGAACCGTTCGACGAAGCGAAATGGTATAAGGTGGCAATCAACAGCTATCGTGCCAAGGGAGGCGGAGAACTGCTTACCAAAGGGGCAGGCATCCCCCATGACAGCCTGAACGCCCGTATCTTATGGAGAAGCGAGAAAGACCTGCGCTATTACCTCATGCAGGAGATAGAAAAGGCGGGAATCATGGATCCTCAGCCAAACAGCAACTGGCGGTTCGTACCCGAAGAATGGGTGAAGCCGGCAGCTGAACGCGACCGTAAAATCCTTTTTAAATAACGGCAACATGACTTATTGGTTTGTTTTCTGCAAGTCCGACCTGCTCATAGAGCGCAACGACGACGGCACCTATGGTGTCCCGACGGGCGACACACCGCCTACCGATGTAAAGTCTTGGACTACCATCCACAACATCACGCCCTTTGAAGACGGGTCTGCCGTGAAGACCTATTCCATCGACCTGCCCGTCACCGGCCATCCGCGCTACGAGATGTGCGGACTCAGGAAATCGTATCAGATAATCCCCTTCCCCCTCTACCAGAAAGCAGGCAAGTGCGAAGAGATTCTCTATTGGGACCAGAACACCCGCTATTGCGGGGTGTGCGGGGCACCCATGAAGCTGAACACGGACATCTCTAAGAAATGTACGAATTGCGGAAAAGAGGTGTGGCCTCAGCTGGCAACTGCCATCATCGTACTGATTCAGCGTGGAGAAGAAGTGCTGCTTGTTAGAGCCCATAACTTCCGGGGCGACTTCTACGGACTTGTCGCCGGGTTTGTCGAGACGGGAGAGACACTGGAGGAAGCGGTCAGAAGAGAGGTACAAGAGGAAGTAGGCATCACGATTGACAACATCCGCTACTTCGCTTCCCAGCCGTGGCCCTACCCCTGCGGCCTCATGGTAGGGTTTAAAGCCGACTACGTCAGCGGAAACATCCATCTGCAACATAGCGAGTTAGCCACAGGAGGATGGTTCCGGCGCGACAACCTGCCACATATCCCCGAGAAACTAAGCATCGCCCGCAAGCTCTTAGACGACTGGATTGATGCAGGGAAAGAGTGAGAAGTAAATATAAATTTTAAATCAGGTTATCGTCATTGTCTGCCCACTTGTCACACTGAGCCATGACGGTCTCAAGGGCTTTCTCCTGACCTTCGGGCGGGTATTTGTATTTCTTCAATAGCCTTTTCACCATCACGCGCATCTTTGCCCTCGACGTTGCCTTGATGTTCCAGTCGATGGTGCGGTTCTTGTGCAACTGCTCTGTCAACTCTTTCGTCAACGCCACAAACTCCTCATCTGAATAGGCCTCACGAATGCCTTCCGGCGAACTGAGGGCATCATAGAAAGCCTTTTCCTCTGTGGTCAGTCCCAGTTCATTGCCTTCTTCCTCCGACTTCTTGATTTCGGCTGCCATCTTCAGCAGCTCCTCAATCACTTCTTCATTCGTCAGCATACCCTTCAGATAGTTGGAGAGTGCCTGATTCATCAGTTCCGAAAACTTCTGACTTTGCACCACGTTGGTATGTTCGAAGTTATGAATGCGTTCTTTCAATAGTTTTTCCAACAACTGCACGGCAATGTTCTTCTCCTTCATCTTGTGGATTTCCTCAACAAACCCTTCATCGAAGAGCGAGAATTCGCGATCCTTGCCCTCAAACAAGTTGATAACACCCGTACTATGTATGCTTTGTTCCAGAAGTCGTGCAATGCGCTCGTTGATTTCGCGCTTGCTCACCTTCCCCTTCTGGGTGAACCGGCTCAGCATCACCCTCACGGCATCTATGAAGGACACCTCTAATTTCTCGGCTCTCGTCAGCAACGAACGGCAAAGCGTCTCTGCATTGTGCAATAGCTGGCTTTCGCGCTGATAGTCTTTCATCCGGCTTTCGTTCTTGGGGTCGAGCAGGAAGTTCACACAACCGCTTATCAGTCTGGCGCGTTCCGAATTCGTACCATCCATGAACGGCTGATAGTCATATCCATACAACAGGTCACGGCAAATCTCCAACTTCTCCTGGAATTTCACCATAGCCGTCTTCTGAATATCTGGATCGCCAAAACGCTGGCGGTCTCTGCGCGTATAGTCCTTCATGGCTTGTTTCAGAGCACTGGCTATTCCTACGTAGTCAACAATCAATCCACCTTCCTTTTCGGGGAACACACGGTTCACCCGTGCAATTGCCTGCATCAGATTATGTCCCTTCATCGGCTTATAGACATACATCGTAGCCAACGACGGTACATCGAAGCCCGTGAGCCACATATCCACCACAATGGCAATCTTCATGGGGCTCTCGTCATCCTTGAACAGCTTGGCATATTCCTTATTATTCTTGGCAGAGATGATGTCGTGCCATTCGGGTTTATCCTGATTGCCCGCACTTGCCACCACGTGCACCTTTTCCGTCCATTCGGGGCGCAGGTGTAGCAGACGTTTGTATATCTTCACGGCAGCCTCCTTATCGTAAGCCACAATCATCGCCTTTCCCGTCAACTCATACTGGCGGTTTTCCTCGTAGTGTTTCAGGATGTCGTCGCAAAGGCTGTTGATGGTAGCATCATTACACAATATGCCCTTGATGCCGCTATGCTCATGGCGGGTCTTGTTGATTTGCTCTTCCGACACTCCTTCTAATGCCATTTCGTCAAAGGCTTCATCCAGTTGTATCAGCGCATAATCGTCCAGATTGAGATTGATGACACGGCTCTCATAATAGACGGGACGTGTGGCACCATCGGCTACCGCCTGAGTCATGTCATATACGTCGATATATTGCCCGAACACCTCTTCGGTATCTCTGTCGCGCTCTGAGATGGGCGTACCCGTAAAGCCAAGGAAGATGGCATTGGGCAAAGCCTCACGAAGCAGCAGGGCATAACCTTTCTTCATGCTCTCCGACTTGTTATCCCAATGTTCATCGCCATATTGCGAACGATGTGCCTCATCGGTGATGACAACGATATTACGCCTGTCGCTGAGCAGTCCCGTTTCTTCCTCAAACTTCTGGATGGTGGTGAAGATAATGCCGCCTGTCTCCAGGTCCTTCAACTTTGATTGCAAGTCCTTGCGGCCTCCCGACTCTGCCTTTACCTTCTTCCCCTTCTCGTTCAGCTCATAGCCCACTTGTTGGGGAGTCTGCCTCAGGAATGCCGCGCACCCTGCAAATTGTTCGAATAGCTGCTGGTCAAGGTCATTGCGGTCTGTCACGACTACCACCGTCAGCCCCGATGCTTTCGATAACAACTTATGAACGAAGAACACCATTGAGAACGACTTGCCTGAGCCTTGCGTATGCCAGAACACGCCGCCCTTACCATCCTGGCGGTGATAGGCTTCCGTAGCACTCACAAGCGCCTTGTTCACGGCAAAGTATTGATGATAGGCTCCCATCACCTTCTTTGCCTTCCCTTCCTTGTGGTCAAAGCAGAGGTAGTTTTGCAAGATGTCGGATAGTCGCTCTATGGGGAAGATGCCCTCAAAGAAAGTCTCGTAGTCGGCAACGGCTGTCGTATCATAATCGCCATTCTTCGACTTCCATTCCATAAACCTGTCTTCCGGTGTCGTGATGGTGCCAGCCTTGTTGGTCAGCATGTCGCTTATCACGCTAAAGGCATTATAGACAAACAGGCTGGGGCATTTCTGCTGATATTGCTTGATTTGCAGATAGGCATCATCGTCCTCCACATTCTCGTTAGCCGGCGATTTCAGTTCTATCACAACGAGGGGCAACCCGTTTACGAACACCACCATATCACAACGAATCTTGCCGTATTCCTCCACGCTATATTGGTTCACCACCTTAAACGTACTACGCTCAGGCAGATGGTAGTCTATCAGCTTCACAATCTCCGTACGAGGCTTATTCTCGTATTGGAACGTAACGGGAACACCGTTTTGCAGATAGTCCATAAACATCTCGTTGCGCTGCTCCAACGTGCCTTCGTTGATGCTGGTAGCCAAGCGCACCGCCTCGTCGATGATTTGCAGATATACATCTTTCGGCAGGGTGGCAAGAGTGTCGAAGTCGTTCACCCGTGCAAGGCATCTGCGCAACTCTTCCTTGTTGACAGGCTCCCTATAATCGCGCTCTATATCGGGCCCGTATTCATATTCGTAGCCCATCTGCTTGAACAGCTCTATCAGCGCCTGCTCATAGTCATTCTCCGTGAAGCGTTCGTTAATCATAAGACGTTTTCTATTTCATTTACTTTTAATTCACCAGACATTAAACGAGGGAGAAGAGTGTCGCGAAGCTGAGCAAGGCGACGGGATTCACTCTCCAGCGTTTCTTGCTTTCTAAATATAGGTTCCATTAATTCCTCGAAACCATCAAGTACAGAACTTATAGGAATTATAGTTGGAAGAGATTTCATCAAAGCACCAGATGCTTCCTTAAAAGTCGAGCCCGTCGCTTTGTTTTCTATTTCTTTTGTCGAAAACTTCAAGAAATAATAGATAAAGGCTGTACCTGCCAATTGGGGGACAACAGATTTAAAGCCTTGATTGGTACATATCTCATTCTTGGCAATAGTGATATATCCAATAGGAGCACGCGAACTGAACAGCACAGTTCCTTTAGGCATAAGCTTAGTACTACAGCTATTATAGCCCTCTTGAGTAATATCAATTTCCCCCTTTGCCGTAAACTTGCAATTAGAAACAGATAAGTCTTTAGGTGTTAGCCAAGCAATACCATTATTAGTATAATAATCTAGCCTTGCTTTTGATGGGGTACTTCCACCTACGATTTCCCCTACTTCGCTCAGTTCCCCTACTCTCCACCCTTTCGGAATCATCCCCAATTCACTCTCCACAAACTCACCATTCTTGAAAGGTTCAAAATCAACAAACCACGACTTAAACAAAGCCTGTGCCTGCTGCTCCAAATTCTCATTTATCCGCCTATTCACCTCGATTTTGTCATCAAGGGATTTGAGGACAGCGACTGTTCTATTTTGATAATCCAAGGATGGCAACTGTATCTGCAATCTTTTTAAATCATCAATGGTGATTTGAGATTGCGCAGAGCCACTATCTAGATATTTTTGGTTCTTTAGGAGGTATTTATAGTATAAATAATAAGGGTTGCAGAAAGTCGTATCAAGATTAACAGCAATTGAAAGGTTTGTTAGATAACAATTTTCTTTCGCAATTTTGACATCACCGGTTCCACCGACACCTCTCGCAACAACGACCATCGTACCTTTAGGACAATTCATCACATCTGAAGTCCCGACACATCTATAACCTGACCAAACAGGATACTTGCCTCCTATTGACTTTGGTGGCAACTTCCCATATTTCATTGTTGAAATATCCCCCAACCTATATTCTCTCCACTCTTCCATCCTTAAAATCCTCTTTTTTCTTTTCTAACCCTCATCATGCGCTCTGAGAAACCTCCTTGGGTGACGAAATCATTTTCCAGACGCTCCAGCTGCTTAAATAGCAGATAGTCCGCCTGATTGATAAGGATGATTGCCATATTCGCTATTGTCTCTGGTGGGCGCGTCTCGCAGAGCTGCATGAAGAATGCAGCATCGTTGTGCGTACGTCCTAAGTTGCGCATAGCCGTCCATTCCACAGAGTCTTCTTCCCATTGCCTATGGTGACGGGTGCGCAGATAGTCTATATAGTCTTCCAATAGTTCTTGCAGGCTTGCCTTTGCCACATTCACCAGTTTGATTTCAGTCTTGGCACTGGTGGCAGAAGCGGCACACCCCTCTATGATATTCTGCTTGCCAGAACGTGCTGCCTGTACCATCTGGTCAATGGTGCGATCGCCCTTCTGCAAGTACTTCTGGCAGAAGTAGAATGTCATCTCGTAGATGACTTCTGTCTTCTGATATGACAGCAGCTTACGATAGTTGCCTGATGGCCTGATTAATTTTTCTGGCATAATGTTATAGCTTTTAATTGTTTAACTTTTCACTCAATCTTGAATCCTATGCTCCCCAGCTGCTTCTTAATCTCCTCTTCCAGTCGGTGGCTCTCGGCAAAGAGTCCGGTGAGTTCGGAAGTCAGCCTTGCCATCTTCTCTGCAAACGGCTCGCCGTCGTCTTCCTGCTTGGCTATGCCTACATAGCGGCCAGGGGTGAGGATATAGTCCTGGGCGGCAATATCGTCCAATGTCTTCACGGCACAGAAGCCCGCTTCGTCTTCAAGGGTGCCCTCACGATAGGCGTCGAATGTGTCGGCAATCTTCTTGATGTCTTTTTCCTCGTCTAATTCCCGAACGGCACGTGTCACCATCTGCCCCATGTTACGGGCATCAACGAACAGCACCTTGCCCTTCTGCTGCTTGTTGCGAGAGAGGAACCAAAGCGAGACGGGAATGCCCGTGTTATAGAACAACTGAGAAGGCAACGCCACGATGCCCTCTACCAAGTCGGCCTCGACGATACGCTGGCGAATCACGCCCTCGCCACCCGTCTGAGAACTCAAGGCACCGTTGGCAAGCACCAGGCCGATACGTCCTACTGGCGAGAGATGATGAATCATGTGCTGCATCCAGGCGAAGTTGGCATTGCCCGACGGCGGCACACCATACACCCAGCGCTTGTCGTTCTGCAACTTGTCTGCTCCCCAGTCGCTCAGGTTGAACGGTGGGTTTGCCATGATGAAGTCGGCTTTCAGCGTGGGGTGCTGGTCGTCAAAGAAGGTGTCGGCATACGAAGCCCCCAGATTGGCTTCCAATCCACGGATAGCCACGTTCATGTGCGCCATCTTCCACGTGGTGGAGTTGGCTTCCTGTCCGTAGATGCTGATGCCCGAAAGGGCTCTCTGATGGTTGGTGAGGAACTTGGCACTCTGCACAAACATACCGCCACTACCGCAACAGGGGTCATAGACACGGCCTTCGAAGGGTTGCAACACCTCTACGATGGTGCGGACGATGCAACTGGGCGTGTAGAACTCGCCAGCATTCTTTCCTTCCAATGAGGCGAACTTCTGCAGACAATACTCATACACACGACCTAAGAGGTCTTTCTCTTCGCCGGAGGTGTGCATCTTCACGTTTGAGAACAAATCCACCACATCACCCAAACGACGTTTGTCTAATTCAGGACGGGCATAGTTGGATGGCAGCACCCCTTTCAACTTGAGGTTGTCTTCCTCAATAGCCCGTAGTGCCTTGTCTATCACAACGCCTATTTCCGGCGTGTGGGCAGCATTGCGAATCACATTCCAACGGGCATCCTGAGGCACAAAGAAGACACCATCAGCCTCATACTCGTCCTTGTCTTCGGTATCGGCATACTCATCGCCCAACAACTCTTCATATTTAGCTTCGAACCTGTCGCTGATGTATTTCAGGAAGATAAGTCCCAGCACGACACCTTTATACTCAGCCGCATCAAGGTTGCCACGCAATTTGTCGGCTGCTCTCCATATCTTCTCCTCAAATCCGATAGAGGTTGTATTCTCTTTCTTAGCCATACTTGGTTT
>Ga0255062_10000185_pt1 | contig 12315 bp, 18 predicted proteins | sample 177RNAGHGhighgp2_FD_183092 | JGI IMG/M metagenome (GOLD analysis project Ga0255062, IMG submission 183092) | Metatranscriptome of sheep rumen microbial communities from Palmerston North, Manawatu-Wanganui, New Zealand - 1770 RNA GHGhigh gp2... | ecosystem: Host-associated > Mammals > Digestive... | reverse complement strand
TTCTTGCTTGGTTTAGCTTTTGGCGGTGGCTGAGGCGGATTTGGCGGCTGAGGTAATGGCGGATTTGGCGGAGGAGTTAGCGGATTAATTAACTCAGATAGCAATAGAGATGTTGTTCTTCAGGCTATTAACGGAACAGATGCTGATGTTCGTCAATTAGCTACTACATTGGGTATGAATTACGAAACTATTAGTCAGGGTATATCTGATGCAAGATTAGCTTTAGCGAATGTTGGTTCTCAGGTTGGCCTTTCTGGTTTACAGGTTCAGAATGCAGTTCTTTCTGGTGATGCTTCTATAGTTGCTAAACTTCAAGAGTGTTGCTGCGAGAATAGACTTCTCACTACAACCCAGGGTTATGAAAGTCGTATACAGACAATAGAACAAACAAATCAACTTGGTTCTCAGGCTGATAGAAATGCAGGTTCTATTATTAATGCGATTAACGCTCAAACAATTGCAATGAATGATCAATTCTGTGCTTTGAAAGAGCGCGAGCTTCAAGATAAGATTGATACACTTGAGGCCAATAATACAGCTCTTAAAACGCAGATTGATAATGCTAATCAAACTGCTGCTGTTGCTGCTATGCTTGCTCCTATTCAGAGAGAAGTTTCTGAAATTAAAGCTGCACAGCCTTCAACTGCAACTGTACAGTATCCACAATTAACAGCTATTCCTTCTTATTACCTTTATGGTAATGGTGGATATTATGGTGGAGGTTTCCCTTTTTATAATGGAACTGGCTCTATTTGGGCTTAGGTAGAGGAGGGCCTATATATTATGGGTACTAACTTTATCTATAATCGAGTAAATGTTAATGGGGTGCCTTGTATTGAATCTAGAAGTATTACAGAAACTACTACTGCAGTTACTTTTAACTTTGGACCTAGTTTATATACAAGTTCTAGATTTTCTGGTTTAATTGCAGTTAGAATTGCAGAAGCTGCTGAAGCTACTGCTGCTGCACTTCCAGTTAGTTTTAACGTACCCAGTATAGCCGGCACTACTATAGCTTTAACAACTTTTGGTGGAGCTGCTGTTACTGGTGCTGAATTAGAGCAAGGTATTCATTTAGTATTTTATGATAGAGCAAACGGAGTTTTACAATTATTAGTCTAATTTTTATATGTTTCAATCAGTAAGGCCAAATAGTCCAATTTATGTATTACATAAAGGGGATAATCCTCGTTTAGAAACTGGTTATGTAGTTAATCAGCCAATACCTAAACCGAAATATCAGATACCTCATACTTTTGGACAACCACAAGAAATGATAGTAGATTTAGTAGTGAAACTGAATGATATTTCATTGAATTTAAACTCTATTCCTGCTAATTTAGATATAGCCGATTCTTATTCTAATGGAGAGAGTGTTGTTATATCTGATAGTAGAGAGGCAATGAATTCAGAAATCATTAGTTTAAAACAGAAAAGTATAGATGTGATTAATAGTATAAAGTATCATCAGTCGTTAGTTTCTCAATACGATAAACTTCTTTCTGACTTTAATCCAGAAATGGCTGAAAAACAAGCTCAACAACAGGAAATAGCTGATTTACGTAATCAGATGAACGAAATGAGTAAAAATATGACTTTACTGTTGGAACAATTAAAACGTAAAGGAGGACAATTAAATGAGAATGTGGGAAATTAAAGAGCGTGATCGCGGTTATAGAAACATGCGTCACGATGAGAAATCCGTAGAAGAGGCTTACGAATGTGGCTACGAAGATGGGTACGAAGATGCAATGAAAGAAGTAGAAGGCGAATCTTATAGAATGTCTTCTCGTTCTTATAGAGGGTCTAGTAGGAGATACTAATGAGATTAGATGCAAGAGATAAGTTTCCTTCTGGAATGGAGGAATACTTGGCTCAAAATGGTTGACATTTTTCTAAGAAAATGTTTGAATGAGTTGGGTCTAATATGTATAAAAAAGATCCTTCTGGTAAAAAAATTAAGATTCAAACTCTTTCTAAAGAAAATGTTGATGAGCTTTTAAAAAAGTACGGAGTTGTTCTTGATAATAAATTTGGATACGATTACGTATTTGCAGCAAATATGTGTAAAGCTGATTATTTAGGTTCTTCTGTTCCTGATGAGCAACATCTTGCATTATTTGTTAAAGATTACGTAGACGATCCAGATGGATATCCAGAACTTCCTTTTACAAGATTTTATGGAGATTGTATAGGAACTGGTAATCCTATTCCTTGAGAAGATGTGCTTTAATTATGGTACTTTGTCAAGAATTTAGATTAAAGGATTGAAATTGAAAAGTTAAAGCGTTTTATGTAGTAGATTTAATTCCAATAGATTATATAGCTAAAGAATTGTATGGGATTGGCTGTAGTGATGAAGATATAGATTCTGCAGTAGCTGTTTTAGGAAGTGATGATTATAATAGAGGTATTACGTTTTCAAACAATAATACTAGAGAATCTATTATAGTTATTGGAGAAACATCCTGTCCAGCACAATTTGCACATAGCTATGATCATGAGAAATTACATCTTGCTATGCATATTGCCAAAACAGATGACATTAATCCTTTTAGTGAAGAATTAGCATATCTTGCAGGAGATATTGGATTTGAGATGTTTCCTATGGCTAAATACTTTTTATGTGAGCATTGTAGGGAAGAATTAAAATAATTTTATTTTTTAAGGTGGGAATTGAAAAATTTCCACCTTTTTATTTGCATTTTTGAAAAATTTTTTATATATTCGCACCGTAAAATGTAAATATATGGAAAATTCAAATAATACACAAAACACAACATATAAAGTGCAATTCAAACAAGTGAATACGGAACAACTAATGAATCACTTACAAGAAAGATTTAAAAGATATAGAGAATCTAATAAAACAATAGAAGAAGTTCCAATTAAAGAAGAAAAAGAGGTTCCTCAATCATTAAAATCTATAGATAAACCTTATGGTCCAATGACTGGAAAAACTGGCAGACCTAGATTAGGATATTACATAGGACTTTATTTTAATACTAAACCATATATGTATAATAATGGAGGAGCTGTCTAGAACTCAATATAGAATTACTCTAATTTTATGCAAATACATTCCTTGAATAATAGCATTTATTTATTTTGTATGTTCTATATTTAGTTGTTTTGGAATAGGATTTAAGTGGATTGGATTCGTATCTTCTTTATCTTTTTTGCCAGCTATATGTTTAATTTCATTTTCTGTATTGTTTAGATTTTGCATTTGACACAGACTTCCAATATATTATATATTTACACAAAATATAATAAACGCTATTGATTTTTATATTGGAATTTCTGTAACCAATATTCAAATGTGTTGAATTTATTTGATAATAACTGGAATTTTTGTACTGTTAGGCGCTTATTTAAAAAATAGATACAATGAAAAAATTAGAACTTCTCAAAAATAGTTTTCTTTATCTAGCAGAATATATAGATAATGGTAATACAACTTTTACAGATGAAGAATGCGACGCACTATTAGATGTAATAAAGAAAGCTATTGATAACGATACAAAGTATAGTAAATATCAAGCAGCTAAGTATCTAAATATAAGTACATCCACTTTTGATAATTGAGTTAGAGTTGGTAAGATTCCAGAAGGCAGAAAAGAAGTTGGATTTAAAGAGAAGTTTTGATTATTAGATGATTTAAAGAAAGTTAAAAACAAAAATAAAAATGAAAGTTAAATTAATATTAGTCGGTATAATAATAGCATTATTTGTTGGATTGGGTTTTATATTTACCACTAAGAATGCTACTATAGCCAGACTTAATAATGAACTTTTGGTTGCTACAAACAATAATAAAGCGTATGAAGCTGAAAAAGATTCTTTAAATAAAAAGACACTTCAGTTTCAATATACTATCGATCAATTAAATTATAGTAATGACTCTTTGGTTCAAAAAATAAACGCTGTTAGAAAGCAGTTAAAATTAAAAGATAAAGAGATTACAGAACTACAATATTTTGCTTCTCAAACAACAAAGCGGGACAGTATTGTTGTACACGATTCCATTTTTGTAAAAGGGGTTGCATTGGACACTTTAATTGAGGATTATTGGAGTCATCTCGCTGTTCATGCTGAGTATCCAAACATTCTTGATATTGAAAGTTCGTTTAGAAACGAAACTACTGTTGTTTTACACACCTCTCGTGTAACTGTTGATCCTCCTAAAAAGTGTAAATTACTTAGATGGTTTCAAAAGAAGCAAGATGTTGTAGAAGTTGACGTTGTTCAAGAAAATCCTTATTGCATCGACAAAGAAAAGAAATTTATTAAGATTATTAAATAAAAATTTGGATTTTTGAAAAATTATTATTAAATTTGCGGCGATACTAAAAATTGTTTAACATTTTAAAGGACTAATGACTATGGGTGAAAATGATTATTACGATTCCCTGTTGGAAGATCCTGTAGAGGAAGTATCAACAGAGGAACCTGAGGTTGTTGTAGAAGAACCTATTCTTCCAAATCAGGATAGTGACACCAAACCTGATGAAGAGCCTACTACTGAGCCTCAACAGCAAGAAGACGATCTTCTAACTAGTTATCTTAAAGGATATGGTATTGAAGATCCATCGAAGATTCAATTTGAAAATGAAAATGGAGAAATTGAGGAAGTTGATTTTAGAACTCTTCCAAAAGAAGAGCAATTAACAATGCTAAATGAACTTTCTAATTCTGCATATACAGATTATGAAAGAAATGTAATCAATTATCTAAGGCAGAATAATACAGATTTACAAGGTGTTATTGATTATTTCTCCAATAAAGCCATTGAAGATTATTTGGCTAAAAATCCAGATTCTGCTCCTCAAAAATCTTATAAAATAGATGATTATTCGGATGATGAACTTTATATAGCTGATTTGGCAACCAAATATCCAGATTTTTCTGAAGATGAATTAAATGCTAAATTAGATGCAGCTAAGGTTAATGAAGAATTATTCAAAAAAGAAGTTGACTCATTACGTACTTATTATAAGCAAGAAGAAACTCGTCAAGAAGAAGCTGCTAAACAAGAGGAACAGTTACAATACGAAAATTTGCAAAATACTTTACTAAATACCGTTAAGAATTTTAATGAGATTGTTTTGGATCAAGATGATCCAAATAGTGATTCTCTTGAAATTGAAGATTCAGATAGAGAACAGATGATGAGTTATTTGTTAGATTTAGATAAAGATGGAGTTAGCCAATTTGAAAAGGATTTAAATGATCCCGCTGCTCTAATAGAATTAGCTTGACTGAGAACTCAAGGTAGAAATACCTTAACTGGCATCACTCAGTATTGGAAGAAAGAGCTAGCAGATACTAGAAAAGAGCTAACTAAAGTTAAGAAAGAACTTGAAAGATACACAAAGAAAGAAACTAACTCTGAAGTTAAACCAACTCCAAAAAGAGATAAAGCTAATAAAGTTTCTGATTTGTGAATTTAGGACAAATGACTACTTAAAAGAATTTATTACATATGAGAATTTCTGGTTTTACAACCACACGCCCTGAGATGCACAACACTCGCACTTACGAGGACTTCTCAAAATTTTTGGGTGTTAAACCTGCGAGAATTGGACTCGTAGCGACTTTATATGATCAATATACAATTACTCATCTTACTGAGTCTTTAATGAATGTCTTCACTAACGAAAAGGCTTCTAAGAATAATTGGCAACGTCTTAATGAATTCATGTTCGAGTGGGAACTCGAAGTGAATCGTATTAAGAGAGTTCCTATTATGGCAATTGAAGGCGATGGTTGCAATGCATCCGATATCCTTTTCCGTTTCCCTGAGAACTACTATCAGAAGTTTGATACATTCGTGATTGAAGAGACTCGTCAGTATGTAATTGTTATGAATCGTCCTCAACGTATAGCCGACAATTGCTTCCTTGTAGTTGGTAAGTTAGTTGATGAGGATTATTCTGCACAACTTCCTAAATACTTCGTTGATAACTGTGCTGGTAAATTAACTCGCTTTGTTACCAATTACATGCCTGAAATGCATGAGGAGGGTTACACAAAATATACTTCTAATACCGAAAAGTTCAGAGGTTATATCTCCACTCACCGCTGTGATATTGACTATTCCGCTATGTATAAGCCTATGGAGGATGTCTTCATCCAGATTGGTAAGGGCAAAGATGACGACCCTGTTTATAAGCTTCCTAAGTGCCAACAGGTTCTCATCGAGAACTTCCTTCAGGTTCGTGAAGGTAAATTAGCATGAGGAAAGAGCAATGTTGACAAGAATGGTCAGCCTACAATCTATGATAATGAGACTGGACGTCCGATAATTACTTCGGAAGGCTGCATACCTCAAATTGAACGTTTTGCAACGAAGTTTATTTTCTCTAAGCTAACTGTTGCTTGACTACAGAAAGCACTCAATGCTCTTGTATTAAAGAGTGAAAAGAAATTAGGTAACAAGTACGCTATGATTTGCAACAGTCTTATGTGGCATGATGTACAGCGCGTAATTGATGTTTTCCTCAAGGATCGTCACACTGACGGTGACTTCCTCTGGAGTAAAGCTTCTAATGGTTACGTTTCTGCAGGCGCTACTTATGATACCTATATCTATGGTGGCAATACCATAGGATTTAAACTAGATGCTTCTCTCGATGTTGAGTTCCCTGATAGAAAGTATGCTATCATGGTTGATATCACTCCTGACGGTCGTACAGGTAAGCCTGCAATGGCTCAGTATACCTTCAAGAACGGTGAATTCATTCAGAACTCCATCGCTGGCGTAGGTGGTCTTGACGGACTTAGCAGCGGTCCTGTTGCTAGTCGCGTTGCTGCATCTAAACTAGTTGCATTCGGTTATGCTGGTATAGCTGTCTTTAATCCTTATAAATCTGTTGTTCTTATGAGCAACAAACAATCGAACCCTTGGTTCTAATAGAATTTTGATATAGATAAGTTACTCCCTCTCGAAAGGGAGGGAGTTTTTATAGATTTAGATTTAAAATATATATATATGGACTAATATGGAAAATAAGAAAATAATAACGCTACGTACTCCATATAAACTTAAGGAATATCATTTTACTCCACTTCCAGATAGAAACGGACTTAGAAAACCTTTTGTTAAAGAAGTACGAGCAGATGCTGATGGTACAACACATATGGTTTTATCTGAAGAAGAACGCAACGATCCTAATTCAAAGTATTTTTTACCAGAAGATATGGACATTGTAGTTACTGAAGGTACTACGTTTGATTTATCCGATCCTTTAGATTATAATAAATGGGAAGCTATCAAAGATAGTGATCTTATAGTTCCTATGCGTGATGCTAGAGATGAAAATGGAGTTTTGCTTATAGATGGTGATAAGAAACGTTATGGAATTGCTGAGATTTATGTAGATGTGGCTGGAGAGGATTCTGAAAGACGAATCAATCGTCGTAAGAAAATTCTTGAGGCACAGCAATTTGTTCTCAATGATTCTCCTAATGGAATTCTATCTAAGTGCCGTTTAATTGGACGAGATATGAAGAATGCTCCATTTACAGATGCGCAAGATTATCTTCTCGAAGAAGCAGATAAACATCCTGATAGAGTTATAGATCTATATAGAGGACAGGATACTGGGCTTCAACTTCTTTTACTAGAAGGTCGTGAAAAGAACATTATTAATAAAGTTAATGGCTGACTTATGTATGGTGATACTAATCTTGGTGCTACAGATGAAGCAGCTGTAATGTTCTTAAAGTCACCTATGAACACAAAGATTTTTGAAGCACTTAAACGTCATGTATTCCCAGAGTACGCAGTTCAATATGAACATCAAGCTGAAGATAAAAAAGAAATTGAAGAGCCACCAGTAAATCCACAGTCAGGTAATAAAAAGAAATAAATCTAAATCTATAAAAGTTAAAAATAGACAATTAAAAGGCAGTCTATTATGTTAAACAATAAAATAATTGAATAATATGACAATTAGAGATTTATTTGACTATGCTTTAATTGAAATGAATAAAGTTGAAGCGCCTAGTTTGCTATTAGAAGACTTTAATTATTTTATTAATAAGGCTGTCCAACAATATATAAACAAAGTATATAATCGATACGATATAAATCAGCAATCTTCAGATGATTTACGTGTATTAAAAGCAACTACTGAACTAGAACTTCAGAAGCAAGTTCTTGGCAGAGTAGCAAATAAAGATAAGTTTGTATATACAACTAATCTTCCATTAGATTATATGCATATTTTGAACTGCGTAGTTGAGTTTGAAATTAAAGGTAACTATAAATGTTATAAAGAAGGAGATCATATTGATTTTCCAGCAAGAAGACTTACTGCTGATTCTGCTGCTGCAATTCTTCATAATGTTTATATGAAGCCAGATTATAAACGACCTTATTTTTATATAAATAACGTATCACCTGTAAAAGATTTGAATGAAGCAGATGTTTCTGCAATTGAAGATCCTAGGCGAGAGAATGAAAATAATAATTCGAATCCAGAACATGATTCTAGAACAGATAGCATTAAAGAAGAAGACATTCGTTTATCAAATGCATCTAATGTTAGAATTGAAATAAGATTTGGAGACGATGATTCTATTTTTACACCAGTAGCCGTTTATGTTGATTATATAAAGTCCCCTATGTTTATTAGATTGACTTATGATGACATTACTAGTACCGAAGACCATACAAGGGTGTTAGAATTTCCGGACTATGTATGTTATGAGATTGTAAATGAGTTGGTTAAACTTTTAATGGAAAATGCTAGTGATCCTAGACTTCAATCTAATTATACTGTTAATCAAACCATTGCCGATCCCACAGCAATTCCAGCTAATCAATCTTCAAGGGACAGATCTTAAATATTAACTTTTAAAAATTAGTAAATTATGTTTCAGTACACACATGAATTAATTTTCAATTCCCTAACCATGCCAGATGGTTCCAAGAGACTTGTTCGTAATGGTGGTAAAACCGGTCCTCTTACTATCAAACGAGGTGGTGAGTATTGGGGAAGATTTATTCAAGATGGTAAAGTTTACAAAACACCTGGTAACGTAGGTGTTTATGAAATGCTCACAATTGATGTTGAGAAACTTGGTCAGATTTTCCCTGGACAAGATGGAGCTTTCATGAACCCTGGTGTATATCAACTTAATATGTTTGTAAAACTTCTTGATCCACATGCTCTCTATGAGTTTGGCTATCCTAATTATCAATCTTTTGGCCGTCATATCCTTGTTGGATTTGATGTAGAACCTACTGACGAGGCTGCTGATGTTGCTCTTAAGATTTATGAATCTCTTGAAATGGCTGTTCGTAAAGAAGAATTTGTTGTTGGAGGTTTGGATGAATCTGATGAGGATGCTCTTGCAGTTGGAGAATTCGCAGAAAACGCTACAGTTATTGCAATACGTGCAAATCACTATGCTCTTCGTTTTGCAGCTGTTGGTGTAGCTGCTTATGACGAAACCACTTGTGATTCTTGTATTGGTGAATATCTTCCTACAATAGATATTCTAAATAATAAGAATACTTCTAAGAACGCTGCTGAAGTTGTTGTAAATGGTGTTGAGCCTTTTGCAACTGGTCAATGGTTAATTGAAAACCTTCGTTTCCCGACTTATCCAAATATTCGTTATGCAGCTCCTTTTGAGGAGGATCGCCCTGTTCCAGGTGTTGTCTATGTACAATATTCCTTTGCTTATGATTCACCTAGACCTCAGTTTGGTGGTCTTTCTGGTGTTGGTCAGAAAGTAGAAGCTGTTACTCGTCATATTTACTATGTTCCTGCATCTTTAGCAGATGAATTTGAAGCTGCATTTGCAGAACTTAAACATGATGGTAAAGCAATAGAAATCGTTGAGACTATGCCAGAAGTAACTGATCCTGATGGAAATTCTGTTTCTGGTGGAACTGATGAACCTACCACTCCTGATACTCCTGCTACTCCTACTTACACTCTATTAACAGAAGCTCCTGCTGATTGGGCAGAGAATTATACTAATTATTACACTAAGAGTGGCGATGAGTATGTTGCTGTACCTGCTGGAGACTCTGCTCCACAATTTGCAACAGATACATATTATTCTAAATCTGAATAATGGAGCATTATAGATCGCTAATTGCTAAAGCGGGGCAAAAAGTTCAGCTTGTAGCAGATATTTATCCCCTTCCTTTATGTGATTTTCATTATGTATGAACTGTTTTAAGAGGGGGTAATATAGCTAAGGTTGATGAAAAAGGAATTTTGACCATAAGCAAAAAAGCAAGACCTGGCGATAGTTTTACAATAAAAACTACAGCTGTTGCTGAAGATCCCTTCATTAGACCGAAAGCTACGATTGTAGATTATCTTGTACAATAATAAAATGAGAGCGGGTGGGAAAAATATCCCGCCTGCTCTTTTTAATTTATAATTATTTATGAATGTAGAAGAAATATCGAGTGCTATATTTAATGATGTTACCTCTGCTTTAGCTGGAGCTAACTCAAATCCAGCAATGGATATTTATCAGTTACAAGATGAGGTTGTAGCTGAAAGAGAGCGTGTAATATTAGATTGATGAAAAAGAGGAATTCTTCAAAAAGGCGATTTACTTACTACTATTAGTTGTATAAATGTGGATTGTAACGATCCTTCAAAATGTTGTAATAATAAAGCTGGTTATTCTGAAAAACACTTTGAAATACCACAATTAATTAATGGTATTGGCGAAGATGCTATATATTGAATTGGATCTGCGGATAGGAAACAACCGTATTCAGTATATTATTCTCCAATTCAGGCTAGTTATCACAAATATAATAAACGTAAAGCGAATAAACCATACGTTTATATTGAAAAGTCTCCAAATAAAAATGGAATGTACGATGGCTGGATATTTAATTTACCTTATGTAAAAACAATAACAGTTATTGGTATTTTTAGAGATCCTCGTCAATTAGAAAGATTGGGTTGTGATGGAAATTGCGATAATACTGGTAGTGACTTTGGAAGTATTTCTAGAGAAGTTCAAAGTAGATTAACTAAAGAAAAAATTTATTATTATCGTCAAATTCTTGAGCCTCCGCATAGAAATGATCAAACAGCTAGGTAATTATGGAACTATCTAACATGAATTCTGTGTATGGACTATGTGATAGTCTATATGGTATAACTCCAGATGAAAATTCATTTGAGGATTTAGCATTAACAGCTTGAAATAAAATTAGAACTAAGCACACAAGACTTTATCGGTATGAAGGTAAAGTTGAAAACAATGTGTTAGAATTACCTTGTAATGTAGATGAAATAGAATCTGTACACATACCTATTCCAGACGCACAAGTTACTAGTAGTACATCAAATTTTCCTTGAGAAAATATATGGATAGAAGCATATATTGATAAATTTCCTAAATTTAACAGTCCTTATTTTAATCGTGGTAAGTTGGTTAAATACGATGAAGGTAATGGAGTTCTCTATTTTGCGCATAATTATCCCAAAGTGATTGTAGTTTATCATGGGGTTTTAATGGACAATGAAACAAATTTACCTTTAATAAACGATAAAGAAGCTATTGCAATATCAACATTTATTGCCTATTCTTATCTATATAAAGAAGGGATTAAGAAAAAAGATGCAAATACAATTAAACTTGCACAAACACTAAAAGAAGATTGACTACGTGCTTGTAATGCAGCTAGAGTATCAGAACATTTAAGTCAAAACGATATGGATGCGATATTGGATGTTAAAACTAGCTGAAATAGAAAATCTTACGGTAAATCATTCAAAGCTATGATCTAATATGAGATATAATACATATCATTGTTTTACTTGTGCTGAACTGTTTGAACCTGTAAATCCAGCTAAGTGAAATGTTAATGAAAAACTTGCTTTAAAATATGGGGCTCGTACAAAAAGAGATTTTTGCGGATGAGTGCTAACGTATTTCTTCTATTTAGTTTTCTTAGACATGATCAAAAACAATATCACTTTTGAATTCCCTCTTTTTAGAGATAAAAGTGCTATTTTTTATATGAAATGTTTTCATGGAGATGAATTTAAAAGACTTTATTCAAAAGGTAAATTTGCAGGTATTGACTTTATTGCGTCTGAGTTTAAAGGATATCAAATTTTTTATCAATGGCACAAAGGTAACAAGTTTAAAGAAATACCAATATACATCAGTAATAATTTAAAATATTGGTTTTATGACAAAATTAATTCTGGAAAGCAATATTATTAATGGATATAATTTATGCTGAAAAATATTATAGTCAGATAAAAGAGCGATATCCTGACTTAAGTGAAAAACAAATAGATAAAATAATTAAAT
>Ga0255062_10000182_pt1 | contig 12384 bp, 24 predicted proteins | sample 177RNAGHGhighgp2_FD_183092 | JGI IMG/M metagenome (GOLD analysis project Ga0255062, IMG submission 183092) | Metatranscriptome of sheep rumen microbial communities from Palmerston North, Manawatu-Wanganui, New Zealand - 1770 RNA GHGhigh gp2... | ecosystem: Host-associated > Mammals > Digestive... | reverse complement strand
TCCGCACTGCCGTTTAGCAGTCTTGTGACGATTTCGGGGGCGGGCTCACGAACGAGCTTCAAATGCTTGCGCTTTTTCTTTTTGGGCTTTTCGACCTTGTGGGTCCTGCCGTCCGAGATGAGCACATATTCATCGTCCAGAGACGAGATCACCACGAAGAGGCGGCCTTCGTCCCTGCCGGCCCTGGAAAGAACCACCGAGCCGGTTTGGACAGGCGGTTTATTCATTCGGAATACCTCCCGTCCCGCTGCCGGGCAGGGAAAGAATTTCCGGTTCGCCTTCGGTGATCAGAAGCGTGTGCTCGTAATGAGCGCAGGGCTTATTGTCTCTGGTGACCGCCGTCCAGTCGTTGTCCTTGATGAAAATCTTCCATGTGCCCATGGCTATCATCGGTTCGATCGTCAGGGTCATGCCCGGTTGAAGGCGCACGCCCCTGCCGGGCTTGCCGTAGTTGGGCACCGAGGGATCCTCGTGCATTTCGCGCCCTATGCCGTGACCGCAAAAGTCCCGTATGACGCCGTAGCCGTGATCCTCGGCGTGCTTTTGCACTGCCCAGCCGATGTCACCGATTCTGTTGCCCGCTTTCGCCTGGGAAACTCCCTTCCAGAAGCATTGCTCCGTTACTTTGATGAGCCTGAGCGCATCCTTGGAGCAGGTGCCTACCGGAGATGTAAATGCGGAATCCGATTGCCAGCCGTTCAAAAGGAGCGTACAGTCGATCGATACGATTTGCCCTTCCTTGAGCGGCTTGTCCGTTGGAAAGCCGTGCACCACTTCGCTGTCCACGCTCGCGCAGATGGAACCGGGAAAACCCTCGTAGCCCTTTGAGGACGGGATGGCTCCCCCGTCGCGTATGAGCTTTTCGGCTCTTTCGTCGATTTCCAGGGTCGTGATGCCGGGTTTTATCATGGCCTTGAGCTCTTCAAGCACGTCGTGAAGCAGCCATCCGGCCTTGCGCATGAGGTCGACCTCAGCGCTGCTCTTGGTGTAGATCATCTCAGCACCCGAGCGCGTTCAAAATCGCGCTTGTGACCTTGTCCGGCTCGTCATCGCCGTCCACCGTTTTGAGCGTACCCATGGCGGTGTAAAAGTCGATGAGGGGCGCGGTCTGAGAGTGATAGACACTGAGCCTGTTCGAGATGGTCTCGGGGGAATCGTCCTTGCGCTGATACAGTTCGCCGCCGCAATCGGGGCAGACCTTATCGTTTTCGAGCTGCGAGATGTGGAAGGTGTTTTGGCACTGCCTGCACACCCTGCGGCCCGTCAAGCGCTTTAAAAGCTTTTCGTCCCTGACCTCTACGTCTATGACGGTGTCCGGAGCACAGATAACGTTCAGCGCCTCGGCCTGATGCACCGTACGGGGAAAGCCGTCCAGCAGATAACCGTTAGCGCAATCGGCGTTTGAAAGCCTTTCGCGCACAATTTCCACGAGCACCTCGTCGGGCACAAGGCCGCCGCTTTCGACGAAAGCTTTGGCCTTGAGACCGGTGGGCGTACCCTTGGCTATGGCGCTTCTGAGCATGTCGCCGGTGGAGATGTGAGGGATCGAAAGCTTTTCGCAAATCCTTGCGGCCTGCGTTCCCTTACCTGCGCCGGGAGGGCCAAGAAATACTAACTTCATAACGGATTTCCTCCGCGTCTTACTTAAGGAAGCCCTTGTAGTGACGCATGAGCATCTGGCTTTCCAGCGTTCTGGCGGTTTCGACCGCAACGCTTACGGCGATCAGCAGGGAGGAGCCGGCAAAGCTCAGGCTCACGCCCGCGACCTTGTAAACGATGGAGGGAAGCAGCGCCAGCACTGCAAGGAAGATAGCGCCAAAGAGGGTAATACGGCTGTTGATCTTGGTGATGTAGTCCACCGTCATCTTGCCCTGGCGGATGCCGGGGATCAGACCGCCGTTGTTCTGGATGTTCTCAGCCATCTCCTTGGGGTTGAAGGTGATGGAGGAATAGAAGAACGTAAAGCCCAGGATCAGCAGCGCGTTGATGGCGATGTACCACCAGGTGGTGTTGCCAAGGTTCTTGCTCCACCAATCCTTGCCGCTGGACCAGAAGAAACCGAGAATGGTTTCGGGGAACTGCATGATGGCGGAAGCGAAGATCAGAGGCAGAACGCCGGAAGCGTTGAGCTTGAGCGGGATGTGCGTGGACTGACCGCCGTACATCTTGCGGCCGACCATGCGCTTTGCGTACTGTACGGGGATGCGCCTTTCGGCCAAATCCACCAGTACGACGCCTACGATCATGGCAAGGCTTATCACGAGCACGGCCAGCGTGCCGGGCACGCCCCTGAAGGAACCGTTGAAGATGGAGGTGAACAGGTCGGCGGTGCCGCTTGCGATGCTGGAGGCAAAGCGGGAGATGATGCCCGCGAAGATCAGCAGGGAAACGCCGTTGCCGATGCCGTTCTCGGTGATGCGCTCACCGATCCACATGGCCAGCGCCGTGCCGGCTGCAAGGCAGAAGCCGATGGTTACGATGTTCAGGAAGGTCTTCTGCGCATAGGCCTGCAGGGAGTAGGTCAGCGCGACCGCCTGCACGAAGCCCAGGCCGACCGTCACGTAGCGGGTGATCTGGGCGATCTTTTTTCTGCCCTCTTCGCCGCTCTTGTTGAGCTCCTCCAGTTTGGGTATGGCCACGCACAAAAGCTGCATGATAATGCTGCTGTTGATGTAAGGCGTAATGCCCATGGCCATGATGGTGAACTGGCTCAGGTTCGAACCGGTCATGCTCTCAATGTAGGAGAGCATCGAGGAGTTCTGTATGGCCGTCGCAAGGGAAGCGGTGTTGATGCCGGGGGTGGGAACGAAGCACAGCAGCCTGTACAAAAGCAGCATGCCCAGGGTGTAGAGAATCTTTTTTCTCAGATCCGGTATTTTCCAAGCGTTTTTCAGCGTCTGAAGCATATCAGATCACCTCGCAGCTTCCGCCTGCCGCTTCGATCTTCTCCTTCGCGGTAGCAGTGAATTTGTTAGCCTGCACCGTGAGCTTTTTGGTGATTTCGCCATCGCCAAGAATCTTAATGCCGTCGAGCACCTTGTTGATGACGCCGACCTCAAGCAGCTCTACGGGGCCCACGACGTCGCCGTCTTCGAAGATGTTGAGCACATCGACGTTGATGGTCTCGTATTCCTTGGCCCACTTGTTGGTGAAGCCTCTCTTGGGCAGACGCATGGTCAGCGGCATCTGGCCGCCTTCGAAGCCGGGGCGCTTGCCGCCGCCCGAACGAGCCTTGGCACCCTTGTGACCTTTACCGGAGGTCTTTCCTATGCCGGATCCGATTCCGCGTCCCAGACGCTTCGGGGCTTTTGTGGATCCGATTGCGGGTTGCAGTTCATGAAGTTTCATGTCGGACCTCCTTAGTCTTCAATTTCTTCAACCTTGACCATGTGCTTGACCTTAAAGATCATGCCGCGCACGGCAGGATTGTCTTCTTTGATGACGGTGTCGCCCACATGGTGAAGACCGAGCGCCTGAATGTTCGCGATGTGATTCTTCAGGCACGCGATCGTTGATTTGGTTTGTGTAATCTTAAGCTTCATCGTATCGTCCTCCTCAGCCCAGGAGCTCTTCGACGGTCTTGCCGCGAAGTCTGGCTACCTTTTCGGCATCCTGCAGGCGGCCCAGGCCGTTGAGCGTGGCGCGCACCATGTTGATGGGGTTGTTGGTGCCAATGGACTTGGTGCGGATGTCCTTGATGCCTACGGCTTCGATGACCGCACGCACGGGGCCGCCCGCGATGACGCCGGTGCCCTCGGGAGCGGGCATGAGCAGCACCTTGCCGGTGCCGTAGATGCCGGTGATCTCGTGCGGGATGGTGGTTCCGTCCATGGGAACGTTGATGAAATGCTTCTTGGCGTCTTCGATGCCCTTGCGAACGGCTTCGGGGATTTCGACGGCCTTGCCCATTCCGCAGCCAACCTTGCCCTTTTCATCGCCCACTACCATGAGGGTGGTGAAGCGGAAGTTTTTGCCGCCCTTTACGACCTTGGCGACGCGGTTGATGTAAACGAGCTTCTCTTTGTATTCGCTCACTGGTCTTTCTCTGCGCTGCATTGCGTTATCTCCTCCCATTAGAAGTTCAAGCCGCCCTCGCGAGCGCCAGCTGCCAGCTGAGCTACACGACCGGTGTAGATGTATCCGCCGCGATCGAACACGACTTCCTCGATGCCGTTGGCCTTGGCGCGCTCAGCGATGGTCTTACCCACGAGCTTGGCGGCGTTCTTCTTGTCCATATCGGCGATCTGAGCAGCGATGTCCTTTTCCACGGTGGAGGCTGCACAAAGAGTGTGGCCCTTGGTGTCATCGATGATCTGTGCGTAGATGTGCGCGTTGGAACGGAACACGCACAGGCGCGGACGCTCGGGCGTACCGCTGATCTTTTTGCGAACGCGCTCATGGCGTATCACGCGGATTTCGTTTCTATCCGTCTTTTTGAACATTGCGATACCCTCCCTATATTATTTCTTACCGCTCTTGCCTTCCTTGTGGCGTACGAACTCGCCCTCATAGCGGATACCTTTGCCATGATAGGGTTCGGGCTTACGGATGGCACGGATTTCGGCTGCGATTTCACCTACGACCTGCTTGTCGATGCCGGCGACGGTGATCTTGTTCGGAGTAGGCGTGGCGAAAGTTACGTTTTCGGGCGCCTTCACGATGACAGGATGGCTGAAACCGATGTTGATGGTGAGCTGGGTGGGGTTGTCCGCCTGTGCGCGGTAACCTACGCCGACGAGCTCGAGGGACTTGGTGAAGCCGGTGGTTACGCCGGTCACCATGTTGTGGATCAGGGCTCGGTACAGGCCGTGCATTGCGCGGTTTTCCTTTTCATCGTTGGGGCGGCTGACCTTCAGTTCGCCGTTTTCGATGGAGATACCGATATTCTGATTCACGCTCTGGGACAACGTGCCTTTGGGACCTTTGACGGTCACGACGTTGTCTTCAACCTTTACGTCAACGCCCGCGGGTATTTTGACCGGGAGCTTTCCGATTCGTGACATTTGAATACCTCCGTTATTATTACCAGATATACGCGAGAACTTCGCCGCCGATATTGCTTCTGCGGGCTTCCCTGTCTACCATGAGGCCCTTGGAAGTGGAGACGATGGCGATGCCCAGGCCGCCGAGTACCTTGGGGATCTCTTCGCTCTTGGCGTAGACGCGAAGGCCGGGCTTGGAGATGCGCTTTAAGCCCTTGATGACGGACTCTTTGCCTTCGGCATACTTCAGGCCGATCTTGATCTGGCCCTGCAGACCGTCGTCAACGAAATCAACGCTCTTGATGAAGCCTTCGTCCAGAAGGATCTGAGCGATGCTCTTTTTGATGTTGGAAGCGGGTACGATTACCTCGTCATGCTTGGCAATCAAACCGTTGCGGATCCTTGTGAGCATATCCGCGATGGGATCGTTTACGAGCATATTTGAACCTCCTTCCGATTACCAGCTGGCCTTTCTGACTCCGGGAATCTCACCCTTGTAGGCGAGGTTGCGGAAGCAGACGCGGCATACTCCGTACTTGCGAAGCACGGCATGGGGACGGCCGCAGATACGGCAGCGGGTATATGCGCGGGTGGAGAACTTGGGTTCTCTGGCCTGCTTGATTTTAAGACTGGTCTTTGCCACGCTTATTTCCTCCTTGCATTACGCCTGGAACGGCATGCCCAGCTGGGCCAGCAGTTCCTTCGCCTCTTCGTCAGTCTTGGCGGTGGTGACGAAGATCATTTCCATACCGCGGATCTTCTCTACCTTATCGTAATCGATTTCGGGGAAGATGAGCTGTTCACGTACGCCCAGGGCGTAATTTCCGCGCCCGTCAAAGGCCTTGCTGCTTACGCCGCGGAAGTCGCGCATACGGGGCAGTACGATGGAGATAAGCTTGTCAGCAAACTCATACATACGGTCGGAACGGAGGGTAACCTTCGCGCCTACATTCATGCCGGCACGCACTTTGAAGTTCGCGATGGACTTCTTGGCCTTGGTCACCAGGGGCTTCTGGCCGGAGATGGTCGCCAGCTCGTTTACGGCAACTTCGAGGGATTTGGCGTTGTCCTTGCAATCGCCAAGGCCCATGTTGATGACGATCTTTTCGAGCTTGGGAACTTCCATTACGTTCTTGTAGCCGAACTTCTGCGTCAAGGCAGGAATGACTTCATTGCGATACTTTTCTTGCAGTCTGGTCATTTGTTATTCCTCCTCAATCACTTGATGGTCGCGCCGCACTTTTTGCACACGCGGACCTTCTCGGGCTTCTTGCCTTCGGCGGTAATGAACTTATGCGCCAGACGGGTAGCCTTTTTGCAAGAGGGGCAAACGAGCATGACCTTGCAGGCGGGGATGGCAGCTTCCTTTTCGATGATGCCGCCGGGGATGCCCTGGCCGCGCGCCTTCTGATGCTTCTTTACCATGGCCACACCTTCAACGACGATCTTGCCGGTGGAGGGGAAGGCCTTCTGGATCTTGCCCTGCTTGCCTTTATCTTTACCGGAGATCACGACTACGGTATCACCGGACTTTACGCCGAGTTTATTGAGTGCCATATCGTAAACCTCCTTTTACAGTACTTCGGGAGCGAGCGAAACGATCTTCATGTAATCCTTTTCGCGGAGCTCTCTGGCCACGGGCCCGAAAATGCGGGTGCCCTTGGGCTGCTTTTGTGAGTCGATGATTACCGCAGCGTTGTCGTCGAAACGGATATAGCTTCCGTCGGGACGGCGATACTGCTTCTTGGTGCGGACGATAACGGCCTTGACCACTTCGCCCTTTTTGATGGCTCCACCGGGTTGCGCGCTTTTTACGGAGGCGACGATGACATCGCCCACGCTGCCGCTCTGACGGAAAGAGCCGCCCAGTACGCGGAAGCACATGATTTCTTTCGCGCCACTGTTATCTGCAACCTTTAATCTGGTTTGCGGCTGAATCATTGTGGTTTCCTCCTGCTCTTACTTCGCCTTTTCGACGATCTCTACCAGTCTCCAGTGCTTTTCCTTGGAAAGGGGCCTGGTCTCCATCACGCGCACGGTGTCGCCGATGCCGCACTCATTGTTCTCGTCGTGAGCCTTGAGCTTGGTCGTGCGGTTCATGATCTTGCCATACAGCGGATGCTTTACACGGGTGCGGATCGCGACTACGATGGTCTTGTCCATCTTATCGGATACGACTACGCCGACGCGCTCTTTGCGCATACCTCTCTGCTCGGACATTTTACTCTCCTCCATTAGTTCTTCACACCACGCTGGGTAAGAACGGTCTTGATGCGGGCGATGTCCTTTTTGCAGGCACGTACCGCTGCATTGTTCTGAAGCTGACCGGTAGCCAGCTGGAAGCGCAGGTTGAACAGTTCGCTCTTCTTGTTTTTGAGTTCGGTGTCGAGCTCCTGAGTGGTCATATCTTTAAGAGTATTCAAAATGCTGTTTTTCATTGCTCTTCACCACCCGCCTGAGTTGCCTTTTCAAAATCCTTTTTGGTGACAATCTTGGTCTTTATGGGAAGCTTGTGGCCGGCAAGGCGCAGGGCTTCCTTCGCTACGGATTCGTCGATGCCCGCCATCTCGAACAGTACGCGGCCGGGCTTGACTACCGCTACCCAATACTCGGGAGCGCCTTTACCGGAACCCATTCGGGTCTCGGCGGGCTTCGCCGTTACGGGCTTGTCGGGGAAAATCTTGATCCAGACGTTACCGCCGCGCTTCGTTGTACGCGTCATGCTCTGACGGGCGGCCTCGATCTGATTGGAGGTGATCCAGCCGGGCTGAAGCGCCACGAGGCCGTAGTCACCGTATGCAAGGAAATTGCCGCGCTGGGCCTTTCCCTTCATGCGACCGCGCTGCTGCTTGCGGTGCATAACTCTCTTGGGCATCAGCATTGCTTATTTCCCTCCTTCTCTGGGCTGTTGGTTGTCGCGGGGACGTCTGTCTTCGCGGTTGAAGTTTCTTCTGTCGCGCCTGTCGCCGCGCTCGTTTCCTGTGGCCTTGATGGACCTGGGCGCATAACCCTTGCCGAGGAACTGGCCCTTGTAGATCCAAACCTTCACGCCGATGCGGCCGTAGGTGGTGTGCGCCTCGCAGAAGCCGTAATCGATGTTGGCTCTCAGGGTCTGCAGCGGGATGCTGCCCTCGTGATAGCCTTCGCTGCGGGCGATGTCCGCGCCGCCGAGACGGCCTGCCACGCTGGTCTTGATACCCTTGGCGCCTGCCTTGAGCGCGTGCTGAAGCGCCTGCTTCATGGCTCTGCGGAAGGATACGCGCTTTTCGATCTGCTGGGCGATGTTTTCGGCGACCAGCTGCGCGTCGCACTCGGGGTTCTTGACTTCAAGGATGTTCAGGTTGATGTTCTGCGTGCCGGTGCGCTTGGCGATCAGGTTCTTGAGCTCTTCCACGCCTGCGCCGCCCTGGCCGATGACGATACCGGGCTTGGCGACCCAGATGCTGATGTCGAGCTTGTCGCCCGCGCGGGCGATGTCGATGTGGCTGATGCCGGCTTCGTACAGCTTTACCTTACCCTTTGCGGTGAGCTCGCACTCGTTTTTGAGCCAATTGCGAAGATCGTAGTCCAGGATAAGATTCTTTGAAAAATCCTTCTTGCCCGCATACCATTTGGTGCTCCAGTCCATGATGACACCAACGCGCGCGCCGTGGGGATTAACTTTCTGACCCATTCTGTTTCCTCCCTTATTTCTGGTCGAGCACGACGGTAATGTGACTGGTTCTCTTGAGAATCATGTCAGCGCGGCCGTGGGAACGAGGCCAATAGCGCTTGAAAGTCGGGCCCTGATTTGCGTAGATTTCCGCGACGTAGAGCTGATCGCGGCTCATGCTGAGGTTGTTCTCGCCGTTGGCGATGGCGCTTTCCAGAAGCTTTTTGACTACGGGAGCGGCGCTCTTGGGAGTAAACTCAAGGATGGCCAGTGCATCGTCTACCTTCTTGCCGCGGATAAGGTCGATGACGATTTTGACCTTGCGGGAAGAAATGCGCACGTTCTTCACGGTGGCATGCGGCCGGTTGTCACGCTTTTCCTGACGCGCAGCTGCTTTTTCTTTGATTCGAGTTGCCATTCGTCTATCTCCTTTCCGTTATTTTTTGGCGGAAGACTTCTCGCCGGCGTGGCCCCTGAAGGTCCTCGTGGGGGCGAACTCGCCTAACTTGTGACCGACCATATCTTCGGTGATGTATACCGGTACGTGCTTTCTGCCGTCGTGGATGGCAATGGTGTGACCGATGAAATCAGGGAAGATCGTAGAGGAACGGGACCAGGTCTTCAGTACCTTTTTCTCGCCCGTCTTATTCATATCCTGAACGCGCTTAAGCAGCTTTTCCTGAATAAACGGTCCTTTTTTAACGGATCTGCTCATTGTTCGTTTTGCCTCCTTTGCCGCTTACTTCTTGCCGGCTCTCTTGACGATCATCTTGTCGGAATACTTGCGATGCTTACGGGTCTTGACGCCCTGCGTCTTTTTGCCCCAAGGAGACATAGGAGCGGGCATACCTACGGGAGAACGGCCTTCGCCGCCGCCGTGGGGGTGATCAACGGGGTTCATTACGACGCCGCGGACGGTGGGACGGAAGCCCATGTGACGCTTGCGGCCGGCCTTGCCGATGCGCACGTTCTCGTGCTCGTTGTTGCCGACTTCGCCGATGGTGGCGCGGGCGTTGATGGACACCTTGCGCACTTCGCCGCTGGGCAGACGGACCTGGGCGTAATCGCCTTCCTTGGCCATGACCTGCGCGGAGGTGCCGGCGGAACGGACCATCTGGCCGCCCCTGCCGACCTTGATCTCTACGTTGTGGATCAGGGTGCCCAGGGGGATGTTGCTAAGAGGCAGGCAGTTGCCGGGCTTGATGTCGGCCTGCGCGCCGCTCATTACGGTGTCGCCTACGTTCAGGCCGAGGGGCGCGAGGATGTATCTCTTTTCGCCGTCGGCGTAGAACAGAAGGGCGATGAAGCAGGTGCGGTTGGGATCGTATTCGATGGCGGCAACCTTCGCAGGGATGTTGTCCTTGTTGCGCCTGAAGTCGATGATGCGGTACTTGCGCCTTTCGCCGCCGCCCTGATGGCGAACGGTGATCTTGCCCTGGTTGTTGCGGCCCGCCCTTTTGCGAAGGTCAGTCACCAAAGAGCGCTCGGGCTCCTTCTTGGTGATCTCGTCGAAGGTCAGAACCGACATGAAGCGCCTTGCAGGCGAGGTCGGCTTGTAAACTCGAATTGCCATTTGCTTTCCTCCCTTTTACTGCGCCATGCCTTCGAAGAACTCGATAGGCTTTGAATCACTCTTGAGAGTGACGTAGGCTTTTTTGATTTCGGGTGTCCTGCCCTGGGTGCGGCCCTGACGGCGGATCTTGCCGATGGTGCGCAGGGTGTTGACGGAGTCGACCTTCACGCCGAAAATTTTCTCGACCGCTTCTTTGATCTCGGTCTTGTTGGCGGTCTTGTCTACCACGAAGACGTATTTCTTGTCGGCGATGGTAGCGTAGCTTTTTTCGGTGAGCACGGGGCGAATGATGATGTCGTATACGCTCTTCATTATTCATTTACCTCCGTTTCGGTTTCGTCGATGTACTGGTCGTTATACATTTCTTCGATGAGGCCGACGGCTTCCTTGGTCACGATGAAGGATGTATACTTGAGAATGTCTACAACGTTCAGCATGCCGGTGTGGCTTACCTGTACGCCGGGGATGTTGGCGGCGGCGCGCAGCACGTTTTCGTCGGAAGCGGCGGTTACGATCATGGCCTTCTTGGCAGCGCCCAGGTCCTTGAGCATCTTGACGATGATCTTGGTCTTGGCTTCGGTGAGGTTGAGCTGATCCAGAAGGATGATCTCGTTTTCGGCGCACTTGCAGCTGAGCGCGCTCTTCATCGCCAGGCGGCGGACCTTGCGGGGCACGCTGATCCTGTAGGAGCGGGGCTTGACCGCAAACACCATACCGCCGTGGGTGAACTGGGGAGCTCTGCGGCCATGGTGACGCGCGTTACCGGTGCCCTTCTGGCGATAGATCTTTCTGCCGCCGCCGCGCACTTCGGTGCGGGTCAGGGCGGACTGCGTGCCCTGGCGCTGAGCGTTCAGAATCGCCTTGGACACCATATGCATTGCGCTGACATTGATCTCGGCGCCGAATACGTCTTCATTGAGCTCGTAGGTGCCGACCGTCTGGCCCTGCATATTTTTTACATTAATACTTGGCATTTATGCGTCCTCCTTCCGGTGTGATCAGGCCTTGATGGAATCGCGGATGACCAGCAGGCTCTCGTTGGCTCCGGGCAGAGCGCCCTTGATGAGCAACAGGTTCCTTTCGGCGTCCACCGAAACCACTTCCAGGTTCTGCACGGTCACCTTTTCGTTGCCGTACTGACCTGACATGTGCTTGCCCTTGAATACGCGGGAAGGATCTGAGTTAGCGCTTAAGGAGCCTACGCCGCGATGGTACTTGGAGCCGTGCGCCATGGGGCCAGTGTGCTGATTCCATCTCTGGATGGCGCCGGTGAAGCCGTGGCCTTTGCTGATGCCGGAAACATCTACTTTATCGCCCTGGGCGAACTGGTCAGCCTTGAGGACCGTGCCTACGCTGTAGGCGGAGATGTCGTCAAAGCGGAATTCGCGCAGGTAACGGGTTGCGGGCACGTTCGCTTTTGCGAAATGGCCGAGCTCGGGCTTGGTCTTCAGTTTCTGAGCGCGCTTTTCGCTGAGCTCTCCGAAACCGACCTGAACCGCCTCATAGCCGTCGGTTTCGACCGTCTTCACCTGGGTTACGGTGCAGGGGCCTGCTTCGACGACCGTGACCGGGACGAGACGACCATCCGGAAGGAAGATCTGGGTCATGCCGATCTTTTTGCCGAGAATTGCCTTCTTCATTAGTGGTTCCTCCTGATTGGATTACAGTTTGATTTCGATCTCGACACCCGCGGGAAGATCGAGCTTGGTGAGGGCTTCGATGGTCTTGGGTGTGGGCTGAAGGATGTCGATCAAGCGCTTGTGGGTGCGCTGCTCGAACTGCTCGCGGCTGTCCTTGTGCTTGTGGGGGCTGCGCAGGATGGTGATGATCTCCTTTTCCGTGGGCAGCGGGATGGGGCCGCTTACTCTGGAGCCGTTGCGCTTTGCGGTTTCGACGATGCGCGCTGCGCTCTGGTCGATCAGAGAGTGTTCGTAAGCCTTCAGCTTGATGCGGATCTTCTGGCTTGCCATGTTTGGGTTTCCTCCTTGTTGAGACTCATGCACACGCTGCCGGGCGTGCCCTAATTATTTTTTTATTCGACGGCGCATGAGCCGTCGCCCGATTGTCGGACTGGTCCCCGGAAATTCCCGGCCCTGCGGCCGCAACCTCCCGGTTCATCCCTCATTCGCAGGGGCTTTCAAAAACCATACCCGCCGGCAGACGGGCATAATTCACCC